>ENA-OQCF01000178-OQCF01000178.1-human-gut-metagenome-genome-assembly--contig:-NODE-178-length-24178-cov-2.045071_pt1 | contig 24178 bp, 34 predicted proteins | sample MGYA00242756_ERZ504573 | MGnify/ENA primary metagenome ERZ504573 (study PRJEB26092, sample SAMD00036240) | human gut metagenome | host: Homo sapiens | study: EMG produced TPA metagenomics assembly of... | reverse complement strand
TTATAGAAGAAATATTTACCCGCTTCGAAGAGACGGCTACGGACGACTCCATCATTGTATTCGCTTCCGGCGACCCGTTGTTCTTCGGCTTTGCCAATACCATAAAGCGCAAGCTTCCCGAGGCAGACATTCTGCTCTATCCCGCTTTCAATTCCTTGCAGACATTGGCACACCGCCTCGTCATGCCGTATGACGACATGCGCACCGTCTCCCTGACAGGACGCCCGTGGCAGGAGTTCGACCGTGCCCTCATAGAGCGTGCCCCCAAAATAGGCATCCTCACCGACCGCGAACATACCCCGGTCACCATTGCCGCCCGCATGCTGGAATACGGGTACTCCCATTACACGCTATACATCGGCGAGCATCTCGGCAATCCCGAAAAGGAACGCATACGCCGGATGACACCCCAGGAAGCGGTTGCCGGTGACTTCGAACATCCCAACTGCCTGCTGCTTGTCAGCCATCCCGGACAATGCCGCACAAACTCCCTGCACGGCAACGTACAAGCCCCGGACCTTCCAGTCCGTCCTTTCGGCATTCCCGATGAAGAGTTTGCCCATCTTGACGGACGCGCCCGCATGATAACCAAGGCCCCCATCCGCCTGCTCACCCTGCAGGCATTGGAACTGAACCGCCGCCGTGTCTTCTGGGACATCGGTTTCTGTACCGGTTCCGTCTCCATCGAAGCCCGCCTGCAATTCCCCCATCTCGCCGTCATCTCCTTCGAGATACGCCCCGAAGGAAAAGAGTTGATGGACACCAACTCCCGCCGCTTCGGCGCGCCGGGTATTACGGCGATAACCGGAGATTTCCTGCACACCGACCTCACTCCCTTTGCCCGCCCCGATGCCGTCTTCATCGGTGGACACGGCGGACATCTGAGGGAAATGATAGAGAAAGTGAAACAAGTGCTGCACCCCGAAGGCTGCATCGTCTTCAACTCCGTATCGGCAGAAAGCAAGGAGGCGTTCCTCCGAGGAATCGAGCGGAACGGAATGGTGCTCCACCCTTCCACCCACATCGCCTTGAACGGATATAACCCCATTGAAATTATGAAAGCCACGCTTTCTTAAACATACCCATTATGAAAACAGCTATTATTCTAATCTCCGAAGCCGGTTTGAGCATAGCCCAATCACTGCTCAACGAACTTCCCGACTCCGAAATCTTCACCCTCAGGCACGAAGAGGGATGCACACATATAGAATCTGCCGGCAAATTTACGGCGGAAAACTTCAACCGCTATGATGCCTTTATCTTCATTGGCGCCATGGGAATCTGTGTCCGCACCATCGCTCCTTGCGTGAAGAACAAATATACCGACCCTGCCGTGGTTTGCGTGGACAGTACCGGTAAATTTGCCATCTCCGTACTTTCCGGACACATCGGAGGAGCCAACGAACTGACCCACCAGGTAGCGAATATCCTCGGGGCCGAACCGGTAGTCACCACGCAAAGCGACTGCACCGGTCTATGGGGACTCGATACCCTGCCCCAACGTTTCGGGTGGTTTCCGGTCATCAACGCCGAACCCTCCACCCTCCTGCTGGCAGAACTTGCCAAGACGCCCGAAGAGAAAAAAAGAGTATGCATGAACGAGCATATCAGCCTCTTCGTTTCCGGCAAGCCCACCGCCCTGTTGCTCACGGTGCGCAATGAAGGCACGGACTGGATGGAGGCGCACCTGCCGCCTCATGTAGAAGTATTCTACCGGGTGCAGGACATCAACCCTTCACGCTTCAAACTGATTCTGTGCGTATCTCCCCAAGTCCCCAACTTCCCGGAAATGCCTATGATATGCTACGTGCCTTGTGTCGTACACCTCGGCATCGGCCTTGCCCGGCTGGCAGGCCCTGTGCGGAAAGTGGAGAAAGAGATTATGAACACGCTGAAGGAATACGGTATCATGCCCCAAAGCATCGCCTCCATCTCCACGATTAAAGCCAAAAGTGACGAACCGGTAGTGAAAGCGCTCCAAAAGAAGTTCCCGGTCTACTTCTATACACCGAGGAACTGGCAGAGATAGAGGTGCCCCATCCCAGCAAAACCGTCATGAAGCACATGGGCACCCCCAGCGTCAGCGAAGCCGCCGCCTTGCTGAGTGCAAACAACTCCCGGCTGCTGGTGCCCAAGAAGAAAGGAGAGAACTATACCGTGGCCGCCGCCCTCGACATAAGAACTGTGCGCCAGGGCCACATCGAAATAGTGGGTGCCGGCCCGGGCGACCCGGACCTGGTTTCCGTACGCGGACGCCAAATGCTGGAACGCGCCGACCTCATTCTGTATGCCGCAGTCTCGTTCCCAGGGAGCTGACTCTCTGTGCCAAGGCCGGGGCTACCGTACTCAGCTCCGCTTCCATGGATTTGGAAGAACAATTTGAAGTGATGAAGAAGTTCTATGACAAGGGAAAATTCATCGTACGCCTGCATACGGGTGACCCATGTATCTATGGTGCCATTCAGGAACAGATGAACTACTTTGACCAGCACGGTATGAGCTACCACATCACCCCCGGCATATCCTCCTTCCAGGCGGCGGCAGCTGCCTTGAAGTCGCAGTTCACCATTCCGGAAAAAGTGCAAAGCATCATCCTAACACGCGGCGAAGGACGTACACCCATGCCCGAACGCGAAAAGCTACATCTCATGGCACGCTCACAAAGTACCATGTGCATCTTCCTCAGTGCAAGCATTGCGGAGCAGGTGCAGGAAGAACTGTTGCAGGAATATCCGGAAACTACCCCTGTAGCTGTCTGCTATCACTTGACATGGAAAGACGAACAAATATTTAGGGGGGAACTCAAAGACCTTGCCAGGATAGTGAAGGAAAATAACCTCACCTTGACAACCATGATTGTCGTAGGCGAAGCCATCGGCAACCGTGAAGGTCTGTCACGGCTCTATGCACACGAGTTCAAACATCTGTACCGGAAATAAATCAACGATTAATCACCCATAAACATTCAAACATGATATTAATATTTGGCGGAACCACCGAAGGACGCATAGCCATCCAAACCCTTGAAGAAGCCGGAAAAACTTTCTACTATTCTACCAAAGGGGATGAGCAGGACGTACTTCTGCATAATGGCATCCGCCTGCAAGGCGCGATGGATGCAATAGAAATAGAAACATTCTGTGCACAGCATCACATAAAGCTGCTGATAGACGCCGCGCACCCCTTTGCCACACAGCTACATGAGACTCTGGAACAAGTCTCCGTGGAATCGAATATCCCCGTCATCCGTTTCGAGCGTATCTTCCCGGAACGCGATGAGGAACACATCATCTGGTGCAGGATTATGACGATGCCATCGAGAAGATACAGAAAGAAAAGATTTTCATCTTACTTGCACTGACCGGCGTACAGACCATAGGCAAACTGAAACCTTTGTGGCAGAATGCCTGCTGTTACTTCCGCATCCTTGACCGCGACAGCTCGCGCAAGCTCGCCCGGGAACAGGGCTTCTCCGAGAAGAACCTTTACTACTACACGCCCGGAGAAGACGAGCAAGTCCTGATGAAACAGCTTCATCCCGAAGCCATCCTCCTCAAAGAGAGCGGAATGTCCGGCGGATTCTGCGAGAAGGTGGAAGCTGCCCGGCAACTGGGTATACGCATCTTTGCCATCTGCCGCCCCAAGACATCCGGCAAGTTTATCTGTGTAAACGGTGAGCACGGTCTGCGCCGCATAGTCGAGAAACATTTACCCGACTTCTTCCCCCTGCGCAGCGGACTGACCACCGGAACATGTGCCGCCGCTGCCGCCGTAGCCGCCACCTGGGATGTATTCAATATCTACTTCAAAAAGCGTCCTACGGAATTTCCGGTAGTTCTTCCCAACGGAGAAACCATCCAGGTTCCCGTAGAGCCTCAGCACCATATTCCCCACTCCGACCTTCTGGAAAACGGTGACGGCATGTTCGAGACAAGCGCTACCGTCATCAAGGATGCCGGCGACGACCCGGACATCACCAACGGGATGAAAGTTGTGGCCAATATAGCCGTACCTTTCCGCACAGACGACCCGCTGCCGGAAGACACTCCCCAGGATGACTACAACATCATCGTCTGCGGCGGCGAAGGCGTAGGTGTCGTCACCATGCCCGGTTTGGGACTTGAGCTCGGTAGCTCTGCCATCAACGACACCCCACGCGAAATGATAAAGAAGAACGTCAAGCTATGTCTTGAACGCCTCCATATTGCCAAACTGCCCAGTCCTATCTCATTACCATCTCCATCCCCGGTGGAGAAGAGATAGCCAAACGCACCTTCAATCCCCGCCTCGGTATCGAAGGAGGCATTTCCATTATCGGGACCTCCGGCATCGTGAAGCCATTCTCCTCGGAAGCCTTCGTCAATTCCATCCGGAAGTCCATGGAAGTGGCAAAGCGACCCGGAGCCCTCGTATCGTCATCAGCTCCGGCGCAAAGAGCGAACGTTTCATCAAGGCGTATTATCCCGACCTCCCTGCCCAGGCTTTCGTACATTACGGCAACTTTATCGGCGAAACCTTGAAAATAGCAGCCGAAGAGCAAGTACCGCACGTCACCCTCGGCGTGATGATGGGAAAGGCCGTGAAACTGGCCGAAGGCAATCTGGATACCCACAGCAAGAAAGTGACCATGAACAAGGAATTCATCCAAGACCTGGCACGCCAGACGGGATGCAGCGAAGAAACGCTTGCCGCCATCGGACAGATGAACCTGGCCCGCGAACTCTGGGACATCATTCCCGAAGAGCTGCTGGAAAAGTTTGGCAAGGCACTGATTGAGCTCTGTCACCGGCACTGTGACCCCTTGCTGCCCAATGGCGAACTAACAGTATTACTCATAACCGAAAACGGAAAAATTTACTCATGAAGAAGAAGATAATCATTACCGTCTGTATGGCAATGACCGTACTGACCGGTCTGGCACAAAGCCCGCTGTCCTTTCATGCAAAAGCTGGAATCGGTACCTCCCATTTTCATGGGAAACACTCCAGCAGTGACACCCAAATAGCTTACAAAGCTGGTGTCGGTGCAGAATATGTCCTCAACAAGACCTTGGTGCTGCAATCCGCATTGGAGTTCGTGTCCATCGGCGGTAAAGACGAGATAAGCCAAATCGGCAAGGCCAAAATGCATGAACTGTATCTGCAAATCCCCCTCATGATAGGGGCCCGCCTCCATCTGGGCAGGGATTATCATGCCTCGCTGAGCGTCGGCCCGTTATGCGGCCATAGGCGTGGCAGGCAAGACCTCCGGCGAGACCTACGATTATAGCAGCAGTAGTATGCAGGGAGGATACCAGTTCAAGATAGACACTTTCGGCAGCATGGTAGACGGGAAAATGGGTAACAACCGTTTCGATGCAGGTATTGCCCTGGGACTTACTTTTGAATACAGAAGATTCATCATCGGTACAGAGATGCAGGTGGGACTGGTAAAAATCAATGAGCAGATAAACCAGATGATAGACTATTCGGAAGAAGGAGGATATTTCCCCAAGAACTTCGCCGCATTCTTCACGCTGGGGTACCGGTTCTGGTATCCGTAGGCATCGAATACCATGCAGCTCCCCTCGATAAAGTAAAGCGGCAACTGATAGTCCCGTAAGCATTGAATAAGATACTCAAGACTACCGCTGTTGCAGTTGTTCCGCCTCCTTCCTCTTCATCTCCGCCAGCACCCCGCAGGTCAATGGAATGGCGAGGAAGAAGGTCAGCATGTCCGACGCCGCCTGGCACATTTCCACCCCTTTCAGTCCTAAGAAATAAGGAAGAATGAAGATGAGGGGGATGAAGAACAGCCCTTGACGGGCAGAGGAAAGTATCGTAGCGCGTACGGGCTTGCGGATCGTCTGCAGCATCATGTTGCTGACCACAATCCATGCACCCAACGGATAAGTGATGAACTGCCAGCGCAATGCTGCCGCACCGGTAGCTACAACAGCAGGGTCTCCCTTGCGGAAGATAGAGACAATCTCCTCGGCATATCCCATACCTGCCACCGCACAAACCAACAAAAAGAAAAAGCCTACCTTCACACAGAACCAGAATCCCTGGCGCACTCTAGCATACAGCCCGGCACCATAATTGAATCCGCATACCGGTTGGAAGCCTTGTCCGAAACCAATCAGGAAAGCATTGATGAACATAGAGATACGCGTCACAATGGACATCCCTGCAATAGCTGCGTCACCATACGCACCGGCCGCCACGTTCAGCAAAATGGTTGCCACGCTTGCCAGTCCCTGGCGGGTGAGTGACGGAGTTCCACCCCCGATAATTTCCTTGATGAAAGCCAGTGTAGGCGTAAAGTTTCTGTAACGTATACGTATATTCCCTCCTCTGCGCCCCATACATAAAAGAAGGATGAAACTGCATATCTGGCTGATTACCGTGGCAAGTGCGGCACCGGATATGCCCATATCGCATACAAAAATCAGGATAGGATCGAGCACCACGTTAATGACCGCTCCACTCACAATCCCCACCATCATACGCCGCATTACCTTGAAAACGTATTTGGTTATTCAGCACCAATGAGGCGGTCATAAAAGGAGTCCCCAGCAGAATGATTTCCAAATAGCGCTCCGTATACGGAAGAATGGTATGCGTTGACCCCAAAGCAAGGGAAAGCGGTGTAAGGAACAGCAATCCCAACACAGCCAGAACCGCCCCGACAAACAAGGCAAAAAAGAAGCCGGTGGATGCCATCTTCTCGGCATCCACCGTTTCCTGCGCCCCTAACTTACGGGAGATGTAGTTCCCCGAACCATGACCGAAGAAAAATCCCACAGCCTGGATAATGGACATCACAGAAAACACGATACCTACGGCAGCCGTAGACTGGGTATTTATTTTACCCACAAAATAGGTATCTGCCATGTTGTAGAAGGACGTCACCAGCATGCTGATGATGGTTGGCACAGCCAATGACGTAATCAGCCGGGGGACCGGAGCCGTCGTCAAGTGGACATAATTATCTTTTGTAGAATGATGTATCATAGTGAATGGAATGACAAAACTATTTGAAGCAATTCCTCAATGGAGTACACCGTTACCGGCTCCTTACCCGGCCGATGGAACACGAAGCTGCCGTCTCCCTTCAAATCTCCGGTTTCGATATAGATCTCCGATTCAACATTCCGGTTTGCCAGAATCCCGTTTCTCTGGAATGCCTTGCGCACCATGGCATACTTCTGTCCGTGACCCGCCAAGCGTATCTGGGAGGTATATTCATTGGCTACCCTGAACAGTCCCGTTTCCAAATCAAAGGCAATACCCTTACGGGCAAAGAAATTGCTCAAGCTGCCGTTTAGCGATAGGTCTTCGGGCGTGCCGATGGTCACTCCGTTCGCCTTGTCCATCAGCCATATTTTGTCCGCTATCTGCAGGGCCAGTTCCAGGTCATGGGTAGAAAGGAAAATCGTCTTGTCCGTTTGCCGGCTGAGCTGGTGAAGCAGTTGCATCATCTCTACTTTACTGGGAAAATCGAGGAAAGCTGTCGGTTCATCCAGATAGATGACGGGAGTTTCCTGGGCGAGCGCTTGGCTATCATCACCTTCTGCCGTTCACCGTCACTCAGCGTATGCACCATGCGGTGTGCCAGATGGGGAATGCCTACCAGGGCGATGGATTTGTCCACCACAGTCTTGTCCTCTTTCGAAAGAGTTCCCCAGAAACCGGTGTAGGGGCTGCGCCCCAGACCTATCAGTTCTACGACGGACATATTGCGTATATCGCACTTCTCTGTCAGCACCACACTGATGACGCGCGAAAGCTGCTTGTCGGTATAGTCCCCTATCTCTTTTCCTTCAATAAATATGTTTCCTCCAAGTTTTGACTGGAAGGCGGACAACGTACGGAGCAGCGTGGACTTCCCCACTCCATTAGCTCCCAACAAGCAAGTCAGCTCACCACTGTTGATTCCGGCGCAAATGCCGTCTGCCACCACTTTCACATCCCCCTTACCGGGGTAACCGATGGAAAGATTCTCTATATGTATGGTTTCCTTATTCATTCAATTCTCCTTTCCGTTTTCTAAAAAGTACAGAAGCCACTACCGGCGCACCTACCAGTGCCGTCACCGAGTTTACCGGCAAAGCTCCCTCGAAGCCGGGCATACGGGCTATCAGATTGCAGACCAATGCCAGGGAAGCGCCTACCAGCAATGTGGCAGGCATCAGCACCCGATGGTCCGAAGAGTGAAGATGGCACGACACAAATGAGGAACCGCCAATCCGATAAACATTATCGGACCGCAATAGGCCGTTACAATCGCCACCAGCACACCGGAGCATGAAATAACCAGCAGACGTGCCCGCTTGATGTTCAGTCCCAGATTGCGTGCATAGCCATCGCCCAGCAGCAACAGATTCATCGTCTTTATCAGCAGGAAGGACAACGGAAGCAGCACAGCCATGATGCAGACAAACAGCACCATCTGGTCGCCCCGAGACACGGGCAAAGCTACCCAATCCCCAAATGACATATGCACGTATATCTTCCTCCACACTGAAATATTTCAATACGCCGATGACGGCACTTGCCACATAGCCTATCATCACACCGATTATCAGCAGCGTCACGTTACCCTTCACCTTCTGGGAGACGTAGACAATGAGTGCCATCACAGCCAGCGCACCGATAATGGCGGCAACCGACAAGGCAACCTCGCCCATATACCCCAAACGGCTCAACGCCACACCGCCCATCGCCCCGGACAGCAACACCACACAAGCCACACCCAGGCTGGCACCTGAACTGATGCCCAATACCGAGGCCCTGCCAGCGGATTGCGGAACACCGTCTGCATCTGCAGACCGCTGACCGACAGCCCTGCTCCCGCCACCAATGCCGTCAACGCCTGGGGCACGCGGGACTTCCAGATGATATTCTGCCAAATAACGGATTCATCCGTATTTCCCCACAATATATTCCACACGGAGCGCAGAGGAATGTGAACCGACCCCAAAAGCAGGTTCAGCAGGAAAAAAAGAAAGATAGATGCCAGTGTCAGCAACATCAACGGAAGTACGGGTCTTTTTATCATTTCAGCAGTTCGTAGTAAGTCGGTTTATAGTCGGGCAACAAATCGGGATGGAAAGCATGTATCAGGTCTTCCAATACAATTTCGGGCTGCATGGGCATACTTTCGTAGAAGGGTTTCTCACGCATGTTGCAGTATACCACTCCCTTCTCACGGAACGCACGGAAGTCGGCATAACGCGGGTCGAGGGACTTCAAGGCATCATACGTGAATGTCCCGTCGTAGCTGTTGACAATGCGCCAGTAGTCGGCACTCTCTGCCTGGCTGTATACGGTTTCAAAGTCCAGCGTAACACCTCCCGAACGGGGGTCGTCTTTCAAGAAATAATCCGCACCGGCATCACGGAACAGTTCGGCAAGAAAGCTCTTTCCTCCCACTGCATACCAGTTGCCCCCCGTATCTCGCCGCTGAATACCACCGGACGCTTCTTCACATTGGCAGCCAGTTCCTTCAATTCGTTATAGCGCTTCTCTATCGCAGCAAACTTTTCATTCGCCTCCACTTCCCGGCCAATGAACATGCCGATGAATTTTATCCATTCGGCCTGCCCCAACGGGGTCATCTCCTTGTACCCCAAATGGGGAACCAGTGGGATGCCTATTTCCCGCATGGCATCATACCCGCCCCGCTTGAAAGGAGAGATAAAGATAACATCCGGATTCATGCTCATTATCACTTCATTATCAAAGTTCCCTTCGATACCAATCTTCACAGTCTCGCCGGACTCAAACGGTCGTTCATCTCCTTGTTGAAGAGATGGCGCGTACTGGTGATACCCACCACACAATCGCAGGCATCCAGACGGATGAAGTTGGAAAGTTGCAGAGATGTCATACACATGACGTGCTCCACCGGCGTTTCTATCACCGTATAATCATCTGGTACACCGGCGGGTTTTATGCCTTTCGGTACCAGTGCGTAATGAAAGGTGTTGCCATTTTCTTTCTGAGGGTCGTGTATATCCACTAGGCGGACATGGTCCGGCAAGTACTTCACCGTATAGCCTTTAGCATAAAGCGGGACAATGGCAGCCGCCGTATCTGCCGCAACTGGCAAATGACTCTTTTCTGAAGAGGATGCTGTAGAAGTCTGTTTTGATTTTGAACTGCAAGAGGTTACGCATAAAGCGCACAGCAGTGCAATGCCTATGGCAGATATCCGGGTCATGATTATCAGGGTTTATAGAATTCGGGCACAATATTCGTTCATTTTTGGGGAGATACGCAAATGCTCTTCCTGCAAATTGACGGATATTGTGCCTAAATAATCTTTAAAAGCCCATCAGGTCATTCAGTGCTTCACTCATGCTGGGATGTGTAAAGACCGGCAGTTTGTTGCCTCTTATATTCAATCCCTTCTTGCGTGCTTCCGGTTTCATACGTCTATTTCCTTAATTGGTTCAATACTCTTTTTGCACTGTCAGACAGTACGACAATGGCACCGGCAAGAATGGCCGTATCCTTGATGACCAAGCGCCCTGCCCCCGTCAGCAACGGAAAGCCGTGCTCCCCGCTTCCCAAGTCGGCACCCACACCTCAGGAGTTGTCACCAGGAAAGAGAGGGTACCCATCGTCATGACAATGGCAAGTGCGGCTCCCGCCAGTCCGATTTTCGGAGAGAATATCCCCAGAAATGTCAGGATGCCGATGGCCATAATCAGAATGCCCAGACCGTGGGAGAAACCATACGTATTGTTCTCCACGTGCCACTGATGTTTCGCCTCATTGAACTCGCCCTCTTTCAGCTTATACTCCTTGTACTCCGGGGCACTCTTTGTATAAAAGAAGCTCATGAACGGGCTGTTCGCCACAAAAGGGACAATCCCTTCAGCCTCATAATTCCAGAATTTCAACCCACCAATCCATACGAAAATAACCAGGATGGCTACACGAATCAAATTAACACCCAACTTTTGAGTGGAAGCGGCCAGCGTCAACGCAGCCATAAACAAGTTTTGCAATTTCGTTTTCATCTTTGTTCTACTTTTTAAATGGTTTCAGTAATATTGACTTGATTTTTGTTTTTGCAAAGTTCCTTGTTTTCCACCACGTACGAAATGGCAATTATTCCGCAACAGTTGGCAATTCTTCCCGTTTCACTCTTTTCCGGTAGTCCGAGACACTCTCGCCGGTCATTTTCTTGAAAAAACGGCTGAACGCGGGCAAGTCTTCAAAGCCCAGAATGGAGCTGATTTCTTTGGCGCTCTTGCGGGTATACAACAGCAGTCTCATGGCTTCCGCCTCAATGCGCTCATGAATCACCCGCAACGGGGAAGGCAACCCGCAGGCCGAGAACAGATTGGAAAGTGTCTTGGGAGAACGGCAAAGAATATCGGCATAATCCTGCACCTGCTTCTTCTCCTTGAAATACCGGTCCACCAGCACATAATACTGTCGGATGATGTCAAACGTCTTTTCCTTCTCCTGCCCCACCCCGAAAAGCTGGCGCGCAATGCGTGTGCAGGTAATGATGAAACGTTTCAAGACAATGCGCAGCATCTCCTCCTGCAGATTGTCATGAATGACCGATTCCTGCCGGAAAATGCGGACTATGTCATGCAGGTTGGAAGACTGCCCGGCAGAAAGCGCCAGTCTCATCACCTTGGAAGAGCCATAAAAAAGGAATCCGTTGCAAGAGACCTCGTTGTCATGTCCATAGAATGCAATAAAAATTGCTGTTGAATACAAACGTCAGGTATTCACCGTTCCACCTCTTTACCTCCAGGTGATGCAACGGGGTCAAGGTCACGATTTCGTCCTTTTCCAAGCGCATGGAGATATGGTCTATTTCCAGAGTGAGCGTACCGCTCTGTACCCAAATGAATTTATACAGAGTCTTGTCACGTTGCAGCGACGCACGCTCATGGTAGCTGGAAGTCATGGCTATGTTGCCATTCAAGCGGGTGTTCAGTTGATAATCCATAAAAAACAGATTGTTTTAGTAAATAACAAAGATAGCGAATATCTTGTTTGCTACTGATTATTTCCCCACTTTTGTAGCCGTTTTGCTGTTCTTTAATTTTTAACCTTTAATGTCTTCATGCAAATGTTCCCCGTCATATTTGTATCTCTCGGTCCCGGCGAACCGGAACTGATTACCGTAAAAGGCTTGAAAGCCCTGCAGACAGCCGACTGTATATTCTGTCCCGAGACACTGGCCAAAGATGGAAACAGAGTTTCACGCGCAGCGACATCCTATTGCAACTCGACATTCCGGAAAACACGGTGCACCGCTTTCCACTCCCCATGAGCAAACAGCGCGAAAAAGCCCTGAGCGCCTACGACGAGGTCTATATGGAGAGCTCCACCCTCCGGCAACAAGGAAAGAAGGTCTGTATCGTTGCCGAAGGAGATGCCGGATTCTACTCTTCCATACACTATGTATATGACAAATTGCAGGCAGACGGCATCCCCGTGAAGCACATCCCCGGTATCCCCGCCTTCATTGCCGCCGGCGCATTGGGCGGGCTCCATGTAGCCAGCCAGGAAGAACGGCTGACGGTGATACCCGGCATCGTCACGACAGAAGAGATAGAAAGACTGACAAGCGAAAACAGTGCGGTTGTCATCATGAAGCTGTCCAGATGCACCGATGAGATTCACCGCTGCATCCGCCTGCATCCCGAATACCGGTATCACTATTTTGAGAATGTTGGCACTCCGGAAGAGAAGTATATCAATGACAGCAAGCGGATAGCGGCCATCCGCTTCCCCTATTTTTCCCTGCTTATCATTCGCCCAGAGGCCTTTTGAGCCCGATTTAATACAATTTCGCACACCATAGGCATTATTTTAATGAAAATGGGTTACCTTTGCGCCGTTGAAATATAAAAAAGATAAGAACATGAAGAAAGTCGTTTTTTATATGATGATGCTGGTTATGAGCATCGGTTATGCCTATGCACAAGGAAAGGCAGACATCAAATTCGAACAGACCACCCACAACTTCGGCACATTCTCCGAAAACAGTCCGGTAGTCAGCTACACCTTTAAGTTTACGAACGTAGGCGATGCTCCGCTTGTCATCCATCAAGCTGTAGCTTCCTGCGGATGTACCGTTCCCGAATATTCACAAGAACCGATAGCACCGGGAAAGACAGGAACAGTGAAAGTAACCTATAATGGAACCGGAAGATACCCCGGACACTTCAAGAAATCCATCACCCTGCGCACCAATGCCAAAACGGAAATCATGCGATTGTTTATCGAAGGGGACATGACCGCTAAAGATGCCAAATAAGCATTTTACCATACAGAATTAAGGAGATTTTTTTAAATCTCCTTTTTTTTTTGCTTTCTTTGCCTAAAATGCGAAGATAGGCTGCACCTCAGCAGAATAATAATGAGCTTGCTCATTTTATCCAGCATTCGGTTTGCACTATCTTTGAAGTCTATTAAAGAAAAACATAAAACTACAAAACCTATGAAACAAGAAGAAGAACCTATTACCGGCTTGCCGGAAAATGCGTTCCGTGAACTGAAACCGGGAGAAGTGTACAACCCTCTGATGAGCCCGGACAAGAAGTATTCAGAAGTAAATGCCTGGTCGGTGACATGGGGTATTCTGATGGCCATTCTCTTTTCGGCCGCAGCCGCCTATCTGGGGCTAAAGGTGGGGCAAGTATTCGAAGCCGCCATCCCCATCGCCATCATTGCCGTCGGCGTATCAGGTGCCGCCAAACGCAAGAAGCATTGGGCGAAAACGTCATTATCCAGTCTATCGGTGCCAGTTCTGGCGTCATCGTGCAGGTGCCATCTTCACCCTTCCGGCGCTTTATATCCTTCAGGAAACTATCCGAAAGAAATCACTGTTACCTTTGCACAAGTCTTTATCAGCTCTCTGCTGGGAGGTGTGCTGGGTATTCTCTTCCTTATCCCCTTCCGTAAATATTTCGTGAGCGACATGCACGGCAAGTATCCCTTCCCCGAAGCAACAGCCACCACACAAGTGCTCGTCTCCGGTGAAAAGGGCGGCAGCCAGGCAAAACCATTACTCATGGCAGGTATCATCGGTGGTCTATACGACTTCATCGTGGCAACCTTCGGCTGGTGGAACGAGAATTTCACTACCCGCGTATGCGGCCTCGGCGAAATGCTGGCCGAGAAAGCCAAGCTGGTATTCAAGGTTAATACGGGTGCTGCTGTGCTCGGTCTGGGTTATATCGTGGGACTGAAATACGCGTCCATCATCTGTGCCGGTTCGCTGGCCGTATGGTGGATTATCATCCCCGGTATGTCCATGATTTGGGGAGACTCCGTACTGAACCAATGGAACCCCGAAATCACAGCAACCGTAGGCGCTATGGCTCCGGAAGATATTTTCAAATACTATGCCAAGAGCATCGGTATCGGTGGTATAGCCATGGCAGGTATCATCGGCATTATCAAGTCCTGGGGCATCATTAAGAGCGCCGTAGGCTGGCTGCCAAGGAAATGGGCGGTAAATCCAATGTAGAGGCCAGCGTGAAGCGCACGCAACGGGACATCTCCATGAAGATTATCGCCATCGGCTCCATCATCACATTGCTGCTGGTTGTTCTGTTCTTCTACTTCGATGTGATGCAAGGTGACCTGACACATACCATTGTAGCCATCCTGCTGGTAGCAGGTATCGCTTTCCTGTTCACTACCGTGGCAGCCAATGCCATTGCGATTGTGGCACAAATCCCGTATCCGGAATGACGCTGATGACATTGATTCTGGCATCCGTAGTCATGGTAGCCGTAGGGTTGAAAGGTCCCGGAGGAATGGTTGCGGCACTGGTGATGGGTGGTGTTGTATGTACGGCACTGTCCATGGCGGGAGGCTTCATCACAGACTTGAAAATCGGTTACTGGCTGGGTAGCACGCCTGCCAAGCAGGAGACCTGGAAGTTCCTCGGAACCATCGTTTCTGCCGCTACCGTAGGTGGTGTAATGATTATCCTGAACAAGACATACGGTTTCACCAGCGGACAACTGGCTGCTCCGCAGGCCAATGCCATGGCAGCCGTTATCGAACCTCTGATGAACGGTGTGGGTGCTCCTTGGCTGCTCTACGGCATCGGTGCAGTGCTGGCCGTCATCCTCAACTTCTGCAAGATTCCCGCACTGGCATTTGCATTGGGTATGTTCATCCCATTGGAACTGAATGTCCCGTTGGTAGTAGGCGGTGCCGTCACTGGTACGTGACCAGCCGCAGCAAGGATGCCGCTCTCAATGCCGACGCGGGGAAAAAGGCACATGCTTGCCTCCGGTTTCATTGCCGGCGGTGCATTGATGGGCGTGGTAAGCGCCGCCATGCGCTTCGGAGGAATCAACCTCGTGAACGATGCATGGTTGCAAAACACTTGGTCTGAAGTGCTGGCGCTGGGTGCTTATGCCATTCTGATATTCTACCTCATCAAAGCTTCCATGAAAACCAAATAACCTTTAAATACCAAGAACATGAAAAAGATTCTACTTTTATCTTTTCTATTTGCAACGACCATGTTATCTGCACAAAAGCCCGTTGAGCTGCCCCTATGGCCCAACGGTGCCCCCAATAACAACGAACTGACCAATTCCGGACAGAACCATAACAACGAATGGGTGTCCGATGTCACCACCCCTACCCTTACGGTGTATCCTGCCTCCCACCCAACGGCATGGCCATCATCATGTGTCCGGGAGGTGGCTACGGAGGGCTGGCCATGAAGCACGAGGGACACGACATGGCTCCCTGGTTCAACACACAAGGCATCACCTATGCAGTACTGAAATACCGTATGCCCAACGGGCACCATGAAGTGCCCCTTTCCGATGCCGAACAAGCCATCCGCATGGTACGCAAACATGCCGCTGAATGGGGTGTCAATCCTCAGCGCGTAGGCATCATGGGCGCTTCTGCCGGCGGCCATCTGGCAGCTTCGCTTGCCACACTATACAGCAGTGACAAAACCCGTCCCGACTTCCAGATCTTGTTCTATCCGGTGATTTCCATGCAGAAAGGCGTTACCCATGGAGGTTCCCGCCAGAACCTTATCGGAGAAAATCCATCTCAGGAGCTGGAACAAAAATACTCCCTCGAAAGACAAGTGTCCCCACGCACTCCGCAGGCTTTTATCATGCTTTCTTCGGACGACGACGCAGTGCCACCCATCAACGGCATTGGCTATTTCCTCGCCTTGCGTGACCACAAAGTGCCTGCCAGCCTGCATGCCTACCTACCGGCGGACATGGCTGGGGATTCCGGGACAACTTCACCTACAAGCGTCAATGGACGGAAGAACTGGAGAAGTGGTTGCGTGAAGGGCTCGTATTCCCGGTCTCTGAACCTACCACAAAGAAATAAAAGCAATTATGAATAAAAAGTATTTTTTACTCACTTGCCTCGCAGCTTTTCCCTTTGCCCTGACTGCTCAGGAGAACAATCGCTACGAAGAGATTACCAACCCAAGCTGACAAGCATCAACCGGGAGCCTGCCCGCAGCACGTTCACCTCCTACGTCACGGAGGCCGATGCCGTCATCAATGACCGCAAGAACGGAACCTTCCGCTTGTCCCTTAACGGGAAATGGAAATTCCATTATGTGGAAACCTTCGCCGACCGCCCCACGGACTTCATGATGGACCGTGTGGACGCCAGCCGCTGGCCGGACATCAATGTACCCGGAAACTGGGAGTTGCAAGGATTCGGCACGCCCATCTACGTGAACCATCCCTATGAGTTCTGTTCTTCGGGCTATCCTCCTTATTGGGACAAGCCCAACCCTCCGTACGTTCCCAAGGAATGGAATCCCACCGGCACCTATCGCCGCGAGTTCACCCTTCCGGGAGACTGGGACGATAAGGAGATTTTCCTGAGTGCCGACGGTGTACGCGGGGCAGCCTTCTACTACCTTAACGGCAAGTTGTAGGCATGAGTAAAGATGCAAAGACTCCGGCGCGTTTCAACGTCAGCGCCATTGCCAAGAAAGGAAGAATGTCATTGCCATTCAGATACACCGCTTTTCCGATGCCAACTATCTGGAATGCCAGGACTTCTGGCGCATCAGTGGTATCGAACGGGACATTTACTTATATGCCCAGCCTCAAATCCATCTCACAGACTTCAAGGTGGAAGCTCCTCTGGACGACAACTACCGGAACGGTATCCTCAAGGTAAAGGTGCAGTTTACCAATGAAAGCGGACAAAACGCCCCATTTGTCGTTGGTTACCGCCTGCTGGACAAGAACGACCAGCAGATAGCCCAGTCCTCTACTCAGTCAGCGGTGACCAAACGGAAGTGGAATTCACCAAGAAGACCATCCAGGAACCCCTGCAATGGACAGCCGAAACGCCCAACCTCTATACCCTCGTCGTCAGCTTGAAGCGCCCGAACGGAGATGTGATTGAAGCGACAAGCTGCAAAGTAGGTTTCCGTACAGTGGAAATCAAGGACAAGCAACTGTTGGTAAACGGACAACCTATCCTCGTGAAAGGCGTGAACTATCACGAACACAACGAGAATACCGGTCACTATGTCTCCGAAGAACTGATGAAGAAAGATTTCGAGCTTTGGAAGAGATACAATGTCAATACCGTACGCACTTGCCACTATCCCCAGCAGGAACGTTTCTACGAACTCTGCGATGAATATGGTATCTACGTCATCGACGAAGCCAATATCGAAAGTCACGGCATGGGTTACGACTTGCGGGTAGGCGGTACGCTGGGAAACAATCCGCTCTTCATGAATGCCCATCTCGACCGCACCATGAATATGTACGAGCGGGACAAGAACCATCCGTCAGTCATCATCTGGTCGCTGGGCAACGAAGCCGGGAACGGATTGAATTTCTACGTCACTTACAACACCTTGAAGACACTCGACAGCCGTCCCATCCAGTATGAACGTGCACTGTTGGAATGGAATACGGACATCTACTGCCCGATGTATGCTCCCCCTTCCTATCTGGAGAAGTATGCCCGGAACAAGGAGATGACGCGTCCCCTCATTCTTTGCGAGTATGCCCATGCCATGGGCAACAGTCTCGGCAACTTCCAGGACTACTGGGATATCATCGAAAAATATCCCATCCTCCAGGGCGGCTGTATCTGGGACTGGGTAGACCAAGGCTTTGCCGCCAAGACAGACGACGGCCGTAAATACTGGACCTATGGCGGCGATTATGGCGAGAACGGCACTCCCTCCGACGGCAATTTCTGCATCAACGGCGTGGTATACCCCGACCGCAGTGTCAAACCGCAGACGGAAGAGATGGGGAAGGTCTACCAGAACATCAAGTTCCTCGACTTCGACAAGCAAACTTCCACCGTGAAAATCCGCAATGATTTCTCTTTCACCAATCTCGACAAGTACGACTTCTACTACATCATCCGCGACCATGGAAAGGAAGTCTACCGTGGCAAGATTGAAAATATCCATGCTGCACCGGGCAAGACAGTAACCACCGGCTTTCTGAACGGCATACCCAAAGAGAAACAGACAACGGGAGATGTACGCATCGAGTTCTATGCAGCCATCAAGACGGCAGAACCTTTCCTCCCGGCCGCACGGTCATTGCACGCGAACAGACCTACGTCCATACCTTCTACAAGAAAGAGGCTACGGCACAGAAGCCCGCCACTTCTAAGGAAGAAGGAAATTTGGTGGCGTTCTTCGGTCCCGACTTCAAAGCCACCTTCGACAAGCAAAGCGGCCTACTCACCTCCTATTTGTACAAGAAGCACGAGTACATACTGAACGGTCAAGGTCCCCGCCCATTCTTCTGGCGTGCACCGACGGACAATGATTATGGAGCCAACCTCCCCGTCCGCCTCAAAGCCTGGAAAGAGGCAAGCTATCAAGAACCAAAAGCCGAAAGTTTCCAAGTGACTCCGGGCAGCAATGCCACGACAGTAAAGGTGACCTATCATTTTCCGCAGACAGATGCCCGTTGGGACATCACCTATAAGATATATGCCAACGGAGTTATCAAGGTAGACAACCGCTTCGTGGCCGAAGGAGACCAGGCTTCGATGATACCGCGTGTAGGCCTGCGGATGCAGTTGCAAAAGATCTTTACAGACTTGACCTACTACGGTCGCGGTCCGAAGGAAAACTACCGAGACCGCCGTACCTCCCAGTTTATTGGAGAGTATACTATCCCGCTCAAGGATATGTACGAGCCTTACGTCCGCCCGCAAGAGAACAACCATCGCACAGACATCTATTGGTGCGCCCTTACCGATAAGACGCAACGTGGCTTGCTACTCATCGCCGACCGCACCTTCGAACTGAACGCCTCCAACTATCCCCTGGAGAGCATGGATAGCGGCGACACGATTGATAACGGTGCTCCGCGTACCGAAAAGACCCATCATCGCCACCTCACCGATCCTCTGCCGGAAAAGATGGTTGATTTGTTCATTGACTACCGCATGATGGGTGTCGGTGGAGACGACAGTTGGGGCGCAACCGCCCATGAACCCTATCTGATTCGTCCGGGCAAAGAGAATGCCATTGAATACGGTTTCTCCCTTGTTCCGTTCGATAAAAAGGAGGATTATAAATATTTAATCCAGCAATATTGAATTTAATCCCTCCGGATTAAGCTTTTATAAAAAGGATGTAGTAAATTTGCTGCATCTTTTTACGTTTAAGAACAATAATAATCAAAAGAGAGAAAAATGAAAACAATGACTAAATTTATGTTCAGCGCCCTCTGCGCCGCAGCCATGGTAACTTCCGTTTCTGCCCAGGGAGGGAAAGATATGTTGAGCAATGGAATAAAGTATCTGGATGTGCCATACGTAGCCCATACGCTGGAAGCAGATGGTCCCGAAGAACTCGTCATCAACTGCGATGAGGTAGACTGCACCACGCTGGTGGAATATGTGCTGGCAGAGACACTCACCCCAAATTGGCCGACGGAGACATCTCGGAAAGCGCTTTCGCCGATAACCTGCAAAAAATCCGTTACCGTGACGGTAAAATCGACGGGTACACTTCCCGCCTGCATTATATTGCCGACTGGATAAACAATGGCGTACGCAACGGCTTCCTTCAGGATGTAACGGGCGCCATGAGTCCCGACACCGAACAGTTATCCATCTCCTACATGTCTTCCCACCCCCAACTCTACAAGCAGCTGGCAAATTCTCCGGAGAACATAGCAAAATGAAGAAGATTGAACAATCCTTGTCCAGCAAGGAAATTCACTATCTTCCCAAAGCCAAACTTCCCGCCGATGGTCTCCCGTGGATTAAAGACGGCGATATCATAGCCATCACCACCAACACTCCGGGGCTGGACGTAGCCACATGGGAATCGCTTTCTATGCAGATGGCAAACTCCTGTTGGTACACGCTTCTTCTACCGACAAGAAAGTGGTTGTTTCCAAAGTCCCCTTGTCCCAAATGCTGAAAGACAATAATAAGTGGACGGGAATACGGGTGCTGAGAATGAAGAAATAAGGTGAAATTTTATAATATGGAAAAGGCGATGGAGAATTAATTCTCCATCGCCTTTTCCATATATATGATTGTTCGTTCCTATTCCTCTACGACAATATATTCATCAATATTCCGTGTTTCTTTACTGAAGTTCACACCTACTTTCACTAATTTCCTGCCATCCAAGGTATAAGGAATCAGATACCCCTTCTCATCTATTTGCTTCAGAGCTGCGTCGGCTGTACCGTCCAATTTGAACTCAAAAACATAAATAGCGGTAGGGGTATGAACTACCGCGTCCGCACGGCCGCGGCTGCTGCGAACCTCGGACCGGATGAACTGTCCCAGCAAAGTAAATACTACATGAAAAATAACCTGATAATGACGTTCCGTATCATCACTCAACTCGTACGGAATACCGGAGAAGAATATCTTAAGACGCTCCATAAAACGCCTCCACATCCCCACTCTTCAATTCACGCATGAATTTAGCGATGTGGAAACCAGTCTCATCATCAGTAACTTTAGTATAAAAAGGAACCAGAAAATTCAGAAAGCCGTAACGAACCTCATCATTTGGAAAGCCTAAAGTGTATAGCTTCACATCATCATCATACCCTTTTATGGTCAAATAACCACTTTGATAAATCATCGGAAGAGGATTATTTGTTTCCGCACGATATTCAGAGAAAGCGGAAGCCAGCACTTCCACTCCATCTATCAATAGACGTATATCGTAATCACTCTGCTTCAGCAAGTCAACCAAGTAAGTAGGTGTGCCGGTCTGAAACCAATAATATCCCATCTCTTCTGCATCAAAAGCATTCAATACACTGAACGGATTGAACATTCCTACACCTTCCGGATGAAAATGATAACCATCATATTGACGTTCCATCAAATCAATCACTTCTTGTAAGGATATCCCTCTTCGTTTAGCCAGTCTCTCAAGTTCCGGCAGAAAGGTTTTCACCAACTCCTCTTTGGTAATACCACACAAAGCAGCGTAAGGAGACTTCATGCTGATATCATTCAGCTGGTTCAAGTCACTGAACACACTTACTTGCGCAAACTTGGTCACTCCGGTCAGGAAAACAAAACGAAGATAACGGTCAGCGCTCTTCAAGACACCGTAGAATGCTTTCAATGTTTTCCGATACTCATCCAGCAAGTTCTCATCCAAGACCGCTTGAAGCAATGGCTTGTCATACTCATCAATCAGCACAACAACCTGCTTTCCTGTCTGCATGCATGCCCGCTCTATCACGTAAGCAAAAACGCTCTTCCGGATTACGGTCTTTCTTCTCCTGACCATAGAGCAGCTCCCATTTCTCCAGATACTGATTAAGCATAGCCGTCAGGTCAGCAGCAGTTTCATATTTCCGGGCATTCAAATCCAAGTGCAAAACCGGGTATTCTTCCCATTCCTTTTCCAGCTGTTCGATGGCCAAACCTTGAAACAGATCCTTGCGTCCTTGAAAGTAGGCTTCAAAGGTAGAAAGAAGCAGACTCTTGCCAAAACGACGGGGACGGCTCAAGAAATAAGGTTTACCTACATTTGCAATTTGATAAACCATAGCCGTCTTATCTACATAGAGATAACCATCCCTACGTATTTCCTCAAAAGTCTGTATGCCAATCGGCAGTTTACGCATCTGTTCCATGTTATTATTATAACCTGATTGGTATATGACAAAGGTACGATTTATATTTCAAAAATAAGACGAAAGGCGATGGAGATTTTAGTCTCCATCGCCTTTCATTATTTTACTAATCATCATTTCAGTATTACTCACGTAGACTGGTGCAATCCGAAATACTTCTTCATAAAGCAGGTATAAGAAAAACAAAGCAAAAGAATTATACCTGTCAAATACCAATAACCGTAACCTAAACACATTATATATCCTACGATTATGATTGCCTGCACCGCCATGTAAATAGAAGAAACCATTACATGAGGAATCTTCAGCTCATTCGCCATAATCTGATACAGATGCTTGCGATGCGGTAGCCCGATATTCTCATGAAGCATCAGGCGGTGAATGATAGTCAGTACACTATCCACACCATAAACGGATAAAAGGACTATCCAGCTGAAATCTTCCGTTTCAATGATGAGCCTGCCTATCAGGAAAAGAAGGATGAAGGCAATGCTCACCGACCCCACATCACCCGCAAAGCATTTGGCTTTCTTACGAAAATTGAAGAAACAGAAAACTAGAACGGAACAGATAACGGTATAGATGAAATCCGCTTCCACAAAAGTAACCACCTCCTTATTGATATAGGCCAACGCAGCAAGAATAACCAGAGAATAACCACCGGTTATGCCGTTAATGCCATCCATAAAGTTGTAGGCATTGATGATGCCCGTACAGACTATCAAGGCTATGACTATCCACCACCAAGACAAGGAGAACAGTCCCCACTGATAAAACATCAAGGCCATGGCAGAGAAATGAAAAAGCAGTCTTGTCATCTGTCCGGTGGATTTTATATCGTCCACGAAGCTGATGAACGTCACCAGTGTCAAGGCAAGCAGGAACCAGGGATATTCAAAGCCACTCGTCAGGAAATAGGCAAACGCCCCGAAATAGAAAATAATCCCACCACCGCGTAAAGTCACTTTCGTATGGGAACTCCGCTCATTGGGCTTGTCGATGATATTGCACCTATCAGCCACTCTAAAATAAAAAAAGTTCTGCCAAAAACAGCAGAACCAAGACCATCCAATAATACATCATCCGTTTTTGATTATCCAGTAAAACCAAAGCTGAATACATGTAAATCCCAAAGATACAATACCCAGCCCTATCAATATGACATCTAAATATACATTCATTCTATCTTGAAGTTTTCCAATACACGGGTCGGCTTCCATCCCAATTCACGCATCGCCTTTTCGTTACTGAAAGTAAGCGATTCTGTGATTTTCTTCAGTTTCAAAGAATTGATAGGCGCTTTCTTTCCTAAGCAATCTCCTACCAAAGCCATACATTTAGCTGCCCAATAAGGTATTGAGAAAGGCATTTTTTTATTCAGCTGTTTGCAAATAACCGCTTCCAACTCTCTGAAAGAAGGATGGTAACTATCACATACATTATAGACACCTCCTTTTTCTGCCAACAAAGGAACCAGACTTGCTATATCCTGTACCATCAACACACTCTTCCGCGCACGACTTCCGGCAATACCTAAATATCTTCCATTGCGTATGCCTTGAATCATCGCTCCTAAATTTCCCGGAGGATTACACCCAGCAATTAAGGAAGGACGAATAATACCCAAAATAACGTTGTGTTTGTAGCACCATTTATGCAAAAACTCTTCGGCCAGACGTTTGCTCATGGCATACGGAGTTTTCCCACCCAAAGGATACTCTTCTGTTATCTCTTCTCCATACTCGCAACCATATACGGCTACTGTAGAAATAAAGATAAAAGCTCGGGGAACCCCTCTTCTTTCCAATGCTGCACAAAGATTCTTTGTACCTTGCAGATTTACATCAAAAAAAGCTTGTTTCTCTGCTTTCGTCTTGGGTGTCACATGTGCTTTTCCAGCTGCATGAAGAACGATATCATACCGTTCACGCAGCTCCGGTATCTCCTGTGCCATGGTTCACGGTATAGTCATCCTGTGGCAACAGACCTACAGTAGTAACCTCATATATAGCTTCCAAAAGAGGATGCACGTTGTTACCCAAGAACCGGAGGCCCTGTAAATAAAAGTTTCATGAAAAT
>ENA-OQCF01000177-OQCF01000177.1-human-gut-metagenome-genome-assembly--contig:-NODE-177-length-24258-cov-4.328333_pt1 | contig 24258 bp, 25 predicted proteins | sample MGYA00242756_ERZ504573 | MGnify/ENA primary metagenome ERZ504573 (study PRJEB26092, sample SAMD00036240) | human gut metagenome | host: Homo sapiens | study: EMG produced TPA metagenomics assembly of... | reverse complement strand
CTCGGTGTTCAGGCGGTACTCCAGCACTTCCAGCTGCAGCCACGCCGACCACGCCGACCACCCACTTCTTCCATGCCGCCGCCCACTTCGCGGAAGATCTCGGATGGCACCCTCCTGCGCGATCTGCTCCATGCCCTTCACGAACTGCTTGCGCTTCATGGTGTCCTTCTGCTCAATGCGGGCAAAGTGTCCGGCGAGAAGGTGGGGATGCCTGCGAACTGGACCTTCTTTTTGCCGGTGCACAAGGTGTCGCCGATGGAGAAGATGCCCGGGTCGAACAGGCCGATGATGTCGCCGGCGTAGGCCTCGTCCACGATGGCGCGGTCCTGCGCCATCAGCTGGGTGCCGGTGGCCAGCTTGATGTTCTTGCCCTCCTGCACATGGAAGGCCTCCATGCCGCGCTCGAACTTGCCGGAGCAGATGCGCATAAAGGCGATGCGGTCGCGGTGGGCCTTGTTCATGTTGGCCTGAATTTTAAAGATGAAGGCAGAGAACTCGTCGCGGCAGGGGTCCACGGTCTCGCCGGTCAGGCTGTCCACGCGGGCCAGCGGGGTGGGAGTGAGCCGCAGGAAGTTCTCCAGAAAAGGCTCCACGCCGAAGTTGGTCAGAGCGGAACCAAAGAACACGGGGCTCAGCTCGCCGCGCAGCACTTTGTCGAGGTCAAATTCCTCGGCAGCGCCGTCCAACAGCTCGATCTCATCCACCAGCTGCTGGTGCAGATAGGGGGTGAGCAGCTCGTCCAGTGCGGGATCGCCCAGCTCGGCCTCGGTCTCATCCACCTTCTTCACGCCGTTGGCGCGGCCGTCGCTGGAAAATGCCAGCACCTTGCGGTGTTGCGGTCGAACACGCCCTTGAACTCCTTGCCGCAGCCGATGGGCCAGTTCATGGGGTAGGTCTTGATGCCCAAAATCTCCTCAATGTTCTCCATCAGCTCAAAGGGGTCGCGGGCTTCGCGGTCCATCTTGTTGATGAAGGTGAAGATGGGGATGTGGCGCAGGGTGCACACCTTGAACAGCTTGATGGTCTGGGCCTCAACGCCCTTTGCAGCGTCGATGACCATGACGGCAGAGTCTGCCGCCATCAGGGTGCGGTAGGTGTCCTCCGAGAAGTCCTGATGGCCCGGGGTGTCCAGAATGTTCACGCACTTGCCCGCGTAGTTGAACTGCAGGACAGAAGAGGTGACGGAAATACCGCGCTGCTTCTCAATGTCCATCCAGTCGGACACGGCGTGCTTTGCGCTCTGCTTGCCCTTGACGGAGCCTGCCTGATTGATGGCTCCGCCGTACAGCAGCAGCTTTTCGGTCAGAGTGGTCTTACCGGCGTCGGGATGGCTGATGATCGCAAACGTCCGGCGGCGCTCGATTTCTTCACGATTTGTCATAAACTAGTATTTCTCCTGAAATGGATGGAACTCCTTCAGTCACGGCTGATGCCGTGACAGCTCCCTCAATGAGGGAGCCTCTGGCGAAAAGGAAAAGCTTCTCGCCCTGCCAAAGCCTCCCTCTCAGAGGGAGGTGGCATCGCGCAGCGATGACGGAAGGAGTATATTTTTACACATACGTCCCCTATTTTATCCGAAAACGCTCCATAATGCAAGTGTTTTCGTTATTTTTTCAGGATGATGCAGGGCAGAGGGGCGGTTTCGGCCCAGTTGGCAAAATCACACACCAGAACGGTAAAACTTTTGAGCGGAAGTGCCCGGAGATATTCCAGCACCGTCTGCTTTTCATCCGTGCCGATGACCTGCCCGCTGTAGAGGATGGCGCTCACCACGCCGCCGGGGCGCACGGCTTCCAAAGCCGCCTGCAGGGCGGGGATGCTGCTCTGCGCGGTGGAGAACACTGCGTGGTCGGCCCCGGGCAGCCAGCCAAAGTTGAACATCACCGCATCTGCCGTGCCGGGCTGCACAACCTGTAAAAGGTCTGCGTGGCTTTGGCAGTGCAGCTCATACCGGGCGGCAGGCACGCCCAGCTGCTCCAGATGCTTCCGGGTGGATGCAATGGCAGCTTCCTGCACGTCAAAGCCGATTACCTTTCCTTCCGGCGCGGTGATGCCGCACAGAAAGGCCGTGTCGCCGCCGTTGCCGCAGGTAGCATCGATGCAAAGGCGCGGCTGTGCCAGCCGGGCGGCCAGAAAGTCCTGCACGAACTTGACGGCGGTCAGGTCCGGCGTGCGGCGGCGCACCAGCTGCCTGCCTTCTGCCGCAAAGCCGAACTTTGCCCAGAACGCAAGCTCTGCGGCATCGGCGGGCAGCGGGGCGGTAAATACGGTAGCCTTTTCGCGGTCGTATCCGGCGTAGGCGCGCAAAGTTTCTTTTAATAGATAGGAGCCGTAGCCTTTGCGCCGCCACTGCGGTTCGATGCCAAACGCGGTGATGGCAGCCCCCTTTGCGGCGGGCGTGAGCGCGCAGAAGCCGATCTGTGTTTTTTCCTTATAGAGGGCAAAGCCCTCGTCTGTGCGGTGCAGTTCCATGGTGTGTTCCTCCTGAATTTACGCTTTTACAATAGCAAGCGCAAAGGCCTCTGTCAAGGGCGGAAAGTGCGTCTTTTTTTCACAGTTTCTTCACGGCGCGCGCGATTGATTTTCACAATTGACGGTTACAATAGGAGCAGTTCAAAGGAACAGGGCTCCTGTGGACGTATCCCTTACGGAAAGGAAGTATCAGCATGGACAATGAGAACAAATGGGAATATGATTATTCCTCTCAGGATAAAAACGAAAGCGGAGATACCGGTTATCCCAATGTGGGCAGCAGCGGCATGAACACCGCCAACCAGTACAACGACCCGCAGCCGGAACCGGAGACCGCTTACACCGCCCCGCAGACAGACAACGGCGCAGGCGGTGCAACGCCGCCGGTACATCCGGTACAGCCGCAGGACGCGCAGCCCCCTAAAAAGAAGAAAAAGTTCAACGGCAAGCGCGTTGCACGCAGCGCTGTGGCGCTGGTGCTGGCCGCAGCATGGGCTTTGCGGGCGGCTTTGTGGGGGCAAAGTTTGGCGGCAGCGGCAAGGTGGTCATTCAGCAGGTGGCACCTTCCTCTACGGCCGACAGTGCATCCGGTTCGGATAGTTCCATCACCGCAGCATCCAGCAGCGGCAGCAGCCTGACCACTGAACAGGTGCTGATCTGGTCAGCCCCAGCGTGGTGGTCATCACTACGGAGCAGGTGGTCTACTCTCAGTGGTCGTGGTACGGCCAGAATCAGGTGGAGAGCGGTGCCGGCAGCGGCGTGATCATCAGCTCGGACGGCTACATCCTCACCTGTGCACATGTGGTGGACGGCGCTTCCACCATCACCGTGACCATTGGTGACAAGGACTACACCGCCACCCTCGTGGGCGAAGATACCACCAGCGATATCGCGGTCATCAAGATCGATGCTGACGGCCTGACCCCCGCCACCGTGGGCAACAGCGACAGCCTGAAGGTGGGCCAGAGCGTGATGGCTGTGGGCAACCCGCTGGGTGAGCTGGGCGGCACCGTGACCGGCGGCATGATCAGCGCTTTGAACCGCAGCGTCACCATTCAGGGCAGCAGCTCTGTGAACACCATGTCCCTGATCCAGATGGATGCTTCGGTCAGCCCCGGCAACTCCGGCGGCGGCCTGTTCAATATGAACGGTGAGCTGGTCGGCATTGTGAACGCAAAATCCTCTTCCAGCGATGCAGAAGGTTTGGGCTTTGCCATCCCCATCAACGATGCCATCAAGGTGGCACAGGAACTGCTGGAGAACGGCTATGTGACCGGACGGCCTTATTTGGGCATCACCTATCTGGCCGTGACCGACGCACAGACTGCTTCTCAACTGGGCGTGAATGCCTACGGCGTTTACGTTGTGGAGGTGGTCAAGGGCGGCCCTGCCGAAAAGGCAGGCCTGCAGGCCGGTGACCGCATCGTGAGCGTGGACGGCACCGAGATCGCCTCCAAGGACGACCTTGGCACCCTGATGCAGAAGCACGCAGCAGGCGATACGCTTTCCATCACCATTGCACGCGACGGCCAGATGCAGACGGTCAATGTGACACTGGGCGAAAAGACGGCTTCCAACAGCTGAGCAAAATAGAAAACAGGAGCGGATGAGAGTTTTCCATCCGCTCCTGTTTTTATATCTGTCCAAAGATGGTGGCACTGTAAGGCATCAGCACGGCCTCGTGCTCATACACTCTTGCCGGGCCGCGCCACAGGCTGGACGAGATGCCGTCGCTCAGCATCTGCCAGCGCCCAACCGGCAGCGGCACGACCTTGCTGATCTCGGTGGGGTTATAGAACACGCACAGCGCCTGCCATGCTGCGCCGTCGCCCCACTGGGCGGGCAGCTGCCAGCCCACCAGCGGCTGCTCCAGTGAGAAAAAGTACAGGGCATCCGGCGCGTGGGGGTCGGTGCTGGAAAGCCGCGGAAACCTTGCCCGCAGCGCCAGCAGGCCGCGGTAGTAGTCCACCAGTGCATGGTATTTTTCGGCCCGCTCCCAGTCCAGCCGGTTCAGCGCAGGCGAAGAGCGGTAGCTGTTGCACTTCCCTTTTTTGGTGCGGGCAAACTCCTCGCCCGCCTGCAGGAAAGGCAGTCCGAAGCTGGTCAGGTAAATGCCCGCCGCCAGCCGGTTCTGGGCAAGGGCTGTGCTGTCTGCCGCCGTGAACTCCGGCTTTTCGTACCGCACCAGCAGCAGCTTGTCCCACAGGGTGAAGTGTCGTGGGCGGAAACATAGCTCACGATCTGGCTGGGCGCGTGGGGCGGCAGACGGTCGCTGCGGCACCATGCCGCCACCGCGCCGCCGATGTCCCAGAAGCTGCCGGGCCTGCCCTCTACATAGCCCGGCTCCCGGGCGTGAAGCAGCCGCCCTTGATGGTGTCGCGGGTGTCGTCGCAGAAGATGCCGATGCGATCGTTCAGCATGGCAAGATTCGCCTTGTTGGCCTCGTACCGGTGCAGCTGGCTGTCGCCGCCCTGCCACGGCTCGCCGTACATCAGGATATCCCGCCCGCCGGGCAGCGTATCCAGCGCGGCGCGCACCGCGTTGATGGTCTCCACGTCGTACAGACCCATCAGGTCGAACCGGAAGCCGTCGATGTGGTATTCCTGCGCCCAGTAGAGGATGGAATCGATCATATACCGCCGGGCCATGGGCCGCTCGCTGGCAAATTCGTTGCCGCAGCCGCTGCCGTTGGAAAAGCTGCCGTCCTCGTTCTGGCGGAAAAAGTAGCAGGGCACGGTGTCGTTCAGCGGGTTCTCATTGCGGTACATGTGGTTATACACCACATCCATCACCACACCGATGCCCGCCGCGTGCAGGGCTGCGATCATTTCCCTGCACTCCCGGATGCGCACCTCGCCGCGGGTGGGGTCGGTGGAATAGCTGCCTTCGGGCACATTGTAGTTGGTGGGGTCATAGCCCCAGTTGTACTGCCGCAGCAGCGGCTTTGCCTCGTCCACGCTGCCAAAGTCAAAAATGGGCATCAGCTGCACATACTTCACGCCCAGACGCCGGAGGTAGTTCAGGCAGGTGGGGTGGATGCCGTCCCCGTGCAGGGTGGTGCCTGCTGGGTAAAGCCATGAACTTGCCCCGCCATGCCGGGCGCACGCCGCTGGCAGCGTCCTGCGAGAAGTCGCGCACGCTCACCTCCCACACCGCGCGCTGCTCCGGCGGGATGACCGGACGCACATCATGCTCCCACCCGGAGGGGGCGGTGCGGGCAAGATCTACGATCATGCTGCGGGTGCCGTTCACACCGGCAGCGCGGGCGTAAGGGTCGCCGGTCTGGCGCGAAATGCCATCCACTGTGACCGTATAGGTATAGTATCGTCCGTGCTGGTCGCCGGGCAGATAGATGCTCCACACCCCCTGCTGCCCCCGCTCCAGCGGCAGAGTGCCTATGGGCTCACCGCCGCTGCCTTTGCGGTAAAGGCTGACCTCCACCCTCTGCGCCGTGGGTGCCCACAGGCGCAGATGGGTGCCGGAAACAGCATATTCCTGCCCCAGCGGGCCGGTGTAGGTGGTTTGAAGGTCAAAGGAGATGCTCTCGTATAGCGTTTTCAGTTCGGCGGGCGTTTTGACGGTCATAGTTTCTTCATTCCTTCTTGCAGATTTCCTATCAGATATAAGTGTAAACACCGGCGGTCTTTTTGCAAGAGGGAATTGCAAAACCTGTCCGGGTACACTATACTGGAAGAAAACGACAAAAACGGAGGGCAAACCATGGCATATACCGACGATTGGGAAAACCTTATGAACGGTGTGTTCGGTGCAGGGGGCAGGCCGCGCTTTGGCGGCACCGCCCAGCCGGAAAGCAAAACGCCAAAGGCTAAAGCGCCCGCAATGCCGGACCTGAACGCTGCCCTGCTGGAAAACCAGAAGCAGCTGGATGCCCTGCTCAAAAAACAGAACGCCCAGCTGAAAACGCAGGACACTGCGGTGCAGTCTGCTCTGGAGGACAGCCGCCAGATGCTGCGGGATATGGAAGCCGACGGCCTGCTTGCCAAGGGCACTGCCGATGTGACTGCAGAGCACCTTGGCAGCTTTGAGGGCCTTGCCGCCGAGGTGAAAAAGACCGTTCTCGGGCAGGATGCCTTTGTGGACAGCGTGGTGCGCGCCATGCGCCGGCCCTTTGTGCTGGGCACCGAGCGCCCGGCAGCACGCAATGTGATCCTGCTGTGCGGCGGAGCCGGTACGGGGCGGCACTTTGCGCTGGCAGAGACCGCCCGCATCATGGCGGCGCGGGGCCTTTTGCAGAGCGACAAAACCGCGGTGGTGGACCTTGCCCTCTACCCCAATTCCGGTGCGGAAAAGCTGTTTTTGCAGGATCTGTATGCGGCCCTGCACGCCCCCGGGGAGATCGTGATTTTTGAGCATTACGAGAGCTGCTATGCGGCCTTCCTCAAGACTCTTGCAGACCTTGCTGTGAAGGGCAGCGCACCGCTTTCCAGCCGGTATCTTGTGAACAAGGAAGGCATCCTTGTGGATGCAGGCACGGCGCTGGCACCGGGCGCGGTGAGCAGTATCACGCCCTGCGGCAAGTACCTCATCTTCTTTTCCCGCAAGGGCCGGGACGCGCTGGCAGATAAGTTCGGTGCGCCCTTTGTGGCAGCGGTGGGCGATGTGTGTGAGACCAGCGCCTTTGCCCCCGAGGACCTTGCAGCGCTGGCGGCGCAGCAGCTGAATGCGCTGGCCCAGAAGGTGAGCGCACGCCTTGGGCTGACCCTCTCTGCCGGGGCCGATGTGCGGGACTATGTAGCCGCCCGGTGCTCTAAGGAAAAGGGTGCGGCGGGCCTTGCGGAATGCTGCGATAAAATGTTCCGCGCCCTGAGCGAATACTGCCTGCAGACTGATGCAAAGCTTACCGGCACCGTCACCCTGACCGCAAAGCCGGAGGGCGTATGGTTCAGCCTGAACGACCAGCCCGAGCAGGAGCTGTCTGCCCTGCTGCCTGCCGAGTACACGGGCGCTGTAGATGAAATCCGCGCCGAACTCAACGGCCTTGTGGGCCTTGGGGCGGTCAAGGAGTATGTGTTCGGTCTGGCGGATAACCTGCAGGTGCAGCAGCGCCGCGCGGCGGCAGGCTTCAAGACCGCCAGCCTTTCCATGCACATGATCTTCACCGGCAACCCGGGCACCGGCAAGACCACCATTGCCCGGCTGGTGGCAAAGTACCTCAAGGCCATCGGCGCGCTGAAGGGCGGCCAGCTGGTGGAAGTGACCCGTGCCGACCTTGTGGGCCGCTACACCGGCCACACCGCCCCGCTGACAAACAGCGTCATCGAGAGTGCCCTCGGCGGTGTGCTGTTTATCGATGAAGCCTACAGTCTCTACCGCGGCGAGCAGGACAGCTTTGGTCTCGAAGCATCGACACCCTTGTGAAGGGCATGGAGGATCACCGGGACGAGCTGGTGGTCGTTCTGGCGGGCTACACCCGGGAGATGGAGGTGTTCCTTACCGCCAACAGCGGTCTTGCCAGCCGCTTCCCCAACAAGATCGAGTTCCCGGACTACACGGCAGACGAGCTGCTGGACATCACCAACGTGCTGGCAAAGGGCAAGGGCTACCGCCTTGCCGAGGGCTGTACCTTCCCGCTTTTGGGCTACTACAAGCGCCGTCAGGCGCTGGACAGCCGCACCGCCGGCAACGGCCGTCTTGCCCGCAACACGCTGGAAAAGGCCATCTTCCACCAGAGCCGCCGCCTTGTGGCAGAACCTGCCGCCGAGCTGGATCTGATTTTGCCCGGCGATCTGGAATTTGAGGAGTGAGAGATTCAGAATGGCCTCCGCTTCGCTCTGGCCATGCTCAGCGGAAGAATTATTTATAGGAACAGCAAACCCCGGCAGGCTGCGGCCTGCCGGGGTTTGCATTTTTCACGGATGGAGTCGTATCGGAAAGCAGCATCTGGCGCTCTGGCTCCACAGGGCAGGACGGTGCCGTGAAATTATTTCCTGCCGGAAACGCTGCATCTCCCGGTCCGGGCCTTCCCTGTGAAAAAAGGTTCCGGAAAAATCCGCAGATTTTTCCGAACCTGATTATAAATATCATTTCATCTGATGATGGCCAGAGCGAAGCGGAGGCATTTTAATCGTGCTGCTTCGCAAGGGCCTGCACCATATCGTGTATCCCCTTGCGCACCTCGGCGGGAGCCGTTACTTCTACCTTGCCGCCAAAGCCGCACACCCAGCCGTAGAACTGGGGGCTAACGCATACCGGCACATCAAAGTGAAAATATGCACCGTCTTCCTCCGGCACGAACAGCGGCGTTCTGCCAAAGCGGTCGCGCATGGCGCTTTCCAGGTCGGCGGTGCAGCGCAGGGTGACCCGGTGCTCCGGCCCGCCGAACATGTTGAAGTGCTTGCGCAGGTAGGCGGGCAGGTCGAACTGGCGGAACTCGGCCTTGCCCCGGCGGGCATCGCCCAGCACCGTCACGGAAGACATGCGGTCCACGCGGTAGTTGCGGATGCCCGCAGGCTCTTTCTCGTCCTGATAAGCGATAAGGTAGTAGCAGCCGTTTTCCCATGCCAGCTGCCACGGGCTGACGGTGCGGGTGCCGCCGTCCTTGTAGCGGAACCGCACCATTCTGCCCGCATTGATGGCGCTGTGCAGCGCATCGATGCTGTAAAGCAGGGTGTGGCTGTCGCTTTTGGGGCGGCCATCCACGTACACCTGACGCTGCAGCTGGGTGCCCTCGTAGTCGGAGCAGAGGGCTTCCAGTTTATGGATGAGTTTACTGCTGGTGCGTGCCGACACAACCTTGCTGGCCTGTACGGCATCCACCAGCAGCTTCAGCTCAGAAAGCTCAAAGGTGCGGCTGGCCAGCCAGTAGCCGCCGCCGCGCCCGCGCCGCAGCTGGATGTCGTACCCCAGACTGCGCAGGGTGTCGATATCGCTGTAGATGCTTTTGCGCTCGGCAAGAATGTCCTGCTGTTCCAGCAGCTCTACCAGCTGCGGTACATTGAGCAGGTGTTCTTCGTCGGTCTTTTGTTCCAGAATGCGCAAAAGGGTCAAAAGCTTGGATTTCTGGCCTTCCTGCTTGGGCATGGGAGCACCTCCGGTTTATTCGGGCAGTTTTTTGTCGAACGCCGCGCGGCGCTGGGTGGAAAGACGGAACATCTCTTCCAGCTTGTTCCGGTCGTCGGCCACAAGGGCAGCGCGCATCTGCTGCAGCGCAGCATCGAACTGGTCGATCTCGCTGATGAGGTTTTCCTTATTCCACAAAAACAGCTCTGCCCACATTTTATCGTTGATGCGTGCAATGCGGGTCAGATCCCGGAAGGAGTCGCCGGTGTACTCGCACAGCGAAGAGTTATCGTTGGCGCACATCAGGCTCACGGCGATGGCGTGACACAGCTGGCTCACATAGCCGATCATCTTGTCGTGCTCCTGCACCGTCAGGGTGCAGATGTGGTGGAAGCCCAGCACTTCGGCCAGCTCTCGCAGCCACTGGATGGCTTCGGGCGTGTTCTTTTCCGTGGGGGTGATGATGAAGTTGGCCGGGGCAAAGTTCACCTCGGCGGCGTGCTCCACGCTGGAAGTCTCACGGCCTGCCATCGGGTGGCTGGCAATGAACTCCACGCCCGCCGGGCACATGGCCTGCACCGGCTCCACAAGGCCGGTCTTTACGCCGGAAACATCGGTAAAGATGCAGCCGGGCTTGAGCAGATGGCCGTAGGTGCGGAACCACTCGATGAGGGCCGTGGGGTACAGACCAAAGATGATGTGGTCGGCGCTGCTCACAAGGTCCTCAAAATCGTGGGTCTTGCCGCTGGCGATATAGCCGTGCTCTAGCGCGTACTGCAAATGCCCTTCGCTGCGGTTGATGCCGTCCACATGGAAACCGGCTTTCGTCAGTTCCAGCGCGTATTTGCCGCCCAGCAGGCCAAGGCCCACCACGAGATAACGTTTTGTTTTATCAAGCATATTCCACCTCCGCGCCCAAGGGCTTGATGGCTTCAAAGAAATTCGGCCAGCTTTTTGTAATGGCTTCGGCATCGTCCACGGTCAGGGGGATGCCCGTACTCAGGGCCAGCACCGCAAGGCTCATGACCACACGGTGGTCATTGTGCCCATGCAGAACACCTGCCGGAGCGTGCAGCCTGTCCGCGCAGCCGTGCACCGTAATGGTGCCGCCCTCGCTTTCCAGCACGCCGCCGCAGGCACGCAGCTCGGCCTCCATGGCAGCGATGCGGTCACTCTCCTTCAGGCGTAAACGCTCTGCGTTGCGGATGACTGTAGTGCCTTCGCACAGCAGGCCCAGCACCATGAGCACAGGGCCAAGGTCCGGGCAGTCCGCAAGGTCGATGTCCACCCCGTGCAGGGGGGCCTTTTCAAAAGAGATGCCCTCTGCCGTGCGGGTAAACACCGCGCCGCACCGGCGCAGGATGTCCAGAATGGCGGCATCGCCCTGCAGCGTGTCCGGGGCAAGGCCGGTGATGGTCACGCCGCCGCACGCGGCACCCAGCACCGCCGGGAACGCGGCCTGACTGTAATCGCCCTCCACGGTGTAATCGCAGGGGTGATAGTGCTGCCCGCCCGGGATGGCAAGAGTGTTTTCGTCCAGCCAATGGCTCTGCACACCGAAGGCTGCCTGCACAGAGCGGGTCATATCGATGTAGCTGCGGCTCTCCACCGGCGGGATGAGGTGCAGCGTGCTGTTGCCGGAAAGCAGCGGCAGAGCAAACAGCAGCCCGCTGATGAACTGGCTGGATACATTGCCTGCAAGGCGGTATTCGCCGGGGGTCAGTGCCCCTTCCACGGTCAGCCCGGCAGCGCTCTGCTCAAACCGCAGGCCCTGCTCCCGGTACAGAACTTCATACACCGACTGAGGCCGCTCCATCAGCCGCCCGCGGCCGGTGAAGGAAACTGCTTGTCCGGTCAGGCTGGCGATGGGGATGAGAAAGCGCAGGGTGCTGCCGCTCTCGCAGCAGTCCACCGGCGCGGCAAGAGGCACAAAATGCCCCAGCCCTTCCACCACAGCATCGTCTGCGCCGGTGCGCACACGGGCGCACAGCTGTGCCGCTGCGCCCAGCGTGGCAGAGATGTCCTTGCTGAATTCAAGGTTTGTGATATGGCTGCGGCCCTCGGCCAGCGCGGCGCAGAGCACAGCACGGTGAGCCATGCTCTTGCTGGGTGGGGCAGTGATGGTGCCGCCCACGGGACGCGCGTTCCGAATCGTTACCAGCATAGGCCGTTACATATCGCGGCCAATGGCCCATGCCACCTGACGGCACTTTGCCATGGCCTGTGCGAAGGAATCCGGGGTCAGGCACTGTGCGCCGTCGCTCCATGCGTGCTGCGGGTCGTAGTGGACCTCCACTTCCAGACCGTCGGCACCGGCGGCCACGGCAGCGATCATCATAGGCTCGACCAGATTGGCCTTGCCGGTGGCGTGGCTGGGGTCCACGATGATGGGCAGGTGGGTCTTTTCGTGGATGATGGGCACTGCAGAGAGATCGAGGGTGTTGCGGGTGTACTTCTCGAAGGTACGGATGCCGCGTTCGCACAGGATGACCTGCTCGTTGCCGCCGGCCATGATATACTCGGCGCTCATGATCCACTCCTCAATGGTGTTGCACAGACCGCGCTTGAGCAGCACGGGCTTGTGCATCTTGCCAACGGCCTTGAGCAGCTGGAAGTTCTGCATGTTGCGGGCACCGATCTGCACCACGTCCACGTACTCCTCAAACTCCGGGATGCGGTCCTCGCTCATCAGCTCGGAGACGATGGGCAGGCCGGTGGCCTCGCGGGTCTTTACCATATCCAGAATGCCCTCGGTCTCAAGGCCCTGGAAAGAGTAGGGAGAGGTGCGGGGCTTGTAGGCACCGCCGCGGAACAGGGTGGCACCGCCGGCCTTCACGCCCTGTGCAATGCGCAGAGCCTGCTCTGCGCCCTCGATGCTGCAGGGGCCTGCCATGACAGCGATCTTTTCCTTGCCGCCGATCTTCACGCCGCCGCAGTCGATCACGGAATCTGCCGGGTGGAACAGGCGGTTTGCACGCTTATAGGGCGCGGACACGCGGGTGACGTTGTCGATCCACGGGTTTGCCAGCACATCCCGTTCGTCGATCTTGGTGGTGTCGCCCACCAGACCGAACACGTTGTAGTCCTTGCCGGCGATCAGGGTCACGTCCAGACCCTGCTTCTCGAATTTGTCAACGATCTTTTCCAGTTCGTCCTTCGGAGTCCCTTTTTTGGTGGAGATGATCATGGGAGTTTGTTCCTTTCCTGTTTTATAAAACCCTCTCCGTCATCGCTGCGCGATGCCACCTCCCCCGAGGGGGGAGGTTTTATGGCGTACCCGGGGCAGAAAAGCTCCCCCTCGGGGGAGCTGTCGCCGCAGGCGACTGAGAGGGTTGTTTTTACATCACGATATGCGCCTTGCTGGAGCCGTCGGTGCGCAGCAGCTGGGCCAGATAAATGCAGGCGTGCAGGTAGCCCTGCGGGCCTTCCCCGATGAAGTGGCCCTGACAGCCAAAGGATACCACGTCCGTCTTGCGGAAAGGCTCCCGCTCGTCCGGGGCGTGCAGCATCACTTCCACGGCGGGTACGCCGCACAGGCGCAGCGCATCCAGAATGGCCACGCTGTAGTGGGCGTAGGCACCAGGGTTCAGCACGATGCCGTCCACCCGGCCCGCTGCGGCCTGAATTTCGTCCACGAGGTCGCCCTCGTGGTTGGACTGGCAGCAGTCGGTCTCGATACCCAGCTGCTCACAGCCTGCCTGCACATAGTCCATGATGGCGTTATAATCCAGCTCACCGGGTACGCCCGGCTCCGACCAGCGCATGATGTTGAGGTTCGGGCCGTTAAGAATCAAAAATTTCATCCAGTGCCTCCATGGCGGCATGCAGGGCATCGTCCAGCGTGCCGTTGTTGGGAATGACGGCATCTGCCGCTGCCAGATACAGCGGACGGCGCTGTGCTTCCATCTGGCGCAGGGCGTCCATGCTGGAAGAAAGCGGCCTGCCGCCGCCCACGGCCAGCGCATCCACCGGCCGGTCGATGAACAGAATGATGCCGTTCTGGTGCAGAGCACGCAGATTCTCCGGCTTTTTTACAATGCCGCCGCCGCAGGAAATGAGCTGTCGGCCCTCTTTGCCAAAGCGCTGTGTTTCGGCAGTTTCCTTTGTGCGGAAGCCGTCCTCGCCCTCGGCTGCAAAGATATCCGGGATGCTGCGGCCATCGGTCTTTACGATCTCCTCATCCAGATCCACAAAGGTACGGCCAAGGCTCTTTGCCAGCATCCTGCCGAGGGTGGTCTTGCCCGGAAGAGGGCATCCCGATCAGGCAATGTTCAGCATATCCCGGCGCAGTGCGGCGGTGATGCGCCGAATTTCAACCGGCGCATCCTCGAACTTGCGGTCCAGAAAATGTTCTGCGGCATACACCGCCTGCGCCACCAGCATTTCAAGGCCGCCCACAGCCACCGGCACGCCCGCTTCCTCGGCGCGGAGGATGAGCTCGGTCTTGTCGGGGTTGTACACCACATCCACTACAGCTTCAAGGCCCGGCATGGCGGCAACGTCCAGATTGCACACGCCTACATTGGGGTACATGCCCGCCGGGTGGTGTTTACCACGATCTGCGCCCCGCTGGAAACGGCCTCGGCATAGCTCAGCTCGCCCTTTTCCGGGTCCGGATGGCGGCTGACGGTGAGCACCTTTGCCGCGCCCTTGTCCCGGGCCACAGCGCTGGTGGTGTTGTGGGTGCCGCCGGTGCCCAGAATAACCACCGTTTTGCCTGCAAAATTCACGCCGTGGGCGTCGCACAGGTGGGCAAAGCCCATATAATCGGTGTTATAGCCATAGAGCAGGCCGTTTTTGTTCACCACCGTGTTCACTGCTCCGATGGCCTTGGCCCGCGGGTCGATGTAGGAGCAGTATTCCATCACCAGCTTTTTATAGGGGATGGTCACATTGATGGCCTTGAACTGCCGCTTTGCCAGAAAGGCCCGGGCCTCTTCCTCGGTGGGCAGAGGGCACAGGTCGTAGTGGTAGCCGCAGAGCATCTCGTGAATGATCTTGGAGTAGGAGTGGCCGAGTTTTGCGCCGATGAGTCCGTATTCCATTTTACTCGTCCTCCTTCCGGAAGCTGGTGGGGTGGGTCATCCAAGCCTCGCCGTAGCGTGCCGTGAGCAGGTCGCCCACAGCCAGTGCGGCGACGCAGGTCTGCACGATGGCGGCTCTGGGCACGATGCAGGGGTCGTGACGGCCCTGAATGGACAGCTGCGCGTCCTTTTTGGCAAGATAGTCTACGGTATCCTGCTGCTTGTAGATGCTGGGTGTGGGTTTGACCACGGTGCGGAACACCACCGGCATCCCGTTGGCGATGCCGCCGTTGATGCCCGCATTGTGGTTGGTGGCGGTCACCACCGCACCCTCCGGCGTCATGCGGAAGGCGTCGTTTGCTTCGGAGCCGCGCATCCCGGCAAAGCCGAAGCCGGTGCCGAACTCGATGCCCTTGACGGCGGGGACGGAGAACACCAGATGTGCGATCTCGCTTTCCACGCTGTCAAAATAGGGCTCACCGATGCCTGCCGGCAGGCCGAGGATGGCGGTTTCCAGCATCCCGCCCACGCTGTCGCCCTCCGCACCGGCGGCACGGATGGCGGCTTTCATGGGTTCTTCTACGGTTTCATCCAGCACCGCAAAGCCCTCGGGCTTGCTGGCAAGGGCTTCCACCTGCGCGGCCAGCTGTGCGGCATCGTCCAGCGCAAAGCGGGTGTCCACAATGCCAGCGCACTCTGCGATATGGGTGGTGATGTCGATGCCCGCACGGTGCAGTGCGCTCAGCACAATGGCACCGCCCGCCACAAGGGCGGCCGTCACCCGGCCGGAGAAGTGCCCGCCGCCGCGCGCATCCTGAAAGCCGTGGTACTTGGCATAGGCGGTGTAGTCTGCATGGCCGGGGCGCAGAAGGTCTGCGGTCTTGGCGTAATCGCCGCTGTGGGTGTTGGTATTTTCGATCATCAGGGCAATGGCGGTGCCGGTGGTGCGGCCGTTCACCACGCCGGACAGCAGCTGCACGGCATCTGCCTCCACCCGGGAGTGGACAGGCCGTCGCCCCGGGCACGGCGCTTGTCCATGCAGGCGGCGAGAAAAGCCTCGTCCACCGGCAGGCCTGCGGCCATGCGTCCAGCACCGCGCCGATGGCGCGGCCATGGCTCTCGCCGAAAATGGTCAGCGAAAGGTCGCTGCCGAATGTATTTTTCATGGCTTACTCCTCAATGCCCAGCAGGGGACGCAGGCCCTCCACCGGGATGGTCTCGGCGCGCCAGCAGCCCAGACCCGGCACCTTGATAATGGTGATCTGGCCGCTCTGTGCCTTTTTGTCGTGCAGCATTTCAGCCAGCACCTTTTCCTTATCGTAAGTAGTGCGGGTGGGCAGGCCGAGGCGGCGGTACACCGCGCGCACCCGCTTCTGCAGTGCCTTGGATTCGATCATGGGCAGCATGCCCAGCGCCACGCACTCGCCGTGGTAAAGGCCCACGGTGCGACGGCCCTTGATGCCCTTGACGGCCTCGATGCCGTGGCCGATGGTGTGGCCGAAGTTGAGGGCCTTGCGCATGCCCTGCTCAGTCTCGTCCTGCTCCACGATGTTCTTCTTGAACCGCAGGCTGCGGCAGATGATCTCGCCGATCTGGCATCTACGTCGCCATTTTCAAAGATCGCGAACAGCTCAGGGTCTGCCAGCAGGCTTGCCTTGACGGCTTCTGCCAAACCGTTGATGAAGTGGCGGCGGGGCAGAGTGGCAAGGGTGTCCGGGTCCACGATGACCAGCTTGGGCTGCCAGAAAGCGCCCACGATGTTTTTGGTATCGCCCAGATCCACGGCGGTCTTGCCGCCGATGGAGGAATCGATCATGGAAAGGGTGGTGGTGGGGCAGTTGATGAAGTCGATGCCCCGCATGTAGATGGAAGCGGCAAAACCGGCCAGATCGCCCACCACGCCGCCGCCCACGGCGATCACCAGATCGCCGCGGCCCATGCCGAATTCCAGCATCTGGCGCAGCACGGATTCCAGAATTTTAAAGCTCTTGCTGGCTTCGCCCTGCGGCACCGTGATGATGTGGGCATCCTTGCACTGATCGGCCACCATCTGGGCGTACTGTGCGGGCACACCACTGTCGGTCACAACGGCCACACGGCGGTCCAGCCGGGCGAACTGGTACAGGTTTTCCAGCGAGCCGCTCTTGACGATGATGTCATAGCTGCGCTCGCCCAGATTCATGGTCAGCTTGGTTCCGATAAATTCACTCATTTGGTATACACTCCTAACAGCCGCACGGTACGGCAGGTGCGGTCAAGCTCACGCAGCAGCGCGGCGGTCTCGTCGGCGGTGGGGTCGCCCACCAGCTCCACGTAAAAATAATATTCAAACGGCACATGAGGCATGGGCCGGCTCTTGATGGACTCCATATTGAAGCCGCTGGCACCGATGATCTGGATCACCTCGCCCAGCTTGCCGGGCTTATTGTCCACCGTGAACAGCAGCGAGAACCGGTTGCCGCCGGTAGGCTTTTCGCGGCTGAGCACGATAAAGCGGGTGGTGTTGTCGCCGTCGGTGTTGATGCTGGGCACCAGCACCTCCAGCCCGTACAGTGCCGCCGTCTCCACGCTTGCAATGGCCGCTTTGGAGGAGTCGCCGCTTTCGGCCACGAACTTTGCGGCCATGGCGGTGTTGGCCATGGCGGTGGCGGGCAGGCCGAACTGCCTTAAAAAGGTCTCGCTTTGGGCGATGGCCTGCTGGTGGCTGTAGACGCTTTTGATCTGGTCGAGCTTTGTGCCCGGCAGCACCAGAAGATTCTGGGAGATGGGCAGATCGTACACATCCACCACCCACAGCGCCGGATGGTTATAGCACAGATCCAGCACGGCGGAAACATCGCCCGCATGGCTGTTCTCAAAGGGAACGACGCCCCGGGCAGCATCGCCGCGTTCCACCGCGTCAAACACCTCGTCCCAGGTGGGATAGCTCACAGCCTCGGCGTGGGGGAACAGCGCCCGGAGGGCAATGTGGGCAAAGGCACCCTCCACGCCCTGATAGGCGGCGCGGTTTTGGCCCAGCACCACGGCTTCGTACTGTTTTGCCACGTCCATCAGGTTCTGCACGTGGTCTTTATAGTAGGGCCGCAGGGCCGGGTCCTGAATGCGGGCCGTAGCCTTTTCCAGCACTGCCGTCTCGCGGGCGGCATCGTAAACGGGCAGGCCATGGGCTCTTTTGTATTCGGCCACCTGCAGCACAGCAGCCATCCGCCGCTCAAACAGCGCAGCCAGCTGGGCATCCACCGTGTCGATCTCGGCGCGCGCCTGTTCCAGTGCGTCCATGGGTTCACATCCTTTTGTATGTATGATAAATACCATCAAGATAATAGATACCCAGTAAGTATACCATAACTGGGACGGAGAAACAACAAAACCTCCGGCGTTTCAAAGGGGAGAATATTTCAAATCAGATATGTGTAAAAAGAACAAAATAGAAAACGAACTCCCTCAGTCAAACCCTTGCGGGTTTGCCAGCTCCCTCAAAGAGGGAGCCGCTGACAAAGCGGAAAAGTTTCCGGCTCTGCCAAGGGCCCCATCCCCGAGGGGGCTGTCGCCGAAGGCGACTGGGGGAGTTCTATTTGCATATTATCTGTTTTTCAGCAGCTCTTCCCGGCTCCTTGCTTTGCCGTAATATCTCCCATAGGGATTATCCAGCGCCTGTGCAAGGGAGACCGGCTTTTCCGGCTCTGGCCTTTGCACCGGCTTTGCTGTGCGGTCAAATGTGAACCCGGCGGCAGGCCCGCCGCGCTTTACCCGGAACCGCATGGCTCAGCCCTCTGCACTGGCGGTAGAAACCGCCCCGGCGGTCAGCTTGTTCCACAGTTCTTCGCCGCCCTCAAGCAGGTCGGCGGAGTCCTTGTTCCATGCGCCGCGGATGCCGATATAGTACCAGCTCATCAGCTCCTGACTGGAGCCGCTTTCGCTCTGCACGGCATCGGAGGCGTAATCGCCCAGATCAAGGCCCGCCAGCACCGGGCAGTCGGTCCAGCGGTAGACCATGTTCCACCAGTCACTGTCTGCGTCGGACTGCGGCAGGCTGCCGTCGAGGTAGCGCAGGGTGCCGGTGGTCTGCTGGAACCCGGCTGGGTCGTACAGGATGAAGATGGAACTCAGCGCGCCCTGAATGTCGGTGGAAAGCTTGGTGGTGCCTGCCATGTCAAGGTAGCGTCCGAGTCCTCGTTGCCAAAGTCCATGGTGTAGAGGTTCAGCTTTACCACCACCTTGCCGTCACCGTTCCGGTCTTCGCCGTAGGCGGCAAGGGCGTCCTGCAGGGCGGTCTGGGTGGCTTCCGGCAGGTAGTGGGGTGCCACAACGGCCACGTTATAGTCTGCATGGACGGTAAAGAAATACTGCCCGATGAAGTTGTAGCCGAAGAACACCACGATGATGCCGATGATGATGACCCACTTGAGGTTATAATCCCACCAGTTGGCCCAGCGTTCCTTGCGGGTGTACTGGCGCTGTTTGCGGGGCTGGAGGTCTTTGGGGTCGATATCGCGTTCGTAACGGTAGCTTGCCATGGGGCAGTTCCCTCCAAGTTCTGATTTACAGCTGTGCCAGAATGGCCTGACGCACAGCGTCCGGCAGCTGCTTCTGCTCGGCCTTGCTCATGCCTGCAGTCCGGATGGGCGGCAGCACCTTGATATGCACGCTGCCCGGATGGCACAGGTTGCCATTGTTCTCGAACAGGCACGTGCACCGGTAATGGCCACCGGAACCACCGGTGCGCCGGTCTTGACGGCAATGCGGAATGCACCGGCCTTGAACTCACCGGCACCGCCTCTTCCCCTTTGTAGCGGGTGCCCTCCGGGAAAATGACGAAGCTCTTGCCGCTCTCCACAATGGCAGTGGCATCGTTCAGGGCGCGCACGGATGCCCGCAGGTCGTCGCGCTGCACGAACACGCAGCCCAGCAGCTTCATCCAGCGGTTCAGCAGCGGGATCTTTTCCAGCTCTTCCTTGGCAAGGATGCCGTGGGGCTTATCCAGACTGGCCAGCAAAAGCGGGATGTCGTAGTAGCTGCGGTGGTTGCCCACGAACACGCAGGCCGTATCTTTGGGGATATTCTCAAGGCCCTCCACGCTCAGGAAAACGCCGGTCACCTTTAAAATGCCCCGGCTCCAGTGCGGGATATGCTTGTTGACAAGTTCTTCCACCAGCTGCATGTCGCCTGCAGCTAGAGCGCGTTCCGCCCGGCGCAGCACGCCATAATGGACGATCATATAACCAAATAAGTAGATAAACATCGCAATCGTGCGAAAAATACTCATTGTGTTTTCCTCCCTTCGGCAAAATATGCCATTGTCATTGTATCACACTTTTTGTAAAAAGGGGAGAAATAACACTTTTTTTACAAATCGGAGGATCTGCGGTCTTGCAAAATTGACAAAATGCGGGTATATTTATAGTTGTAAAGCCAGCACAATGGCACTTTCTGCACGAAATGCTTTCTGCCGGCCCAATGGATGAAGAGAGAGGTACCATACGAACATGGGTTTATTTCCTTCCGCAAATGACTTCAAGGCCGGTAAGGGCGTTGAAAAGGATGCTCCCCGCAAGACCGGCGTGGGCCGTTTTTTTGAGCTTGTGGGCCGTGATATGAACGGCATGTTCCTTGCAAACCTGCTGGCCTGCATCGGCTTTCTGCCGGTGATCTGTCTGGTGTACATCGGCTTTCTGGCAAACAGCCTGCCTGTCATGCTGGCAAGTGCGGTGGTAGGCGGCATTCTGGCCGGGCCTGCGCTGGCCGGCATGTACGATACCGTGCTGCGTGCCCTGCGTGACGAAGCCGGTTACTGGTGGGTGACCTATCGCCGTGCCTTCAAGCGCAACTTCAAGGCCAGCATTGCGCCGGGCATCTTCTACTGTGTGGTGGTCACGGCGCAGATCTTCCTTGTGTATTTCTGCTTCAATATGCTGAGCAAGGGCACCAATGTGGGCGTGCCGCTGTGGGTGGCCACGGTGCTGAACCTGCTCATCTTCCAGATGCTGTTCGCCTACATGTGGCCGCAGGTGGTGCTGCTGGATCAGCCCTTCAGCCTGACCGTGAAAAACAGCATCAACTGCATGATCGCGTTCCTGCCCCACGCACTGGCGGCGGCCATCGTGCAGATCCTGTTCTGGGGCGTGGTGATCCTGTGCATGCCGCTGGGCCTGCTGCTCATGCTGATCTTCGGCTTCTGGTTCGTGACCGAAGTATCCTGCCAGATCATCTACGGCGATATTGAAAAGGTGTTCCACATTGAGGAGAGCATCCGCAAAATGAAGGATGCCGAGCTGGAAGCCGCCCTCCAAGAGGATTACGGCGAAAGAACCGACGACACCGAAGAGTAAATTTGAACTTCCGCAAAGGAGGGGTGCTCCATGGAACAACGGAATAATCTGGTTTTGCAGGGCACCGAGACCTTCTCCCGCGGGCAGCTGGACAATGTGGCACTGGACGGCGGTGCACTGGTGCTGGACAGCGTGGCGGGCCGCTGCCTGCAATACGGCAGCTACACCACGCCGGAATTTGCCATGCCGGCCTTCTGCAACCTGAATGTCAGCTGGAACGCCTTTGCGCCCCACAACACCATGGTGGAGGTGCGCTGCCGGGTATATGCCGGAGGAAACTGGACCGGCTGGATGAGCTTTGGCAAGTGGGCGCCGGGCTACCCCCGCTGCAGCTGCAATTCCCAGAGTGACGACGGCATGATCTTCCTCATGGGCGATACCGTGACCGTGGCAACGCCCGGCGGCGGCACCGGCGTGCAGCTGCAGGTGAACCTTTCCACCAACGATGACAAGGTCTCGCCCGCAGTGCGCCTGCTGGCCGCGGCAGTGCGGCCGCTGGCGTGGGAGAAGCACAACGGCCACCCGCTGAACCGGCAGCTCTATCTGCCGGAATACTGCCTTTCCGCCCACGATCCCAGCTTTGGCCGCACCATGGATCTGCCGCTGGTCATGGCGGCACTGATGAACTGCTGGGGCGAGGATGTCCTGCCCGAAGAAGTGGCCTATGTGATGGAGGACATGGCCCACAGCACCACCGCCAATGCGGCCTTTGCGGCAGCAGCCGCCGGCTGCTGCGGCTACCCCTGCTGGCAGGCATGGATGGACCTTGCGACCTGCGTGCCCAGATCCACGATGACTGCTGTGTGGCAGTGCAGGTGGAGCGGCGCATCCGCGGCCAGCGGGACCCGGTGCGGGTCTGGATGGGCCTGCGCGGCTTTGGCCACGACGATGCCGTAATGGCAGATTATGTGCTGCTGAACGACCCCACCGCAGATTCCAACGGCGCAGTGAACTGCACCATGGCACTGGTGGACTTTATGCGTTACTTTACCGGGCGCGCCATCGCCCTGCGGGCAAAACCCCGCGATGTTGCCGCCAACCGTCCGCTGCGAATGCGCTGCGAGCTGGTGCCCGGCGAGACGGCAGACGTTTACTATTTTGAGCAGCGCGGCGTGAAGGACCCGCTGCCGGAAGGCTTTTCCGGCTGGGTGGCCTGTGCGTGCCACGACGGTGTGGCCCACGCCACCACCGCCCACCGCAGCTTCTGTCGGATGGAGCGCACGCCGGAGGGCGGCATCCGCTTCCCGGAAAAGATCATGGCCGCAGGCTGCCGCTGCAGCGTGTATGCAGTGGACCAGACCGGTGCCATGCGCGTGGCGGAGGTGCGGCTGCCAAAGCCGCGCCCCACGCCGGAGCAACCTGTTTCCCAGGCACAGGAAAAGCCGGCGGAATGACCGGCCCGACCCAAAGCCTTTGGGCTATAGATCAAGACATAGGAGGAACACATTATGGCAAAGACGATCATACTTTGGGACGTGAATACTGCACGGGCGGCCGCTACATCGCTGAAGATGTGGCAAATGCGCTGGGCATCAAGCTTTACGACAAAGAGCTGATCACCATGGCAGCAAAGCACTCCGGTCTTTCGGAAGAAGCTGTTGCCGCCAGTGAAAAACGGCATACCCACAGCCTGCTGTACAGTCTGTACACCATGGGCAATGAGCTGCCGCTGGGCGATCAGGTGTTCATTCTTCAGAGCCGCATCATCAAGCAGCTGGCCGAGGAAGGCCCCTGCGTGATCCTGGGCCGCTGCGGCGACTATGTGCTGCGTGAGCGCAAGGATGTGCTGCGCGTGTTCGTGTATGCACCCAAGGAATGGCGGCTGGAATACGCAAAGACCAACCCGCTGGTCAAGGCCAAGGACGAAAAGGGCATCAAGGACGAGGTGGAAAAGACCGACCGCAACCGTTCTGCCTACTACAACTACTACACCCAGAACCGCTGGGTGATGCCCACAACTATGATCTGGCCATCAACGCTGCTCTGGGCCGCGAGACCTGCGTGAAGATGATCCTGGACGCAGCCGCCGCCAAGGAGAAGAACCTTGGCTGACCGCCCGGGCACTTCAAAATAAAACAACGATGATTCGTGGGTAGGGTGCTTTGGCACCCTGCCCACGTTTCGGGCAACGGCGACGACCGCGCCTGCGGCCGAAACAGGGAGGAGCTGTTGGGGCAGCGGCCAGCAGGACACGAGTGCCGCATGGGCGGTCACGAAGTGGACGCTGGGAGCCGCAACCCGGGCGCTGATGCCGTTTCTGGTTTTCAGAAGCCCTGCCAGCTGCACAAGTGCGGCAATCTGTCTCTAGCAAACCCATCCCAATGTAAAAAAGGAGCAAACGTGGAAACAAAGCAACCCCAAACCTCTCCCGCCCAAACGCGGGAAAACATTATGGGCACCATGGAGATCAACCCTCTGCTGGTCAAGCTGAGCGTGCCCATGATGATCTCCATGCTGGTGCAGGCGCTTTACAACGTGGTGGACTCGGTGTTCGTGTCCCATGTGAGTGAAAACGCCCTCACCGCTGTGTCCCTCGCCTTCTCGCTGCAGAATGTGATGATCGCTGTGGGCGTGGGCACCGGCGTAGGCGTGAACGCCATGCTGTCCAAAAGTCTGGGCGAAAAGAACCAGAGCCGCGCCAATGCCACGGCGAAAAACGGCATCTTTCTTTCGCTGTGCAGCTTCGTGGTGTTCCTCGTCATTGGCCTTACCTGCATGAAGCCCTATTTCTATGCACAGACCAGTGATGCGGCTATTGCGCAGCAGGGCATCCAGTATCTTTCGGTGTGCTGCATCTTCAGTCTGGGCCTTTTCACCCAGACCATGGGCGAAAAGCTGCTGGCCGCTACCGGCCGCACCTACCTGAGCATGATCAGTCAGCTGGTGGGTGCCGTGGTGAACATCATTCTGGACCCTATCTTCATCTTTGGTTACTGCGGTGAGGCCCTCAGTGGTACCACCGGCGCAGCTGTGGCAACGGTCATCGGCCAGTTCTGCGGCGCAGGCATGACCCTGTTCTTCAACCTGAACAGGAACCCAGATATCCAGATCAGCTTCAAGGGCTTCCGCCCCAGTGCCAAGGCCATTGGCCGCATCTACACGGTGGGCCTGCCCAGCATTGCCATGCAGTGCGTGGGCAGCCTGATGACCTTTGGCATGAACCTGATCCTCATGAGCTTCTCGGCCACAGCGGTGGCGGTGTTCGGTGTGTACTTCAAGCTGCAGAGCTTCGTGTTCATGCCCATCTTTGGCTTGAACAACGGCATGGTGCCCATCATCAGCTACAACTACGGTGCCCGCAGACCGGACCGCGTGAAAAAACCATCAAGCTGGCAGTCTGCTATGCCGAGTGCATCATGCTCATTGGTTTCTGCATCTTCCAGTTCGCACCGGATAAGGTGCTTGGCATCTTT
>ENA-OQCF01000176-OQCF01000176.1-human-gut-metagenome-genome-assembly--contig:-NODE-176-length-24336-cov-2.483994_pt1 | contig 24336 bp, 25 predicted proteins | sample MGYA00242756_ERZ504573 | MGnify/ENA primary metagenome ERZ504573 (study PRJEB26092, sample SAMD00036240) | human gut metagenome | host: Homo sapiens | study: EMG produced TPA metagenomics assembly of... | reverse complement strand
CTTGGTGTGGTATGGCTTTTTCACTAGCGGATTCAGTTCACTGGTTGTGATATGATTGCAGGCAATGAATCGTCATTTATATTGAATTCGGATATATTCATGTTGGAGATTTTAAGACACAAAAATGGGGGATAATAATGTATAAATGACAGAGGTAACAGTTAAAATCAATATTACGCTCAACTTATCTCTGTTAAATAAGGTAAAGTTGTGAATAATAGAATATATACATATTAAAATGGAATATTGATTTATAAGGGTTTGTTTGTGGTATAAGCATTTTAACCCGAACTTTGCTTCTTTGTATGATAAACCAATTCTGATGAATCCGAATGTTCCTCAAGAAGTACGTATAATAAATGCCATCTCCGAGCAGTTGTTCAACTCATGGCCCGTCAGCATTATTATGATTGATTTGGAAGATTGTATCTGGCGTCTGAATCAGCAGGTGATGAATGAACTCCAATTGAATGAGTATGTGATAGGGCGGCGTATCACTGACTTATTGGAGGTGGTATGTGATAAAAAGAATGTGTTAGAAGACCTTTTGCTGCAACTTCGGGAGAGGGATGTGCGGATTATTCCCTTAGATACCAATTGCTTTATACGTGAATTGAAGAGTGGTATAAGTTTTCTGATACAAGGTGCTATGGTGGGAATTCATGAAGATGGACAATTGGTGAGGATTGTACTCTATTTCAGGAATGTGTTGGAAGAACGGACACAGAAGCATTTGCTGAATATTGCGCTGAGTCGTACCCAGATATTTCAATGGTCTTTCGACATGGAACATAATCTGATGATTATAGAACCGCGTTATTTTGAATATTTGGGGATTCCTACGCGTGACTATACGCTGACGCCTGAGGAATTCGCATTTCTGATTCATCCGGACGACCGGAAGGGAGTGTTTGATGCTTTGGCTTTACAGTTGCATGGTAATTTGTACGAATGCCCAGTGGAATACCGTTTACGGCGGGGAGACGGCAAGTGGGAGTGGTTTGAGGCGCAATCTACCTATGTGGGGCAATTGACGGATTTGCCGTTCCGTATCATCGGTATTTGCATGAGTACGCAGAAATACAAGGATACGGAGAATAAATTGAACGAGGCTTTGCAGAAAGCGCAACGTAGCGATGAGTTGAAGAGCGTATTTCTTGCTAATATGAGCCACGAGATACGTACGCCGCTAAATGCCATTGTGGGCTTCTCTACACTACTGGCTTGTGGGGATGCCGACTTGTCACGGCAGGAGATTATGGAATTCACGTCTTTGATTGAAAAGAACAGCCAGTTGTTAATGGTGTTGATTTCAGATATTCTGGATTTGTCCAAGATAGAATCGAACACGATGGAATTCCATTTTGAGAAGGTTTCTTTAAATGGCATATTGGAAAGCATTTACAGTGCGCAGAAGATGAATCTTCGGAAAGGAGTGGAGCTACTGCTAGACCTTCCGGACCGGGCGGCAGTTATCTATACAGATCCTACGCGTTTGGGGCAAGTTGTCAACAATCTTATCAATAATGCGGTGAAGTTCACTGCTGAAGGACGCATAACCATAGGGTATAGGCTGAAGGACTTTGCTACATTGGAAGTCTTTGTGGAAGATACGGGAACTGGCATGTCGGAAGAAGTTCTGGCGCACATTTTTGAACGTTTCTATAAGGGAGATGCTTTTGTGCAGGGCACGGGATTGGGATTGGCCATTTGCAGGACTATCGTTGAAAGGTTTCATGGAAAAATAGAAGTGGCTTCAACTCTTGGCAAGGGGAGCCGCTTTGCAATTGTCCTTCCGCAGGAAATGCGGGAGTAGTGTTCTCTTTCTTGGATATTTGATGTAATTATGTGAGCGTATGATATTGTATAACGTTGAAAATCGCTACCTTTGCAGTCTTGAACGATAAATTCATTGACACTATGATATCTGTAGAAGGACTGAAGGTAGAATTTAATGCCACTCCTCTGTTCGAAGACGTCTCTTATGTTATCAATAAGAAAGACCGTATAGCTCTTGTCGGCAAGAATGGTGCCGGTAAGTCCACCATGCTCAAGATATTGGCTGGCATTCAGCAGCCCACTGCCGGCATTGTTGCCGTTCCTCGCGAATGTACTATCGGGTATTTGCCCCAAGTGATGATACTCAGTGACAAGCGCACCGTAATGCAGGAGGCTGAACTTGCTTCGAGCATATTTTTGAGATGCAGGCGGGCATCGAACGCATGAATCGGCAACTTGCCGAACGTACCGATTACGACAGCGAGGATTACCAGAAACTGATTGACCGCTTCACTCACGAAAACGAACGTTTTCTGATGATGGGCGGCACCAACTACCGTGCCGAAATAGAGCGCACGCTCCAAGGGCTGGGCTTCAGCCGCGAGGACTTTGACCGCTCTACAAGCGAGTTTTCCGGTGGTTGGCGTATGCGTATAGAGCTTGCCAAGCTGTTGCTTCGCCGTCCGGATGTGTTGCTGCTCGACGAGCCTACCAACCACCTTGACATCGAGAGTATCCAGTGGTTGGAGAACTTCCTTTCCACCCGTGCCAATGCGGTGGTGCTTGTCAGCCACGACCGCGCCTTTTTGAACAATGTCACTACGCGTACCATCGAAATAACTTGTGGACGCATTTACGACTATAAAGTGAAATACGATGAGTTCGTGGTGCTTCGCAAGGAGCGCCGGGAGCAGCAACTACGTGCTTACGAGAATCAGCAGAAGCAGATACAAGATACGGAAGATTTCATCGAACGTTTCCGGTACAAAGCTACCAAGGCTGTGCAAGTGCAGAGCCGCATCAAGCAGCTCGAAAAGATAGAGCGCATCGAAGTGGATGAGGAAGACAACTCCTCTTTGCGCCTGAAGTTTGTTTGCAGTAGCCGTAGCGGTAATTATCCCGTTATCTGCGAGGATATGGAGAAATCCTACGGTGGGCACGTTGTTTTCCACGATGTGAATTTGACTATCAACCGAGGAGAGAAGGTTGCTTTTGTCGGTAAGAACGGCGAAGGTAAGTCTACGCTTGTAAAGTGTATTATGGGTGAGATTACGGATTATACCGGTAAGCTTACACTGGGACATAATGTGCAGATTGGATATTTTGCCCAGAACCAGGCACAGCTTTTGGATGAGAGCCTGACTGTATTCGATACGATTGACCGCGTGGCCGTAGGGGATATCCGCCTCAAAATCCGTGATATTCTAGGTGCTTTCATGTTCGGCGGTGAGGCTTCGGATAAAAAGGTGAAGGTGCTCAGCGGTGGAGAGCGTACCCGGCTTGCCATGATAAAACTGCTGTTGGAGCCGGTGAATTTCCTGATTCTCGACGAACCTACGAATCATCTTGACATGCGTTCCAAAGATGTGTTGAAGGAGGCTATCCGCGATTTTGACGGAACGGTGATAATAGTCAGCCATGACCGTGATTTTCTGGACGGACTTGCGACTAAAGTGTACGAGTTTGGTGGTGGACTGGTGAAGGAACATCTGGGAGGAATTTATGATTTCCTGCAAAAGAAGCAGATAGAGAGCCTGAATGAGTTACAGAAATCCCCTTCACTTTCCGCTTCGCCCACTGCCGGTAAGGCGGCATCGGGAAATGCTGGTGCAGAACCGGTTCAACCCTCGGCAGCCAAACTCTCTTATGAGGAGCAGAAGGAGCTTAATAAGAAGCTCAAGAAACTGGAACGTCGCGTTGCCGATTGTGAAGCGGAGATAGAGCAGACGGAGGCTGCCATTGCCATTCTTGAGGCCAGGATGGCCACACCGGAAGGTGCTTCGGACATGTCGCTTTATGAGCAGCACCAAAAAACTGAAAGAGCAGCTTGACCGCGTGATGGAAGAGTGGGACGCGGCTACTGTAGAGTTGGAGAATCACTAACTATTATATTTTATATATTTATGAAAGCAAATCATTTGTTACCCATTGCAGCATTCTGTCTGATGACGGCATCCTGCAACACCGGCAAGCAGCAGGCTGAACTTACAGCAGGCATCCGGCTCGCCAATCTTGACACAACGGCTCTACCCGGAACTGACTTTTACCAATACGCATGTGGCGGTTGGATGAAGAACAATCCGATTCCTGCTGAATACTCACAGTACGGTTCTTTTACTATCCTTGCAGAAAACAACCGCAAGCAGATTCAAGGACTGATTGAAGAACTTGCCGCCACCCAGCACGAAGCCGGCAGCGTGGCACAAAAAATCGGTGACTTGTACAAAATCGTAATGGACAGCGTGAAGCTGAACAAGGACGGTGTGGCCCCCATCAAGGCTGAACTCGACCAGCTGGCTGCTTTGAAGGACAAGAAAGAGCTTTATGCCTTGCTGGGCGATATGCAGAAGAAAGGTATCATCGTCTACAACGTGCTGTATGTTGGCGCTGACGAAATGAACAGTAGCATGAATGCCGTACAGACCTATCAGACCGGGCTGAGCATGGGCGAACGTGAATACTATCTGGAGAATGATGAGGCTACTGCCAAAATTCGTGATGCTTTCCGTACACATGTACAGAAGATGTACCAGTTGGCTGGTTTCGACGAGGCTACTGCCAAGAAAGGTATGGAGGTGGTGATGGATGTGGAAACACGTCTTGCCAAGCTTTCCGCTCTCGTACGGAGTTGCGTGACCCACATGCCAATTATAACAAGATGAGCATGGAAGAGTTGAAGAAGAATTATCCTACTTTCGATTGGGATGCTTATTTGTCTGCCATGGACTTGAAGGATGTGAAGGAAATCATCGTAGGCCAGCCCGCTTCACTGAAAGCTGCTGCCGATATCCTGGATACGCTGCCCATTGAACAGCAGAGCCTTTATTTGCAATGGAAATTGATTGATTCTGCCGCAAGCTTGCTGAACGATGCTATGGCAGAACAGAACTTCGACTTCTACAGCCGCACTATGAGCGGTACACAAGAGATGCAGCCCCGCTGGAAGAGAGCGGTAAGCACTGTAAGCAGCGCGCTGGGCGAAGCTGTAGGTCAGATGTACGTGGAGAAATATTTCCCTGCTGCTGCCAAGGAGCGTATGGTTACTTTGGTGAAGAACTTGCAGGAAAGCCTGGGCGAACGTATCAAGAATCTTGCCTGGATGGGTGATTCCACTAAGGTGAAAGCTCTGGAGAAACTGGCTACCTTCCATGTGAAGATTGGTTATCCCGACACTTGGAAAGACTACTCCACACTGGAAATCAAAAACGACTCTTACTGGGCAAACATGGAACGTGCCAACGAGTGGAGCCATGCCGAAATGATAGCCAAAGCCGGCAAGCCGGTGGATAAGGATGAATGGCTGATGACTCCGCAGACCGTCAACGCATACTATAACCCGACTACGAACGAAATCTGTTTCCCCGCCGGTATCCTGCAATATCCTTTCTTCGATATGAATGCGGATGACGCCTTCAACTACGGTGCCATCGGTGTGGTAATCGGTCATGAAATGACTCACGGATTCGACGACCAGGGTCGCCAGTACGACAAGGACGGTAACCTGAAAGACTGGTGGACTGCTGAAGATGCCAAGAACTTTGACGAGCGTGCCCAGGTGATGGTGAACTTCTTCGATAGCATCGAGGTTGCTCCGGGCGTATATGCCAACGGACGCATGACATTGGGTGAGAATATTGCCGACCACGGTGGTCTGCAGGTTTCTTATCAGGCATTCAAGAAAGCTACGGCTGCCAATCCGTTGCCGGTGTTGGATGGTCTTACTCCCGAACAACGTTTCTTCCTGGCATACGCAGGTGTATGGGCCAATGATATTCGTCCCGAAGAAGTGCTGAACCGCACGAAGAGCGATGTGCATTCATTGGGCGAATGGCGTGTAAACGGTGCATTGCCGCAAATCGGTGCTTGGTATGAGGCATTTAACGTGACAGAAAAAGACCCGATGTTCTTGCCGGTAGAAAAACGTGTATCTATTTGGTAAACCAACAAAATAACCCTTAAAAAAAGGCGGCAGACTGGAAACAGATGCCGCCTTTTTTAATTATACCTAATTTATTGTGTATGAATGTATGTATGAATAAACAAAATTTGTAACTTTGCGCATCAAATACTAATATACGCATACTTTAATACGCAAATCCATGTCTGAAACAAAAAGAATCAAAACAGCTCTGGTATCTGTTTACCATAAGGAAGGTTTGGACGAAATCATTACCAAACTGCATGAAGAAGGTGTAGAGTTCCTCTCAACCGGTGGAACACGTCAGTTTATAGAATCTCTGGGCTATCCCTGCAAGGCAGTGGAAGACCTCACTACATACCCTTCCATCCTGGGCGGACGCGTAAAGACTTTGCATCCGAAGGTTTTTGGAGGTATCCTTTGCCGCCGCGGATTGGAGCAAGACATGCAACAGATTGAAAAATATGAAATTCCCGAAATAGACCTCGTCATCGTTGACCTCTATCCGTTTGAGGCTACAGTTGCCAGTGGTGCCGAAGAACCTGCCATCATCGAAAAGATTGACATAGGCGGTATCTCCCTGATTCGTGCCGCTGCCAAGAATTACAACGACGTGGTTATCATCGCTTCGCAAGCACAATACCAGCCGTTCCGTGACATGCTGATGGAACACGGAGCCACTACTACCATCGAAGAACGCCGTTGGTTTGCCAAAGAGGCGTTCGGAGTGTCTTCACACTATGATTCTGCCATCTTCAACTATTTTGACGGTGAGGAAGGTTCCGCTTTCCGTTGCTCTGCCAATAGCCAGAAGACTTTACGCTATGGCGAGAATCCGCACCAGAAAGGTTATTTCTATGGCAATCTGGATGCTATGTTCGACCAGATTCACGGTAAGGAAATCTCTTATAACAACCTGCTCGACATCAATGCTGCCGTTGATTTGATTGACGAATTCAAGGATACTACTTTCGCTATCCTGAAACATAATAATGCTTGTGGACTGGCTTCACGTCCCACTGTGCTCGAAGCATGGAACGATGCGCTTGCCGGTGACCCGGTATCCGCTTTTGGTGGTGTGCTCATTACAAATGCCGTGATTGACAAGCTGCTGCCGAAGAAATCAATAAAATTTTCTTTGAGGTAATTATCGCTCCCGATTATGATGTGGATGCGTTGGAAATCCTCGGTCAGAAGAAGAACCGTATTATCCTGGTTCGCAAGCCGCAGCTCTGCCTAAGAAGCAGTTCCGTTCTTTGCTGAATGGCGTATTGGTTCAGGACCGCGACCTTAAGGTGGAAATTCCTGAAGAATTGAAGACTGTAACTACGAAGGCTCCCACTGCACAGGAAATTGAGGATATGCTCTTTGCAAACAAGATTGTGAAGAACAGTAAGTCGAATGCCATTGTGTTGGCAAAAGGAAAGCAGTTGTTGGCAAGTGGTGTAGGCCAGACCAGCCGTGTGGATGCTTTGAAGCAGGCTATCGAGAAAGCCAAAAACTTCGGTTTCGACTTGAATGGCGCTGTAATGGCAAGTGACGCATTCTTCCCCTTCCCCGACTGCGTGGAAATTGCCGGCAATGAAGGTGTAACAGCCGTCATCCAGCCGGGTGGGAGCATCAAGGATGAACTCTCGTTTGAATATTGCAACGAGCATGGCATTGCCATGGTAACTACTGGGTTCCGTCACTTTAAACATTAAGGTCATTTACTATTTGACGATTTACTATTTACTATTTGCCGGGAGGTGTCATTGTAGGTGGAGGTCGTCAGATAGCAGATCTGCCAAATAGTAAATAGTAAATCATTTAATAGTAAATCAATAGATGGGATTATTCTCTTTTACACAAGAAATAGCGATGGACCTTGGCACAGCCAATACCATCATCACCACGAATGGTAAGATTGTGGTGGATGAGCCTTCGGTGGTGGCTTTGGATCGTCGTACCGATAAGATGATTGCCGTGGGTGACAAGGCAAAGATGATGCACGAAAAGACCCACGAAAACATACGTACCATCGTCCGTTGCGCGACGGTGTGATTGCTGACTTCTATGCTTGCGAGCAGATGATACGCGGACTTATCAAGATGGTGAACAACCGTAACCGTCTTTTCTCTCCGTCACTCCGCATGGTGATTGGTGTTCCTTCGGGCAGTACCGAAGTGGAGCTGCGTGCCGTGCGCGACTCTGCCGAGCATGCCGGCGGGCGCGACGTTTATTTGATTTTCGAGCCGATGGCTGCTGCCATCGGTATCGGTATCGATGTAGAGGCTCCCGAAGGCAACATGATTGTTGACATAGGTGGTGGTTCTACGGAAATTGCCGTAATCTCTTTGGGAGGTATCGTAAGTAACAACTCCATCCGCATTGCCGGTGACGACTTGACTGCCGATATTCAGGAATACATGAGCCGCCAGCACAACGTGAAGGTCAGCGAGCGTATGGCTGAGCGTATTAAGATTAATGTGGGTGCTGCCTTGACGGAACTCGGTGAGGATGCTCCTGAAGACTATATCGTTCATGGTCCGAACCGCATCACGGCATTGCCCATGGAAGTGCCGGTATGCTATCAGGAAGTGGCGCACTGCCTGGAGAAGTCTATCTCTAAGATTGAGACAGCATCTTGAGTGCATTGGAAAATACGCCTCCCGAATTGTATGCCGACATTGTTCACAACGGCATCTACCTTGCCGGTGGCGGTGCATTGCTTCGTGGACTGGATAAGCGTTTGACTGATAAAATAAACATACCGTTCCACATTGCGGAAGACCCCTTGCATGCCGTTGCCAAAGGTACGGGCGTGGCATTGAAGAACGTTGACCGCTTCTCATTCTTGATGCGGTAATGCGGAATTTATTAAACTTTCTCATTAAATATAATTACTGGTTCCTCTTTCTTCTGTTAGAGGTTGCCAGTTTATTTTATTATTTCGCTTCAACCATTACCAGCAGAGTGTGTATTTCACCTCTGCCAATGGCGTGGCGGGGAAGGTTTATGAAATATCGGGTGGCATCACTTCTTATTTCCATCTGAAGACGGCCAATGAGGACCTGCTCGACCGTAATATGTGGCTGGAGCAGCGGCTTTCGTTTCTGGAAAATGTCTTGAAGGAGAAAGGATTGGACTCCGCCAGGTTGTACAGCATGGAACGGCTTGCTCCTACGGAGTATCAGATATTCAAGGCGAATGTCATAAAGAACAGCTTGAACAAGGCTGACAATTATATCACTTTAGACCGTGGAACAACAGAAGGTATCCGTCCTGAGATGGGAGTTGTAGATGCCAATGGCGTGGTGGGTATTGTGTATAAGACCTCTCCCCATTACTCGTTGGTCATTCCGTTGCTGAACAGCAAGTCAAGCATCAGCTGTAAGATTGTGGGCAGTGATTATTTCGGTTATTTGAAGTGGGAGGGAGGTAATTCCCGTTTTGCCTATCTGAAGGATTTGCCCCGGCATGCCGAATTCAATCTGGGAGATACAGTAGTGACCAGCGGCTATTCCACCGTGTTTCCAGAAGGTGTCATGGTGGGGACGGTGGATGACATGTCTGACTCGCACGACGGGCTTTCGTATCTGTTGAAGATAAAGCTGGCTACAGACTTTGGAAAGGTGAGTAATGTGCGCGTCATTTCCCGCAACGGGCAGGATGAACAAAAGACATTGGAGTCGAGGGCGGACGAGAAGTGACTAAGAAATTAGGGATTAGGGGTTAAGGATTAATCATCTTTATATCTTATAACTTATACACTCAATAACTTGTAACTCGTAACTTATAACTCATTAGCGTTGTTAATTAATTATCTGCATAAAATAGGATGGTTCATAGGCTTGGTACTGTTGCAGGTGCTGATATTGAACAATGTGCATATTGCAGGATATGCCACTCCATTTCTGTATATCTACTTGATACTGAAGTTTGAGTCGGACACTCCCCGCAATGCGTTGATGTTGTGGGCATTCTTTTTAGGGCTGGCTGTCGACGTCTTTTCCGACACACCGGGGATGAACGCTGCCGCTACGGTGTTGCTGGCTTTCTTGCGCCCCACTTTCTTGCGGCTGTTCGTGCCTCGTGACACGCTGGATACACTGGTTCCGGCCATCCGTACAATGGGGATTCTTCCTTTCCTGAAATATCTGGTTGTGAGTGTGCTGATACATCACGGCTTGTTGCTTACCCTCGAATTCTTCTCTTTTGCCCATATCGGTACGCTGTTGTTGAGAATTGCGGCAAGTACCTGCTTACTGTGACTTGTATTATGGCTGTTGAGGGAATAAGAAAGAAAGGATAAAGGGATTAAGGATTAGGAATTGATGAAAGACTATACACTGGAAAAGCGGAAATATGTAATTGGAGCGGCGGCTATTGTCATCGTTCTTATTTACGTGTTCCGGCTGTTCGACCTGCAAATCATGACTGATGACTACAAGAAGAACGCGGACAGCAACGCTTTTCTGAACAAGATACAATATCCATCACGGGGGGCTATCTACGACCGTAACGGTAAGTTGCTCGTGTTTAACCAGCCTGCCTATGATATTACGTTTGTGCCTCGGGAGGTGACGCAGCTGGATACACTCGACCTTTGCAGTGCCTTGAACATTACCCGTGAACAGTTTGACAAACGGATGAAGGACGTCAAGAACCGCTGGATGAACCCCGGTTATTCCAAATACACCCATCAGGTGTTCATGACGCAGCTTTCTGCCGAAGAGTGCGGTGTGTTTCAGGAGAAGCTGTTCAAATTTCCAGGTTTCTATATTCAGCGGCGTACTATCCGCCAATATACCTATAACTCTGCCGGCCATTTGCTGGGGGACATCGGCGAAGTGTCCAAGAAAGACATTGAGAACGATGACTATTATATTCGTGGAGACTATATAGGCAAGCAAGGCATTGAGAAATCCTATGAAAAGTATCTGCGTGGAGAGAAGGGGGTGGAGATTCTGCTTCGTGACGCTCACGGGCGCATCCAGGGACACTACATGGACGGACAGTTGGACCGTTCCTCGTACCCGGCAAGAACCTGACGTTGGGCATCGACATTGACCTTCAGATGTTGGGAGAACGACTGCTTCAACACAAAATCGGTGCCATTGTGGCCATCGAACCGGCTACGGGTGAGATACTATGCATGGTTTCCTCGCCTACCTTTGACCCTCATCTGATGATAGGACGCCAGCGGGGAAAGAACCACCGCCTGCTGCAGATGGACAAGCGGAAGCCTTTGTTGAACCGTGCCATCATGGGAGCTTATCCGCCGGGCTCCACCTTCAAGACGGCACAGGCACTGACTTTCCTTCAGGAAGAGATTATCCACGAAGATTATCCGACTTTCCCTTGTGCGCATGGTTTCAATCATAAAGGCCTTCATGTGGGATGTCACGGACATGGTTCGCCTCTGTCGCTGATTCCTGCCATCGCTACCTCTTGTAATTCCTATTTCTGTTGGGGATTGTATCGCATGTTCGGTGATAAAAAATACGGTTCGCCGCAGAATGCCATTACCGTATGGAAAGACCACATGGTATCGCAGGGCTTCGGCTATCGGCTCGGTACCGACCTCCCCGGCGAGCAGCGTGGCCTCATACCGAATGCCAAGTTTTACGACAAGCCTATCGGGGCTCGTGGAACGGTCTGACGGTTATCAGTATCGCTATTGGGCAGGGAGAGATTCTTGCTACACCCTTGCAGATAGCCAATCTGGGTGCCACCATTGCCAACCGGGGGCATTTCATTACTCCGCACATCGTGAAGGAGATAGAAGACAATGAACTGGACAGCATCTATCGCAATCCCCGTTATCCCACCATCGACCGCGAATATTATGAAATGGTGGTGAAAGGTATGCGTGCCGCTGTAGACGGAAGTACGGGTAGCGCCACTTGCCGCATGGCGGGAGCCATCCTGCCGGGTGTGGAGGTCTGCGGAAAGACGGGTACGGCACAGAACCGCGGCAAGGACCATTCTGTCTTTATGGGCTTTGCCCCGATGGACAACCCTAAGATAGCCATTGCCGTCTATGTGGAGAACGGTGGTTTCGGTGCCACGTATGGCGTACCTATCGGTGCATGATGATGGACCAGTATCTGCATGGAAAGCTGTCGCCCGAGAATGAGATACGGGCGGAAGAATTCAGTAACCGGGTGATACTTTACGGAGATGAGGAGAGATGATGATTAGGGGTTAGGGATGAACGGTGAGTGACTTCAATAGTAAATAGTAAATCGTAAAATTGTAAATAAATTGGTGACGAGGAGAGATAGCATATGGAAATCATTGGACTGGGTGACGATTGTCGTTTACCTGCTGCTGATTGTATTCGGCTGGCTCAGTGTTTGTGGAGCAAGTTATGATTATGGTGACCGTGACTTTCTGGACTTCTCTACGCGTGCCGGCAAGCAGTTTGTCTGGATTATATGTTCCTTCGGGTTGGGGTTTGTGCTGCTGATGCTGGACGATTCCCTCTATGACATGTTCTCCTACCTTATATATATAGGGCTGATGCTGTTGCTGATTGTCACGATATTCATTGCGCCCGACACGAAAGGGTCGCGGTCGTGGCTCATCCTGGGGCCGGTCAGTTTGCAGCCGGCGGAGTTTGCCAAGTTTGCCACGCGCTGGCGCTTGCCAAGTATATGAGCGCCTACTCGTTTACGATGAAGAACTGGAAAAGCTCCCTTATGCTGGCTTTCCTGATTCTCTTCCCCATGTTGCTGATTATCCTGCAGCGGGAGACGGGTTCGGCATTGGTGTACTCTGCATTTTTCCTGATGCTTTATCGGGAGGGAATGCCGGGCGTGGTACTGTTCTCGGGTATATGTGCAGTGGTTTACTTTGTGGTGGGCATCCGTTTTGATGCGGTGATGATTGCCGATACGCCGACGCTATCGGAGAATTTGCTGTGTTGCTGATGGTACTGCTTTTTGCCGGAGGAATGGTATGGGTTTATAAAAAGCGTTGGGAACCCACGCGGAATATTATCGGCGGTTCGCTGGGAGTGCTGCTCGTGGCTTATCTGATTTCGGAATACGTGGTACCCTTCAACTTGGTGTGGGTGCAGTGGGGGCTTTGTGCACTTGTTGTCGGGTATCTTATCTTTCTTTCTTTAAGCGAGCGCATTTATCTTATTTTCTGATTGGGCTGTTTGCTTTGGGTTCGATAGGTTTCCTCTACTCCAGCGACTACTTCTTCAATAAAGTGCTGGAGCCCCATCAACAGATACGTATCAAGGTGGTGCTCGGTATGGAAGAGGACCTTGCTGGTGCCGGCTATAACGTGAACCAGTCGAAGATAGCCATCGGTTCCGGGGGGCTGACCGGCAAAGGTTTCTTGAACGGTACGCAGACAAAGCTGAAGTATGTGCCGGAGCAAGATACGGACTTCATTTTTTGCACCGTGGGTGAGGAGGAAGGATTCGTAGGGTCTACGGCTGTACTGTTACTGTTCCTTATTCTTATTTTACGGCTGATTGCCGTGGCCGAGCGGCAGCAATCTCCCTTTGGCCGGGTGTATGGTTACTCTGTGCTTAGTATATTCTTGTTCCATCTATTCATCAATATAGGCATGGTGCTGGGACTGACCCCCGTCATCGGTATCCCGTTGCCTTTCTTCAGTTACGGAGGTTCTTCTCTTTGGGGATTCACAATCCTGCTGTTTATTTTCCTGCGGATTGATGCGGGACGTAATCGCCGAATTTAGTTATGACCGTTTCCTTGTGGGACATACGAATGGACTTGATTATCATTACATTGCATTTGCACATTGTTGACATCGTAATGTAAAGGCTGTTACATCGCATTGTAACGTCCTTTACGCTGTATTGTAACGACCTTTACACTATATTGTAACGCCCTTTACATGCTGGTGTAACGGCCGATACATTCTGGCGTAAAAGACGTAACGCTATGAGGTAAGAGGGCAAGTTATGATACCCCGCCCGTTTCCGCTTCAAGGAGACGTGAGTGGGAGACTGAGATGGTTGTTAGAAGAAGGTGATAAAGAACAATAGGGAGTTCCTATCTCTTCAGTTTGATGCCGATGTCATTGATTCCTTGCAGCCTTTCGTCCGGTAGCGTATAGGCCACTTTAAAGAGGTAGGTGCCGGGTTTGCCGATTTGAACGCTTCCTGCGGAGACGGCAGTCTGATAGAGACCTCCCCAGCCGTCACCTTTCCAGATCCCTTCTTTGTCCGCCAGGATTAGCTGTATGGTGTCTGCGGGGGAAGGGATGGAATCTGCGGTGGTGTAGCAGATGGATAGAGGTAGATTCTGATAGGGGTAGTTGCTTCGGTTACGAACTTCCAGAGACAGTTTGTAGTAGGTCAGTGAGTCGGTGACCTTCACGTCGAAAGAGAGCGTGTCTTCGCGCGGCCAGCCTTCGGTGGGGAGGGATTGGAAGGAATGGTATACGGTCTGTTTGTCGCAAGCGCTCAGCAGGCTTGCGACAAACAGTAGTATGATACCTTTCAGGCAGAGATTCCTATTCTTGAGCCGGTTTGTCATTTTGGGCAGGTCTTTCACCTTGAGGTTTGGGCTTATTGTTACGGGGCGGACGACGGTTGTTATTGTTCCGTTGTTGACGTTCGCCTTGTTGCTGTTCACCTTGTTTGGGTACTTGCCGGTCTTGTTTCTGTCTCGGTTGCCGGTCTTGCCTGGATTGTTCTCTCTGGTTGTTGGATTGGGGAGCACCCTGCTCACCTCCTTGCGGACGACCGTTCCCACTCTTTTTCTTTCTCTTGTTACGGCTGTTGTTGCTGTTCTCGTTACCGTTGCTGTCACCGCCACTCTTGCCTTTCCGGCTGCGGTCAAAGCGTGTGAGGCTCTCTTGTTCCAGCAAGTCCACCGGCTTTTTGGGTTCGGAGCGATGGGCTTCTTCTATCAAGCTGTCGGGCTTGATGCCACGTTTGTTCAAACCGATAATCTCGAAGGCGCGTCTGCCGCTGATGGTCACCAGGTTGGCAGGGATGTTCTTGTCGCTTGAGTAGGTTATCTGGTTGCTCAGAATGTCGCTTTGAAGAAGAAGAACTCGCCGTCTTTGGTTTCCAGGGTAATCTCGCGTGAGGGCAGGCGTTTCTGTGCTTCCACGTAGCAGTCCACTTCGTAGTTGAGGCAGCACTTCAGCTTGGCGCATTGTCCGGCAAGTTTCTGCGGATTCAGTGATATGTCCTGGAAGCGTGCAGCGCTGGTAGATACCGACACGAAGGAGGTCATCCAGGTGGCGCAGCAGAGTTCGCGTCCGCAGGGACCGATGCCACCAATGCGTCCGGCTTCCTGGCGGGCGCCAATCTGTTTCATCTCGATGCGCACGCGGAAGGCGTCGGCAAGGACCTTGATGAGCTGGCGGAAGTCCACACGCTCGTCGGCGATGTAGTAGAAGATGGCTTTGTTGCCGTCTCCCTGGTATTCCACGTCACCAATCTTCATGTTGAGGTTGAGGTCCAGGGCAATCTGGCGCGAGCGTATCATGGTGGCGTGCTCGCGGGCTTTTGCTTCGTTGTACTTCTCCATATCTACGGGCTTCGCCTTGCGGTAGATGCGTTTGATGTCTGCCTCGGACTTGATATTGGCTTTCTTCATTTGCAGCGGCACGAGGCGTCCGGTCAGGGTCACCACGCCGATGTCATGTCCGGGGGTGGCTTCTACGGCTACGATGTCGCCTTTCTCCAGGGGTATCTTGTTGCTGTTGCGGAAATATCCCTTGCGGGTATTCTTGAACTGAACCTCTACCAGCTCGCTCTCATCGGCATTGCCGGAATGTCTGCCAGCCAGTCGTAGGTGTTCAGTTGCTTGTCCTGCCTGCCGCAACTCTTGCAGCAGAGACCTCCGCTTCCGTTATGTAGTTTAAATTCCATCATCTGTTTATTTACTATTTGACTATTTACTATTTACGATTTGATACTTTGCATTTCATTATCTTGCCACTTTTCATTGTTTCAATAAAACAATCATTTTGAGGGAGAAGTCGAAGAACACCATGCGGGCGTTCACGTTCTGCTCGATGTGGCGCTGCGCTTCACTCAGTTCGTCCATGATGCCCACGACGTTACGCTCGTTGACAAAGGGGGCGAAGCGGGTGGCGAAGTTCTGTTCGGGCAACGTCATGTAGTTCATCTCCTTGCGGTGCAGGTTGTAGATGAAGTTCTCGCGGGTCATACGCTGGCAGTAGTCCAGGAAGTTCTTCTGCCGTTTCGCGTCCCATGGCGGCAAGCTGCTCGCTCCATTGTTTCATTTCCCGTATCTTGCGCTGGTAGGAGAGTCGCATCAGGCTGACAAAGAGATTGAAGAACAGTTCGTTCTCCTCGTTCAGATGGATGGTCTCCAATGCTTTGATAAAGTCTCCGTTTGCCAGGTGGGCTATGGTCTCGCTGTCGCGGGGCTGCACTCCGTACTTCTGCTGTAAGGCTCCTGCTATGTCAACTTCTTCAATCTTGGGGATGTTGAAGCGTTGCGTGCGGCTGAGGATGGTGGGCAGTATCATTTCCGGAGCTTCGGAAATGAGGAGGAATATCGTTTTCTCGGGCGGCTCTTCCAGCAGCTTCAGCAGCTTGTTGGCGCAGACTTCGTGCATTTTTTCGGGCAGCCATACGATGGTGACTTTGTAACCTCCTTCGCTGGATTTCAGACTGAGCTTGCGGGTTATCTCGTCGCTTTCTTTGGCATAAATGATGGCTTGCCCGTTTTCGGCATCCATCTCGTTCAGCCAATGATTCAGTCCGAAGTAGGGGCTGTTCAGCAGCAGGTGCCGCCAGTTGGTGATATAGTCGTCGCAGACTTCCTTTTTCCCTTTGGCACTCTTGACGATAGGGTATACGAAGTGTACGTCCGGGTGCACCAGCTTGTTCCATTTCACGCAGGAGGGACAAGTACCGCAGGCATCGGTTTCCGTCCGGTTGGGACAGCAGATGTAGCGGGCATAGGCAAGTGCCAATGGGAGTTTTCCTACTCCGGCAGGGCCACAGAAGAGTTGTGCGTGGGGGATACGTCCTTCCTGCACTTCTTGTATCAGCCTTTGCTTGGCTGGCTCTTGGCCTATTATGTCCTTGAAACTGAACACGGGGTAATGAGTTATAAGTTATGAGTTATTACTTGTGATACTATCATTTGTCAATTATCAATTGTTCAGTATATTTGTTTGGCTACTTCCTTGATGCTGTCTGTAGCTCCTACCGAGTAGAAGTGGAGGCTTGGGACGCATGGGCTATCAGCTCTTTGCACTGCTGCACGCACCATTCGATGCCTACTTGCTGGGCTTCTGCGTCGGTGTTGCACTTCAGAACCTCTTGGGTCAGTTCCTTGGGCAAATCTACTTTGAACGTCTTGGGTATCATGCTGAGTTGTGACAGCTTCTTGAAGGCTTGATGCCCGGGATAATCGGGATGGTGACACCGGCTTGGCGGGCGCGTTCCACGAAGTCGAAATATTTCCGGTTGTCGTAGAAGAGCTGGGTCACGGCATACTCTGCACCCATTTCCATTTTCTTCTTCAGCCAGTAGATGTCTGTATCCATGTTGGGGGCTTCTTCATGCTTTTCCGGATAGCAGGCTACGCCGTACGAAAATGGGGTATTGGTAACTTTCATCTCGGAGCCGTCCACAAAGATGCCTTTATTGAAGTTGTTGATTTGTTCTTGTAGTTCGACGGCGTGGTGGTAACCGTTGCCTACGGGGATAAACGAAGATTCGTGCTTTGCCTTGTCGCCACGAAGCACCAGCAGGTCGGTGATGCCGAGGAATTGCAGGTCGAGCAGCACGTACTCCGTCTCCTCGCGGGTGAAGCCGCTGCAAAGGATGTGCGGCACCATGGTGATGTTGTACTTGTTCTGGATGGCAGCAGCTACGGCTACGGTGCCGGGGCGGCGGCGCAGGCGGTTTCGCTGGAACAATCCGTTGCCGAGGTCTTTGTACACGTACTCGCTGCGGTGCGTGGTGATGTTGATGTATTTGGGGTCGAATTCCCGTAACGTATCTATGGTCTGATACAGCTTTTCGATGCCCGTACCTTTCAGTGGTGGCAATATTTCAAAGGAAAAAGCTGTTTTTTCGTTACTGTTTATCAGGTCGATTACTCTCATTTCTCTTTCGTTATCTTTGTCCGATTGGCAAAAATCTTGCACATTGGGAACAAAAATACAAAAAAGAAATGAGAAATGTCGAAATTGCCGGCTATTCTTTTATACAGCGGATGGAAAGAGCTTTATAGTAGGGCTTGCCGGTGACATGGGCGGCGCTTGAGACAAACTCGTCGCTTTCGCCGAGAAAATAAATGGTGCTTTCCGAAAGGGTATGCTTTGTATGATCCCAACTCCAGAAGGCGGTCATTTTGTTTGGACTGTTGTGCCCCTTGTTGTACCACATTCCTACGGGAAAAGCATTGAACCGGGTATAGTTGTTGACGGGGGCTACTTCACCGGATACCATTGTCTGCCATTCTCCGGCTTTTAGTATGGAGCTGTCGTTGCCGGTATAGCTTTTCAGCTGTTCCCAGTCTGCATCCGATGGTATTTTCCAGCCTTCGGGTACCAGCTCTCCTGCCAGTATGGCTTCTCCATTGTAAAAATAAATATCATACTTATCCGGCTTGTAATATCCGGCTTTGTCTGTTCCCAAATCAATCTGTTTTTTCAAGGGAGTTCCGTCACGGTAGGTGGTGGCATGGAGTTCTTTACCCATCCAGTATTGGGCTCCAATCTTGACAATGGGGTATTCGGTAGACACTCCTTTTCTGATGTCTCGAAGGGTGTAGCATGCCACATTCACCTTGATGGCGTTTTCCGGCTTTTCCAGAAGTAGTTTATGGCTGTTGTCTATATAGAGCTTGTCTATGCCGGTATATTCCCCTTTAGTGTAGGTAAATCCATAGTCGTCTGTATTCCAGCTTATTCTTCCTCCGCAGATGGTGTCTTTACGGTCCGCAAGCTGTAGGATGACGCCATTGCTCAGGTCGGCCTTTTCATTTTTACCTATGGGATAGGCTATAACGGCTCTGGAAGTCAATGACGCTGATTTGAGATATTCCTTGCAGACTTCTGCAATGGGTATCCCTTCGTGATAAATTCTGTACACATTTGAAAGAGAAAAGGAGAGAGCGGAAATATGTATGGCAGTGTAATCTTCCATATTGTCGGTGTCGATGGGAGGGAGGCTGCTCCATTCCTTGATTTTGCCGGCAAAGCTACTCAGGACGTTGCTGTTGCTCTGCATGGCTGATATGTTGATGATACATTGCGTGCTGCTACTCATTTCCACTTCGGGTATTGCACAACTGTATATACGTCCGCTCCACTCCATAATGAAGGATTGCTTGCCATCATTTATCGTTTGGGGTATGATAATGAATTCCTTGCCGGTAAGTTTGTTGTCTTTGACACTCCATTCACCGGAGGCTATGATGTCTTGTGTCCCCGTAAGATTACTGAAAGTCCCGTCTTCCAGATTATAATCGGCCGAGGTCTTGAGCCCGGTTGCGATGATACGCGGATTGGCTTTCAGCAAATCATTGGCAGAGTTGCTTGTGTCGGGTGTCAGAGAGATTGCCAGTTTGGACAGTTTGTGTTGGAACTCCAGGGTTACAGATTTGGTTTTATTGGTGATTCCTTGCGCTTTTGCTACCAAGAAGTCACTTTGTGCGCGGTTTTTCTCATTGCTTTGGTCTATCTGTACAGATACGGGAAGAACGGGTGTACCGGCAACTACCCCTTCGGTTTGGTAAGGGTGGTAACTGATAAAGTCCAGTGGCACATCTCCTTCCGGATAGAATACTGTCTTTTGGGGAATCAGTGTAGAGCCTTCCGTATATTCCAGAGCCAGATTGTCAATATACCGTTTCCCCTTGATAGAGCCGGAGGAAGTGGTTGCAAACAAGCCCATTTTGTCTCCTTTTTCAAAGGCGGTGTTTGTGACCTTGGTACTGGCCTTTTCTATTTTGATAGAGAACGTGATAGGCGTCGTCCCTTCCTCGATTTCCGCTTCTGATTCTTCGTCAATCCGGTTCACACAAGCTGTATTCCCTAAGGACACGCAGCAGAATAAAGAGGCAGCTAAGACTCCTCTTGCAAGAATAAGTTTTTTCATTATATTATTATTGCGGGGCAACGGTTTTTCCGCTTTCCCAGTTATACTCAATGAACCTTGTCTTAAAAATGTGGATTTAGCAGAGCTATAACCGGTATGGAAAAGTCTTTTACGCTTTTGGATGCTAATTATCAGTATCACGCTTGATGCCGCAGTGCTTTTTAACCTTATTTTTTAATAACTTTTAATAGGTTTCGGGTACAAATGTAATTAAACGTGTTAAATGAAGAGGGATAAATCGATAAAACTTTTATAATTTATTTATCACACTCTGATTTTTTGCCTAACTTTACACGCTAAAATAGTAGACAGTAATAAGTTAAACCATAGATATAAACTCATGCCTTTAAATTTACCCGATAAACTACCCGCTATCGAGTTGCTGAAAGAGGAGAATATTTTTGTCATAGATAATTCCCGGGCAACCCAGCAGGATATCCGTCCGCTGCGTATCGTGATTCTGAACTTGATGCCGCTAAAGATTACAACGGAAACGGACTTGGTGCGTCTGCTTTCCAATACTCCGCTTCAGGTGGAAATCTCGTTCATGAAGATAAAAAGCCATACTTCCAAGAACACTCCGATAGAACACATGAAAACATTCTATACGGATTTCGACAAGATGCGCGGTGAAAAGTACGATGGCATGATTATCACCGGTGCTCCGGTAGAGCAGATGGATTTTGAGGAGGTGACTTATTGGGATGAGATTATTGAAATCTTCGACTGGGCGCGTACGCATGTCACCTCTACGCTCTACATCTGCTGGGCGGCGCAGGCAGGGCTCTATCATCATTATGGAGTGCCGAAGTATGCACTGGATAAGAAGATGTTCGGTATCTTTGAACATCGTACCTTTGCAACCGTTGCATCCCATTTTCCGTGGATTTTGATGATATATTTCTATGTGCCGCATAGCCGCCACACGGAAGTGCGCCGGGAAGATATACAGAAGGTTCCGGAATTGACGCTGCTTTCCGAGTCGGAGGATGCCGGTGTATATATGGCGGTGGCCCGTGGAGGGCGTGAGTTCTTCGTGACCGGCCATTCGGAATACTCTCCGTTGACGCTGGACACAGAGTATCGCCGTGACTTGAATAAGGGCCTGCCCATCGAGATACCCCGTAACTACTATGTGGACGATGACCCGGACAAAGGAGTGTTGGTGCGTTGGCGTGCCCATGCCAATCTGTTGTTCTCCAATTGGCTGAATTATTTTGTATATCAGGAGACACCGTATAATATTAATGATATAGAGTGAGTAGCGTGTCACTTGTCACTCGTAATTGAACAATGATAAAACAACGTAAAATAGAGCTGCTGGCTCCTGCCAAGAATTTGGAGTGTGGCATAGAAGCTGTGAATCATGGAGCGGATGCGGTCTACATCGGTGCACCCAAGTTCGGTGCGCGTGCTGCTGCTGTCAACTCTTTGGAGGATATTGCCGCTTTGGTGGAGCATGCCCATCTGTATAATGCCCGTATCTATGTGACGGTCAATACCATTCTGAAAGAAGAAGAGCTGAAAGAGACAGAGAGGATGATTTGGGAATTGTACCGTATCGGTGTGGATGCGCTGATTGTACAGGACATGGGGATTACGCGGCTGAATTTGCCGCCCATCCCGTTGCATGGCAGTACACAGATGGATAACCGTACGCCGGAGAAAGTACGTTTCCTTGCCGATGCCGGTTTCCGTCAGGTGGTGTTGGCACGCGAACTTTCTTTGCAGGAGATACGCGGTATCCATGAGGCGTGTCCCGACGTGCCGCTCGAAGTCTTTGTACACGGGGCTCTTTGCGTCAGTTATAGCGGGCAGTGCTATGTCAGCCAGGCTTGTTTCGGACGGAGTGCCAACCGGGGGGAATGTGCGCAATTCTGCCGTTTACCCTTCAGTCTGGTAGATGCCGATGGCAAGACCATTGTGCGTAATAAGCATTTGCTTTCTTTGAAAGACCTCAACCAAAGTGAGGTGTTGGAAGAACTGCTGGATGCCGGAGCCACTTCCTTGAAGATAGAAGGCCGCTTGAAGGATGTGACGTACGTGAAGAATGTGACGGCGGCTTACCGTAGGCGACTCGATGCCATTTTTGCCCGTCGCAAGGAATATGCCCGTGCCTCTTCGGGCACTTGCCGTTTCGATTTTCAGCCACAGTTGGACAAGAGTTTCAGTCGTGGTTTCACTCATTACTTCCTGCAAGGAAGGGGAGGGGAGATCACTTCGTTCGATACGCCCAAATCTTTGGGAGAGGAGATGGGCACTTTGAAGGAACAGCGCGGGGGCTATCTCACGGTGGCAGGCATAAAGCCTTTCCACAACGGAGACGGTGTCTGCTTCTTGGATGAGCAAGGACGTTTGCAAGGTTTCCGTATCAACCGGGTGGATGGCAACAAGCTCTATCCGGCAGGGGAAGTGCCCCGTATTAAACCACGTACCCGGCTTTATCGTAACTTCGACCAGGAATTTGAACGTATCCTTACCCGTAAATCCTCCGAACGCAAAATCGGTGTTTGTTGGGAGTTGGCAGATAATTCTTTCGGATTTAGCCTGACGGCTGCGGACGAAGATGATAACCGCGTGACACTTTCTTTCCCTTATCCGAAGGAGTTGGCACGTACACCGCAGGCGGATAACCTGCGCAGCCAACTGGCTAAGTTGGGAAATACACCTTTCGAGGTAGCCGGGCATTTATCAGAAGAGGCGTCGGGTATCAGGCTCAATCTTTCTGCGAATTGGTTCATTCCTGCTTCTGTGGTGGCAGACTGGCGCCGGCAGGTGATAGATAAGCTGATTGAGGCTCGGCGTGTTACTTATCGTCGTGAGCTGGCTGTTTGGAAACCGACCAGCCATGCTTTCCCAGCTACTTCGCTGACCTATCTGGGCAATGTGATGAACAGTGCTGCCCGGAGTTTTTACCGTGAGCATGGACTCTCGTCTATAGCGCCTGCCTATGAGGCACAAGCGGTTCCAGAGGCTGTGCTCATGTTCTGCAAACATTGCCTGCGTTTCAGTATGGGATGGTGTCCCACCTATCAGAAAGGACATTCTCCCTATAGGGAACCTTATTATTTGGTTGGGACGGACGGCAAGCGTTTCCGCTTGTCGTTTGATTGTAAGAATTGCCAGATGAAAGTCATTGCTCATGAAGAGCCGCTTTAATGAAGGACGAAGAATGAGGAATTACTAATAAAGACTTGAAAATGAGGAGTGAGGAACGGGCACATAATGAAAGGCTGGCAAATGACCGGTACCGGGAAGCGGGCAGGGACAAACATCCTTTGCGTTCACTGCGTTCCCTCCTATTCTGCATTCTTTATTTTTTATGCTTCATTGCTTTAGTTTCCTGTCATTATTCCCGTCCTAATCTTGAAGATGAACATCTGTCTAAGGAGACGCGTGATTCGCTGACCTATCTTTTTGAACGGCATTATACTTGGAATACCAATCTGGAAGTGCTGGCAGATTCTGTGAATTTGGCTTGTCTGCCCGTGAAGGACTGTTATAATATGCTTTATCGGGGAGACCGCGTGGTGGTTGCCGAGTTCGCCATCCATCCTGCCGACAGTGTGGATAGTGTATGGGTGAAGCTTGCCCATTCGCAGGAAGTGCAGGGCTGGTTGCGGGAGTCCGAAATGATGCATGCCTTTGTTCCTACAGACAGCATTTCGCAGGCCATCTACTTGTTCAGTGATACCCATGCCTCTTATTTTATCATTATTTTTGCCTTGTTTGTGACAGTCTGGCTGTTCCGGGCTTTTCGGCGCAAGCAGCTAAGGATGGTGTACTTTAATGATATAGACAGTCTCTATCCGTTGTTGCTATGTCTGTTGATGGCGTTCTGTGCCACTATTTACGAATCTATACAAGTGTTTGCGCCGGAGACGTGGCAACACTTCTATTTTAATCCTACCTTGTCGCCGTTCAAGGTACCGTTTGTGCTTTCTGCTTTTCTGATGGGATTCTGGCTGTTTATCGTGGTGTTGCTGGCGGTACTCGACGATTTGTTCCGCCAGTTAAGTCCGGCGGCGGCCGTATTCTATCTGTTGGGGCTGGCCTCCTGCTGCATCTTCTGTTATTTCTTCTTTATCCTTACTACATCTATCTACGTCGGATACTTGTTTTTGGCTGCTTTTGTATGGGTATTCCTCAAAAGGCTTCGTATTTCGCTGCTGGCTTCACGCTATCGTTGCGGCAGATGCGGGCAGAAATTAAGGGAGAAGGGAGTCTGCCCGCATTGCGGAGCTATCAATGAATAAGGAAATCAGAATCTGCATCGTAGTTCTATCCCTGCTTGCACGGGACGTCCTTTCTGCATAAATCCGTTTCCCATACTCTTGAAGTAGAA
>ENA-OQCF01000175-OQCF01000175.1-human-gut-metagenome-genome-assembly--contig:-NODE-175-length-24352-cov-2.312322_pt1 | contig 24352 bp, 25 predicted proteins | sample MGYA00242756_ERZ504573 | MGnify/ENA primary metagenome ERZ504573 (study PRJEB26092, sample SAMD00036240) | human gut metagenome | host: Homo sapiens | study: EMG produced TPA metagenomics assembly of... | reverse complement strand
TGATTTTCTGCGTAGGCAGGAAGTCGCCGGTTACTTGCACCTTTACGGCTTTCGGCGCCTTCAAGCGGAAAGTTACTGTATTGTTGTCGTGTATCTCAGGTGAGACACAGGAGCGCCTCCCCAGAGAGCTTGTTGCGCGAAAGTCATCGCACACATCAGCAACAGAGCTGACAAAATAGAAATTCTTTTCATGATACGTATGTTATCTTGTTATTAAATTAGTTATACCGAATCCTCTTATTTGAACAACTTCGGCGCGAACTCCGTCAGATAGATGCGCCAGTTCCTCCAGATATGGCCCTCGCCCGTTTCAAGATACTCGTACTTATAACCATTGTCATCAAGCAACTTGCGAAAGTCGGCCACACCTTTATAAACAAAGTCCGTCTTGCCGCATGCGATGAAGTAAAGGGCCGGTTTCTTGGCAAACTGAGTCTTCAGCTTACCTTCAAAGTCGGTATAGACCGGACAAGTTGATTTATCGTTTCCGGTACTTGCACCGGAGAAAAGACCTACATAGTCGAACATGTCCGGGTAATACTTGGAAATATTGCAAGAGTGGAAACTACCCATAGAAAGCCCGGCAATGGCACGGTTCTTCTTATTGGCAAGAGTGCGGAAATTCTTCTCTACGAACTTCACGATTTCGGGGAACGAGAGTTCAAAAGCACCTTCTGCCACTTTCGCTCTTTCGTCGGGACGCATGGATGGGGCAACAAACCCCTTGGGAGACTCACCTGCAGCAGCATCTTGCCAAGCATTGCCGTTGGTCATCACTACAATCATAGGTTGAGCCTTGCCCTGTGCGATAAGATTATCCAATATCTGCGAAGTACGGCCAAGAGCAATCCAAGCTTCCTCATCACCACCTGCACCATGAAGCAGATAGAATACCGGATAACGCTTGCCGCTGGTTTCATAACCAGCCGGAGTGTAAATCGTCAGACGGCGGTCCATTCCCAGCGAAGGACTATTGTACCACATGCGACTTACCGTTCCATGAGGTACCTTATTCACTTTATACAAATCGGCACGGTCCCCACCGATGATAAATACATTGGTCACGGTAGCCACATCCCGAATCATGTAAACATTGCTCGGGTCCATCATTCTCAATCCGTCTACAATAAAGGAGTATCCATAAAGTTCCGGCTTCAACGGTTCGGGAGTAGTAAATTCCCAAACGCCGTCCTTCCCCTCTGTCAAATCGGCAATGCCCGGTGCATCATAATCGCCACGAGGAGTCTTAATAGTTTGTGGAGGCAGAAAATCACCGGTAATCTGCACCCTTACAGCCTTAGGAGCTTTTAAGCGAAAAGTAACCGTGTTGTCTTCATGAATATCAGGAGAGACAACTGCCGCACCTCCCCAAAGAGCTTGCTGTGCAAAAAGGGTGACACAGCAGACCAGCAGCATAGCTGCCAAACTTAATAATCTTTTCATAATTTCTTATATTGAATGAATTAGATTTTTATTATTTAGCAAAGTTACGACTTACAAAAAGGCAGGCACATATAAAGCGCCGAATGCCAATATTCGCTGGTATGTCCGCCATCCCGCACACGGAACTGGCAAGGGATACCGGCATTACGCATCGCCTGGAAAAACTCGATATTACGATCCAGCAGAAAGTCATCATCTCCGCAATCCACAAACCACTGTACTGTACGAAGCTGTGCCTTACGCGCATCATCTGCCTCAGCCACATACCTGATGCAACTATGTTCCTGCACAGAACGCGTCAGCACAGCCATCTTGTTCGTGGGATCGGGGTCTTTTCCCGCTTCCTCACACTGACGGGGATATTCATCAAAGCACTCATGCATAGGCGGCACATACATATCCGGATAGCGCTGTGCATAGCTTGCCGTTCCGCCTCCGCCCATAGAAAGTCCGGCAATGGCACGATGCTGCTTATCACCTTTCACCCGGTAGGTCTTCTCTATATAAGGAAGGAACTCCTTATAGAAGAAATCTTCGTAAGCCCATCCCGGCATATTGAAGTAGCCGTTCCAGCAAGTGGCCGGATTTCCTCCGGCATTGGGGCTGACGATAATCATCTCGCAAGCCTCGCCCGATGCCGTCAGCTGGTCCATCACATCCTTGCAGCGCTGGTCGTTGAACCAACTGGTGTTTACTCCCGACATGCCATGTAGTAGATAGAGAATCGGGTATTTTCTCGTAGCATCCACCTCATAACTTTGAGGTAAATAAATTGTAAACTGCCGGTTTGCATCCAATATCTTGCTGTAGATACTGTCCGTCACCACTTTGCTCTGCGGTCCCCAACCGGGGAATTGTGCGTATGCTGTTAGCATGGTGAAAATAGCCAGAAAAGTAAATAAGACTTTCTTCATGGTATTTTAGATTTTAATGTTTCTCATATTTATGATACATCAAGGGTAAGGTATCAGAAACGGTTATGCAAAAATAAAAACTTATGATTTCTTTTGTCATGATATATATCAGTTTCTTTTCCTACCAATTTTCATTCTGCACCATATTTCGGATTCAGTTCAAGCTCCTTGCGCGGTATAGGCAACAACTTATGCTTCGGTTTGAAGCCATAAGTGGAATTCCGGTACTGGAATTCCGTACCCTTGGAAGAATAGCTCGGTATTTCTTTACCCTGATTGGCCATTACTGTTTCGGCATCGCCCCAACGCACCAAATCCTGAAAGCGTACACTCTCCAGACAAAGTTCCAGACGTTTTTCTTTCTTCACATCATCCAATGTTACAGAAGTCAGACCATTCAGTTGGGCACGGGAACGTATCTGGTTGACGTATTCCAATGCTTTACCGCTATTGCCATTCTGCACATGTGCTTCAGCAGCCAGCAACAACACTTCAGCATAACGCATCACGCGCAGGTTAATGTACTGCAAGGCTTGAAAGTAGGAAGCATCATATACACAGTCCTCTTTCAGAGCACGGTTCTTCCACATAAAATACCCCTCGTGTCCCACCAGGTTCGCTCCTGCCTGCAAAGAAATACCAAGATTCTCCAATTGGGCAGCCGTACGGATGGAGCTGTTCAAACGATAGCCATTTTCACCTTCCATGGCAACAAAAGCTTCATATAAATCCTTTGTCGGATTCATGAAACCATAAGTACCCGTAGCAATGTAGGAAGAGGCCTCGCTACTCAGTGTCAGTTTTTCCGTACGCCACCCCTGCATAATGAAGGTCATTGTCATCTGGTTCCAGGCCTGCTCAGAGTCATTGCGTTTCTGCACTTCCAACATAGACTCGCAACAGCCATTGGCAGCAACGTGCAGCAGTTTATCATAATCACCCGTATAGAGCGCGTATTTACCAGACTCTATGACTTCATCCAGAATACCGGCAGCATCGCCATACTTCCCTTGAAACAAATAAGCTTTACCCAACATGGCCTGCGCCACCTCTTTCGTAATCCGAATACCCGTCTCACTGTCGTTTACATCCGATTTGGAAGGAAGCGCATTAGAGTTTATAGCCTCCGTCAAATCGCTCTCTATCAATGCCCACATAACCTCCGGCGTACTGTTGCCGAGGCGATATTCTCCCGGAGTCAACAAATGGTCCACCACCGGAGCCGTACCAAACAGAGTGACCAGTTCAAAATTCGACCATGCACGGAAAAACCTGGCTTCGGCAACAGCACGTTTCTTGACTTCCGTATCCGGCTCCAACAAATCAATAATCAGATTCGACTTATAAATTATGCCGTACATACCCGAATACAGCCCCTGTACCATGCCATGGTCCGTGTCAAATGTATATTCATTCAACTGTTCCATTTGAGAGTTGTCACCCCGCGAGCCACCTCCAGCCCAAACATCATCGGCCAACAGATTCTTTGTGAAAAACCAGTTATAGTAATTGCCTCCCCAACTACTATACAGAGAAGCCAAAGCTTGTATGGCATCGTCATCAGTCTTATAAAAATCTTCCTGACTACCCATATTCCATGTTTTGCTATATCAAGCGATCTTCACAACCGGTACTGAATACGGAGAGTAACCCCAGCATCAGTATATAAACATATTTAGTTTTCATTATCAGTATCAATTTGAGGTTTATTAAAATTCAATGTTAAAGCCTAACACCACTTTTTTGGAACAAGGATAAGAGCCTTTGTCGATTCCCATACCTGAAGTAGAATTGGCAGCAGCTTCTGGATCAAAGCCCGGGTACTTGGTGAACGTGAAGAAGTCATCCAAAGAACCATAGATGCGAAGATTACCGACACAAAGTTTTTTTCATCCAATTCTTTGGGAATGTGTATCCCAGCTGAATCTGCTTGATTTTGAAGAAAGAACCGTCATAGACCAATGCATCAGAAATCTGATATTTATCCATATTGGTGGCACCGGCACAGGGTACCGACCATTGGGATTGGAAGCTGTCCAACGATTGTCATAAAACACCTCTTTCATTTTATTGGAAGCGGCAAAGTCAGGCCGGTTGATACAATTAAAAATGTCATTACCTTGCGAGCCCGTTCCGAACACAGTCAAGTCAAAGCCTTTCCATCCGGCTGTCAAAGTAATACCATAAGTAAAGTCAGGAATGGCATCACCGATATATGCCAAGTCACCATCATTCAGGTCACCGCTCTCATCCAAGTCATAGAATGTGGGATCACCGGTTGTCGGGTCAACGCCTTTGAACTTGTATCCACGGAAATAGTATACCGGATATCCCTCCTCAAAATAAGTAATGGTACTGGTGTGGAAATTCACGCCCGAAAGACGGGTGATGGATGGGTCTATATAGGTTACTTTGTTTTTCAGAGTTGCAAGATTAGCACGCACACCATAGTTGAAACTACCGATACGGTCCCTCCATCCAACTCGAACTCCCAGCCTTTATTGCTTACATTACCGGCATTCATCGGAGAGGTTGAACCACCGATAATCAATGATGGAGTAGTGCCGGACACCAGCAGGTCTTTCGTTTTTTTATCGAAATAATCCATACTGAAGGTCAGACGGTCATTCAAAAAACGTGCATCGATACCCACATTTATTTGTTCGGAGGTTTCCCACTTCAACTCATCGTTGCCCATTGTGGAAGGAGCAGCACTGGTAATGTACGAATTCCCCATTACAAAAGGATAAAGGCCTCCCAATGCCATGTCAGTACTATAAGCATATCCGCTCAATGCAGCCAAACTACCATTCTGTCCCCAACTGGCACGCAGTTTCAGACTGCTGACATGATCCTTCAGAGGTGCAAAGAACTTTTCTTCGGAAACCGTCCACCCTACGGATACTGCGGGGAAATACCCCCAACGGTTCGTGGCAGGAAGCAGAGAAAGGTCGGCTGCGTCTGCACGTAGAGATGCCTGCAACAAATAACGTCCTGCAAACTCATAACCTACACGGCCGAAATAAGAGAGCTTGGCTGAACGCGTCTTCTCACCACCCACCCCTTTAATGGCAGAAGCTGAAGCATAATTCAAATAGTAGAACAACGGATCATTTTTTTTCAGTGCATCCTCTTCATTGGGAGAAAGACTGCCGTTTACGTAGTCATAAGTGGATTCCTGATATGACATACCCACCATGGCCGTCACCGTATGCTGTCCGAAGGTCTTCATATAATTGGCAAAGTTCTCCCACTGATAATAAATAGTAGTTGACGAAGTATTACTTTGACCGACATAGTCACGGCTTTGCGTGGCATTGCCATAGAAAGGAAGGTCTGTTGTAGAGCTACGGGTACCAGACAAGCGGTAACCGAAACGGGAAGTAAAAGTGAATCCCTTGAAAGGCTTGAAGTCCGCATACACAGAACCGTTTACGTTAAAACCACTGTTCTTACCAATGTTATTGTCACGCATAATCATAGGATGATATTGCTCACCTGCAAAAAATTTGGAAACAGCATAATAGTTTCCATTGTCATCCTGCAACAAGTGCTTGCCACTATTCAGGGCGGTCAGCATATGGGTGGGCAGGTTTTCGTATGTATAAGTATCCGGAGTCAGCGGGTCGAGCTGCAATATGGAAGTCAGCAAGCTGCCATACTCATTATTGGTGGAGACACTCCGTACGTTGTATTTTTCTATCTGGTTGGTGGTTCCCACTTTCAGCCATGGCTTGATTTCATATTCAGAGTTGATAGTAGCAGTCAAGCGCTTATAAGTATCGGCATTACCTTTCACGATACCATTATCGTCCAGATAGGTCAGGGAGAGATAATAGTTCCCTCTGTCACTGCCATTAGTAAACGCAATGTTATGCTTCTGCATGCGACTGTTTTCAAAAGCTACATCAGTCCAGGCCGTATTGGTCACACCGTCCCAATTCTGTAACAGATAATCTTCCGTGAAGGTATTCGCCTCTACCATGTAGTCTATGTACTGTTCAGCACTCAGCATCTTGGGTACACGTGCCAGTGACTGGGAGGAGAATTGGAAATCGTACGTAATTTTACCTTGGCCGGACTTACCTTTTTTCGTGGTAATAAGTACCACACCATTGCCGGCCTCAGCACCGTAGATGGCAGCAGAAGCGGCGTCTTTCAGCACTTCCATGGAGGCAATATCATTAGGATCAATGCCACTAATGTCGGATAGGCGGACACCATCCACCACATAAAGCGGATTGGAGGACACATTGGACGAGTAGCCGCGCACACGTACCGTAGGCGAGGAGCCCGGTGCGGCAGAGGTCTGGATAACCTGCACACCAGCAGTCTTGCCCTGCAAGGCAGCAGGCGCATTACTAATGGTACGATTCTGCATATCCTCGGTTTTCACCTGGGAAATGGCACCCGTAACGGAGCTCTTCTTCTGTACACCGTAGCCCACTACCACCACTTCGTCCAATGTCTTGGTATCTTCCTTCAATGTGACATTCATCACTCCAGGCACGGCTTTCTTCTCTTGTGTAACGTAGCCGATATAGGAATAAACGATAACAGCACCCTCCTTGACGGACAGCATATAGTTACCATCCAAGTCGGTAATCACACCGTTCGTTGTACCTTTTTCGAATACACTTACACCAATCATAGACTCCTTCAGGTCATCTGTCACTTTACCCGACACCTTTATCTGGTTCTGTGCCAGCAGGAAAGGCATCCCAGCCAAAAGGAAAAGTGCTGACATCGCCAGCCTTTTCACTGCATTGTTTCTCATAATGCTTTTCATTAGTTGTTAATTAGATTTATTAATAAAAGGGTTATATTCATTCTTCATCGGATACCTGCATCAGAAACCGCGTACCGGAAAGGCCATCACCACCTCAAGCAGTTCCTTGTCATGATTGTACTTCATGCCACAATCATTATCGAAAATCATCGTTGCTCCCTTATCAGCTGTATAAGTTCCCACTCGGGCAAACCTTCAGTATTGGGATTCCCCGTACGGCAAGTTCAGCCACGCACTGCTCATCTTGTCCGCCAGCACTTGTGCCGCCTTTCCGCCTCCGGTCATCGAAGCATGACGCACGACATTGTTGAACACAAAAGGAATCTCCATACAATGCGTGCTGCGGAGTATTCCGTCCATCACGGGCGATTCCCAAGCAAACATATACATATAGACCGGTGCACCTTGCTGTGCCGACTTCAGTTTGGCCTGCTCCACTGCGCCAGGGCGGAAAATGAAGTCCACATCCACCAGGTCCTTGGGCTGATAACCGGGGTAGGCCTGCTCAAAAGCTTTCAGAAAATCATCCGTACGTTCACCATATTTCTTTTTAATCTGCTCCACAACCTGCTCCTTCGTCATGCTCCGCAAAGGCGGGAAGTAAGTGCTTGCGGTAAACTCGTGCAGGGTAGTGCCTATCATCACCGGAATGTCCTTGCTTTGCACCGGAGCCTGAGGGTCGAAAGGCTGTGCTGGCAGCACATCGCCATCTACCGTGGGAGCCCAGCCAAAGATAAAAGAAGCCACTCCTTCTTTATCAGCCTCTACACGCATTTTGGCAACGGCCTTTTCGCCTGCGGCAAGCAATTTGTCGTAAGGTACTTTCTGTAATTCATCTATCTGCGAAGCATTCAGTCCCAGCTCCTCCATAACCGCACTGCCAATGCGACGAGAATACTTTTGCTCCATCGTACGAAGCATAGATCCGCTTTGTACAATGGCTTTATGGAACAAGCCTCTCGCCGACGGTGTGGCAAGCAACGTAGAGACCTTGCCTCCCCCACCGGACTGACCGAAAATGGTAACATTCCGGGCATCTCCGCCAAAAGATTCTATATTCTTATTCACCCATTGCAGTGCCGCCACCAAGTCAAGCAGTCCGGCATTGCCCGATTTTGCATATTTATCACCATAGGCGGAAAGGTCGAGAAAACCCAGGACGTTGAGACGATGATTCAGTGTCACAACCACTGCATCCCCTTCTTTGCCAGATTTGTTCCGTCATACGAAGGAAGCTCCTGACCACTGCCGGCGGAATAACCTCCACCATGCAGCCACACCATGACGGGGCGTTTCTTCCCGTCTTTCAGTCCCGGTGTCCAGATATTCACCCGCAAACAATTCTCGTCAGGATAACCGTCATCCCAGTTGAAGGCAAACGCCTGTTCGTCGCTGTACCATCCATGCGCTTGCCTTGCGGACAAGTAGGGCCGTAGGCACGACTGCTGCGGACACCTTCCCATTTGTCAACTGCCACGGGCGGCATAAAACGTTCGGCTTTGGCATACGGAATACCTTTATATATATAGATACCGTTCTCCACATATCCGGCTACTTTGCCCGATTCGGTTTCGGCAACAGCAACCGTAGAGGAAGCCGTTATCTCCCCCTTCTGCCCGCAAGCAGGTACTCTCTCCATTTTAGCTGTCCCTCCGCACGAGGAAAGTAGGATGGCGGAGAATGCTAACACTGACAAGAATTGCTTTTTCATATTATGTATTAGTTTTATGTTTTTATGATTGCAATATTAGCACATTCTCCCCAAAAGGATTTTCTACGTTATCCAAACGGCTTTCCCCGATGTTCAAAACAGCTTTCTCCAATGTTCAAATGTTTGCAGATTTGTTCAAAACATGCTCTCCGGCAGTCTCTCTCTCAATTTTTATGAGTATTTTCGCATCGTAATGCCAAAACAAAAAGATGGCACATGCCAATGCTTTTAGTCTACACTATATATTATGAAATACATTAAATATTTACTTCTATTGTGTTTAATCACCGCATGCAATCCGTCGGACACAAAGCCCACACCGGAAGGCAGCATCGAAAGCCCTGTCATCACCAATGACCTCTCCAACCAGAAGGTCACCGCCTTTGCCGAAGATGCACAAGGACACATTTGGATAGGAACTTCACGAGGGGTAAACAAATATAATGTACACGAATATCATCAGTATTACTGTACGGATGACTCACTGGATATACCCGATAATCAAATCAACGACCTCTTCCGCGATTCACAAGGCCGGTTGTGGGTAGTCACCGTAAATGGGACTAGCCTATACACAGACAAGGATAATTTCCAAAATATGCCACTGGACTTCCCTAATAAAAACGGCATCCAAATATTCGAGAACAAAGACGGAAAGATTTTTCTGAACATGATGCACAGCCTTGCCGTATATAATCCACAAACACACAAATTTGACGTACCCATCAAGATATTTGACCCGAACTATACCTTCAACAACCGCTGTTTCATAGACCAGAGCAACAAACTGTGGGCAGTGACCCCGCTGTCTCTGCGCCGCTACAACTCCTCCACACTGGCGCTGGAAGACTCCATCCCAATGCAGGGCTTTTCTCCCACCTACTTCTTCATGCAGGCTAACGGAATCCTATGGCTGGCAGGAAACCGCCAGATAGCACTGTACGACACACATACGCACAAATTCAAGGAAACACCCCAAGCCCTCCGAAGCCATCCGTTGCTGCTGCATGCCAACGTCAACTACATCCATCCCTACGGCAGCAACAGCCTGCTACTGAATACCGACCAACAAGGAATGTTCCTCTACAACTACGTGGAAGAATACATGATACATCAAAGCGAAAACGGTTTTCCCTTCGAAGTACCTCACTTCAAGATAAGCACCATGTTTACCGACTCACAGAAAAACCTATGGATAGGCTCTGTAGACCAAGGGTATGTCGTGCGCTATAACTACAAAGAACGTTTCAACACCAACAACCATCTCAGCTCATACCTGAACCGGAAGTCAGTGCTGTCCGTGGCAGTGGACAAGGAGCGAAATCTCTGGATGGCCACCATGATAGACGGGCTGTACGTTTACAACATGGACAGCCACGAAGTGAAAGAAGTGGACCAGCCTGGACTTCCGGGGAAAAGCGCTACCGACAAACCGGACATCACACGCGTATTCGTAGATGACGAGGGCTACATCTGGCTGGCGGCCCTCTATGCGAGCAAGGTGATGAAATGCAGCTATAAAAACGGCATACTGAAGACAGAGGCTATTCATGACATCTTCCTACCGCTGTCGTTTGCACAAGATAGCCGTGGAACAATTTGGGTGGGTACATACAGCCCTAAACTTTATGCCAAAAGGCGTGAAGAAAAAGAATTTGTCCAAACACAAGTATTTTCCTGGACTGGAACCTTCATACCCGGACTCCTTCCACTCAACAACGGAAAGATGTGGGCCACTGCCTTCATGAACCCAGTTATGCAAATCAATCCCGACAATTGGGAAAGCGCTGAAGTACCATTCGAGAACACCGACTGGCAAGCTTGTATCCAACGTTCAGTATTCATCCCTACCGACATCTTCGAAGACAGTCGTGGAGATGTGTGGATTGGAACCGTCAGCAACGGACTGCTGCACTATTCTGCCGCCACCGGAAAAATCAAGACCATAGAGGGTACACCCTGCCGGGACATCTCTTGCATTGAGGAAGATGCACAAGGCAATATATGGACAGGCACACAATACGGGCTGGGCAAATATGACCGCACCGTAGGGAAATTTACCAACTACTATGCCGCCGACGGCATAGGCGGCAATCAGTTTTACGACCGTTCTTCATGCCGCTTGCCCGACGGGACACTGGTTTTTGGCGGTACGCACGGGCTGACTTTCTTCAACTATGGACGTAAGTACCAAACGGGAAATTCCACTGCTCTTCGAGGATTTGAAGATACACAACCGGTTGGCACGCCCACAAGACAGCAAAAGTGTAGACAAGCACCTCTCCTACCGGCCGGACATCTGCCTGGACCACAATCAGAATGGTTTCAGCATCTCCTTTGCCGCACTGGACTACTGCGAATACGAACGCGTACATTATTATTACAAGATGGATGGTTTCGACAAATATTGGATTGATGCCCGCAACAACCGAGAGGCCTACTATGCCAATCTGCCTGCCGGTACCTACACTTTCAAAGTTAAAATAACCAATAACGACAAGAGCATTGTAGAAAGGGAGAATTCCATACGCGTCATCGTAAAGCCCGCCCCTTGGCAAACATGGTGGGCATGGTGCACCTATCTGCTCATTGCCGCCGCCATCATCGGTATCTTCATCCGTGCCTGGCTACGCATTAAGCAGGAAAAAGAAACCGCCCGACGCGCCAAACTTGAGAAGGAGCAGGAACAACGGGTGAACCGCATGAACATGAGTTTCTTTGCCAACATCTCGCACGAGTTCCGCACCCCACTCACCATGATTTCGGGTCCGGTAACACAACTTTGCGAAAGTCCCCAAATAGAGGGAGAAAACAAACAACTGCTTTACATCGTACAACGCAGTGTGGGGCGCATGCTCCGTCTGGTGAACCAGCTGATGGACTTCAACAAGCTGGAGAATGACACCCTAAAACTGCGGGTGAAACGGACCGACATCATCTCGCAACTGCAACGTTTTGTAGACATTTTCCGCATCAACGCCAACGAGAAAGGCATCGCACTGAACACTTATGGCCTGGAGGATACTTTCCTCATGTGGCTGGACGTGGACAAGCTGGACAAGATTGTAGGAAACCTGCTTTCAAACGCCTTGAAGTTCACTCCGAACGGCGGAAAAGTGGAACTGTGCTTCGACGTCATTACCCGCGAAGAGGCTGCACGCTCTTTACGCTGACGGACAAAGACATCGACACACAGTACGTCAAAGTTGCCGTGGCAGACAGTGGCCACGGAATCCCCGAGGAACAGTTGGAGAAAGTATTCGAACGCTATTACCAACTGGACAATCAATCCAAAGGTACCTATAACTGGGGAACCGGTATCGGTCTGTACTATGCCCGTAGCCTGGCGCTGCTGCATCATGGCTATCTGAAAGCCGGCAACCGTACCGAACGAAACGGAGCCGTCTTCACCCTACTGCTACCGGTGAATGACCTCTCTTATACCCCCGAAGAATGCACTCTCCCCGAAGAGGAACAGAACAAGGCATTTCCGATACAAACGGAAGAACAATATCAACTGGAAAATACAGAGAGCATCCGGCAGCAAAAGCAAACTCTTCTGGTAGTAGACGACGATACGGAAGTGGCTCACTACCTGAAAGCCCTGCTTTCTCCCATCTACAAAATCGTCTGCCGCTTCGATGCCGACAGCGCCTTCAAAGCCATGAACGAAGAAGCGCCCGACCTCGTACTGAGTGATGTAGTGATGCCCGGAAGAAACGGTTACGATCTCTGTCGCCAGATAAAAGAGGACTTGCAACTATGCCACATCCCCGTGATACTGGTAACGGCCAAAGCTACTGTAGAGAATCAAGTGGAAGGTCTGAATACCGGTGCAGATGCCTACGTGACGAAACCTTTCGAGCCCAACTACCTGCTGGCGCTTATCAAATCCCAACTGAAAAACCGCGAGAAAGTGCGCAGCCTCCTGAGCCAGTCCACCCAAACGGATAAGATTGAGGGAAATGTGCTTTCGCCGCAGGACAACACTTTCATGACCGAGCTTTACCACCTGATGGAGAACGAACTCTCCAATCCGGAGCTGGACGTGGCGCGCATGACCGAGCTACTGAAAATCTCCCGTACCAAGTTCTATTATAAGGTAAAGGGGCTGACGGGTGAGAACCCCAGCGTATTCTTCAAGACCTACAAGCTGAACCGTGCCGCCGAATTGCTCAAAGAAGGAAAATACACTATTTCAGAGATAGCGGACATGACGGGATTCAGTACGCTGTCCCATTTCTCGACAAGCTTCAAGAAACAGTTCGGTGTGAGTCCGAGCGAATACAGCAAGTAAAAAGCCGGTCGGTTCAAATTTATTCATTACATTTGTACCATTCTTAAAAAACCTTTTTATCCATGGCACACCGACTGAACACCAACAAACAGTTTATGATAGGCAACGGCATCCTTGCCTTTGCGTGATTTTTGTAGTTGTCATCTTTGTCTACATGAGCATGAGGCTGCAACAACGAAAAGAAGGAGAACGCAACTTCATTGAGACATACACCATCACACTGACGAAAGGATTTGCCGGAGATTCCACTTCCATATTCATCAACGACAGCCTGCTGGTGAACCGTACCATTGCAGAAGAACCTTTCACCATCGAAGTGAAACGCTTTGCCGAGCAAAACGCACTCATGATTGTAAACAATGCAACTGAAAAGCTTTCCTTATTTGAGCTAAGCGAAAAAGGAGGAGAATACCGGTTCGAGAAGGAAGGGGAAGAGGTAAAGCAGTTAGCAAAAAATTAGGGATAAAAAGTTTGAGGCATTTTGCTCTCATATTTCGGAGTCGACAAGCTGTTTCCTGGCTTACCAACAGCCACTGCAAAGACACCACATAACTTTTGCAGTGGCACTGCAAAAGGAGTGCAGTGACAGTGCAAAAGGAGTGCAGTGACAGTGCAAAAGGTATGCAGTTGGTTTTGCAGTATCACTGTCTGCAAAACAAGGAACTACTTACCGTGATACACCCATACTAATCTCTAATCATTTATTTTCGTTTGATATTTCCGAAGCTCCGCTCTCAATGCTTGTGCCTTTCCATCAGTCATCCGATCGAGCAAATCCCAGAAACGCTCCCCGTGATTCATCTCGCGGGTATGTGCCAGTTCGTGCAGTAGCACGTAGTCTATCAGATGCTTGGGAAGAAGTACCAGATAATAGGAAAGGTTGATATTGCCTTGTGCCGAACAGCTTCCCCAACGCCCACTGCTGGAATTTATCTTCACACTCTTGTAAGAAAGGTTGTGCTGCATGGAAAGCATATACAAACGGGGCGGAAGAACAATTTTCGCATTTCGCCGTAAAGCTTCCTCAATTACCTTGCGTAGCCAGGCCTGCAACTTCTCATCCGAGAAATCGGCATCAGGAGGACAGATTATCTGCATTTCCCCCAATTCCGAACGAGACAAAAACCGTTCCCGTTGTCCGCTGACCAATGTCAGTTTAAAGAACTCCGTATCAATGCGGTAATCCAAATCAATCAGCTTTCTGACCTGCTTCTGTCTGGCAGCCTTCAGACGCGGACGAAGCTGCTCGATGGCATTCTCTATCTCGGCAAGAGAAGTCCGGGGAGGCACAGTCACGTAAATTCCATCTTCCTTTGTACGGAAAGTAAGACGCCGTGCCCGGGCATTGACCCGGACAAACAAAGGGCCAAGCTCTTTATCTTCTATAATGCGGTTTACTGTCATAAATCAAAGCCTCTCCCATAGGAAAGGGGTGGGAAGAGGCTTTGCAAATGAACAAAGAATCATCCAAAAACGCAAGCAAATACCTGACAAAAGCGGACGGAGTGTCCGATAATGAACACTGCACAAAAACGGCTATCCTTTAACAATCACCATTTTACACTTATGGCACAATAATTGATTAAAGTATGCTGAACTGGTTTCTTTTGAAAAAAGCATTTCTACATGCAACTTTTTCAAGGCAGTTCACGTCTAACTGATAAACACTAAATCACAAAAAACAAAAGAATATGAAAGCTCTAACAACATTTATCGCAATCGCCTTATTGGCATTCAGTACAACCGCTTGTTCACAACAACACACATACCGTTCCGGAGGCTTCGGCAGCAAAACAGTCAAGGCAAGCAAGAACTATGTAACCAAAGACATAAAAGTGGACAATTTCACCAAGCTGAGTGTAGCCGGCAGCCCCGACGTGACCTACACACAGAAGTCCGGCAAACCGACAGTGGAAGTATACACCTCGGACAACATTGTAGACTTACTGGATATCCGTGTCAAGGACAATACCCTCTACATCGGCTTCAAGAAGAATGTCAACGTATCCTATAATAAACTGGAAGTACGTGTGTCCACAGAAAAGTTGAACGGCATTGCTGTTGCAGGTTCGGGAGACGTGGAACTGAAAAACGGACTGAAGACAGACAACCTCAAAATCTCTGTGGCAGGTTCGGGTGACATCAATGGGAACAACATCTCTTGCACAGACCTCGATATTTCCATCGCAGGCTCAGGAGACATCAACAGCAGCGACATCACTTGCAATGACCTCCAAGTATCCGTTGCAGGTTCAGGTGACATGAAGCTGAACAACGTAACGGCTAACTTCACCAAAGCATCCGTTGCCGGTTCGGGTACCGCCATCCTGAGCGGCAGCACCCAAGAAGCTGAATACAGCGTGGCAGGTTCGGGTGATTTGTTTGCTTCCGATTTCGTTGCCAAGAAAGCATCCGCCAGTGTTGCCGGTTCAGGCGACATCAAGTGCCATGCCACAGATTTCCTAAAAGTACGCACTAGCGGAAGCGGCAGTGTGGGCTACAAGGGTAATCCTGAACTGGACTATCCGAAAAAAGGACTGTATAAGCTTTAACATTGGAAAATATAGACTTTAAGATTAATGAACCTAAACTAAATTCTCTCTCAAATAATTACCTATAAAGATGACGAAGGACTCCCGCGAGGAAGTTCTTCGTTCTTTGTGCATCCACCCATGCTGGGCGTACAAACAATAAAGGGACGCTGCATCACGCAGCGTCCCTTCTATTTTAGTTAGTTTTTATAAGATTTTGAGAGAATTGAAACTTCACAGCCTCAAGTTGTTTTAATAAAGCACACTAACTATTATGTTTAAAGCAAATGAAAATGTTATTTTAAAAGCAAATGAAAATATCTATTCACTGATTTCCAGACCCTTGTCCACCCGACGCAGGCTATCCATTACCTGCTTTTCATGAGACACGGCACATCTCCCGAAAGAGCTACCGACGGTGCGGAAATCTGTTTACCGATAGTATCGGCTGCGGCCACCTCCTCTACATCCGAGAAAAATGAATGTTGCATCACATTCCCCATAGAAAGGACCACTGCCACTACTGCAGCGGCTTTGAACAACGGCATGAAACGTGCGGTCAATGTCATGCGCTTTGCCTTGACCACCGGAACTTCTACTTCGGCAAGCACCCGGGCATCAAAATCCTCACCCAAATGCACTTCCTGCTGAAGCTGCTGATATACGAACAAGTCCTTGTAGCGAAGCAAGTGTCCGGGAACATCGTTACCGCTAAAGAAAGCACGCAGCATGCTTCCTCTTCCAAAGAAGTTTCGCACTGCCAGTAGCGTTCCAAGAGTTGTTCTATATATTTAGAGTCCATAACCTTCTATATCAATAAACGTTTGTTTTACTTTTTGCCGCGCCCTGAAGAGGTTCACTTTTACCTGCTCCTCGGTCAAGTTCAGGACCGCTGCTATTTCTTTATAGCTCTTACCTTCCACATCCCTAAGCTGCATAATCAACCGCTGTTTTTCGGGAAGCTTGCTCATCAACCGATGTATCAACGCCATCCGTTCCTTGTTCACCAGCTTTTCGTAAGGGCTCGATGCATCGGAGACTTGCTCCATTTCGGGGAGTAGCTCCACGGTACGGGAGTCTTTTCGCTCGCTACGGTCTATCGCCAGATTTCTTGCCACAGTCAAGCAATAGGCTTCAATAGAACCAAACTGCGACCACTCGTCACGCTTGTTCCAAACCCTTATCAGCGTTTCCTGCACAACGTCCTCTGCCTCTGCCCTATCAAACGTAATTCTTAAGGCTAACCGAAAAAGCTTATCCTTCAGCGGGAGAATGTCATTGCGAAAGCTGAGTTCTTGCATCTCTAATAAATTGACGGTTAAGTATTCAGAAAGTTTACAGCCTATTGCCGTTTTTTTTGAATTATTTTCGGATACGGGTTCCACTGTTCCCGTTGATGGCTGATGCTAAAGTGATTACGACTTCGGACACACCCGCATTCAACGCCTCGAAAGAGTTCTCCAATTTTGGAATCATGCCACCTTGAATCACTCCATCGGCTACATATTGCTTGAATTCCTCCGGTGTTATCTGTGGAATCACGCTATCATCGTCGTTCTCGTCACGCAGCACCCCTTTCTTCTCAAAGCAGAATACCAAAGTAACATCGAACAAGCCCGCCAAAGCTTGGCAGTCTCTCCGGCAATGGTGTCGGCATTCGTATTCAGCATGTGCCCCTCTCCATCGTGCGTCAGCGGAGCCATCACGGGAACCACACCCTTATGAATGAGGTCTGCCAAAAAAGCAGCATTCACCTGCTTCACATCGCCCACAAACCCATAGTCCACCTCCTTCACGGGACGCTTAACCGAACGGATTACATCCATATCGGCTCCCGTCAAGCCCAGTGCATTGACACCGCGCGCCTGCAAGCCAGCGACGATATTCTTATTCACCAGCCCGCCATACACCATTGTTACCACTTTCAGCGTTTCGGCATCAGTGATACGACGGCCATTCACCATTTTGCTTTCAATCCCCAGTTGGGCGGCGAGCTTCGTAGCTGAGCGTCCGCCTCCATGTACCAAGACCTTGTAGCCTTCGATGGCTGCAAAGTCATCCAATAACTTATAGAGGGTGGCTTCCTCTTCTACAATCTTGCCACCCACCTTTATTACAGTCAGTTTCTCCATTTTATTCCAAATAAGTATATCCGTACAGTCCGGAACGGTAATTAGACAAGAATTCCTTTCCTTCTTCCACAGAGATACGCCCTTCCTTGACGGATTGCGTCACCCAAGTTTCCAGCGTACGTACCAGTTTCTTAGGATTATATTGCACGTAGTCCAGCACCTCTGCCACCGTCTCTCCATCAATCAGTTGGTCAATGGTGTAGCCTTTGGAATTGACAGACACATGCACAGCATTCGTATCACCGAACAGATTGTGCATATCTCCCAGAATCTCCTGATAGGCCCCTACGAGGAAAACCGCCAGATAATAGTGCTCCTTGTCGCGCAACGAGTGCAGCGGCAGGGTCGTCGTATCGGCACGCGAGCTGACGAAATTAGCTATTTTACCGTCAGAGTCGCAAGTCATATCCTGCAAAGTAGCCTCGCGGTCGGGTCTTTCATCCAGCCGCTGTATGGGCATGATGGGGAACATCTGGTCGATGGCCCAGGAATCGGGCAATGACTGGAACAGCGAAAAATTACAGAAATACTTGTCGGCAAGCAGCTTGCTCAACTTGCGGAATTCCTCGGGGCAATGCTTCATGCCGCTGGCAATGGAGTTAATTTCGCGGCAGATACTCCAATAGAGTTTCTCTATCTGCGCGCGCGTATTCAAGTCGACGATGCCATGACTGAAAAGGTCGAGTGCCTCTTCGCGTATCTGCTGTGCATCGTGCCAGGGTTCCAGCATGCTGCGCTGACTCAGGTTGTCCCAGATGTCATACAGTTCCTTCACCAGTTCGTGGGCATCCTCTCCCGGTTCCCAGTCGTCATCCATTTCGGGCAGGGAAGCCGTTTCCAGTACTTCAAAGATAAGCACGGAGTATGGGCAGTCAAGCTACGTCCCGTTTCGGTAATGATATTGGGATGAGGAAAGCCGTGTTTGTTGGCAGCATCAACAAATGTCGACACCACATCGTTGACATATTCCTGGATGGAATAGTTGACGGAGCTTTCGCTGCTTGAAGAACGTGTACCGTCATAATCAACTCCCATACCGCCACCGGTATCCACGAATTCGATGTTGAATCCCATCTTGTTCAGCTGCACAAAGAATTGCGAAGCTTCACGCAAGGCATTCTTGATGCGGCGTATCTTGGTTATCTGACTGCCGATATGGAAATGTATCAGCTTCAGACAGTCCTTCATGTCCTTTTTCTCCAGGAAGTCCAGCGCTTCAAGCAGTTCACTGGATGTCAGTCCGAACTTGCTGGCATCTCCCCACTTTCTTCCCATTTGCCACTTCCACTGGAAGCCAATTTTATGCGAATTCCAATGTTGGGTTTCACTTTCAATTGCTTCGCCATCTTGGCAATAAGATTCAACTCATTAAGTTTCTCTACAACAAGAAAAATGCGTTTGCCCATTTTCTGCGCCAACAGTGCCAATTCAATGAAGCTCTCGTCCTTATATCCGTTACAGACCACGAGGGAGTCCGGGTCTGTATTGACCCCTATCACAGCATGCAACTCCGGCTTTGAACCCGCTTCCAGACCTAGATTGAACTTCTTCCCATGGTTAATCATCTCTTCCACCACAGGACGCATCTGATTCACTTTGATGGGATAGATAATAAAGTTCTCTCCTTTATACCCATACTCATCGGCGGCCTGTCTGAAGCAGCAGGACACCTTCTCGATTCGGTTGTCCAGAATATCGGGAAAACGCACCAATACCGGAGCCGCTACATCGCGCAACTGCAACTCGTCCACCAACTCTTTTAAATCGACGGCAACCCCATCCTTACGCGGTGTCACCACAACATGACCTTTGTCATTGATACTAAAGTACGAAGTGCCCCAACCAGTTATGTTGTACAGCTCTTCTGAATCTTCAATACGCCATTTTCTCATCAGTACATTTACTATTAGACTATTTACAATTTACTATTTTCCCACTATAGTGTGTTTTATAAAAGGGGCGACAAAAATACACATAAATCTAATACATCCAGCTCATCGGACTGAAAAATACACATTTACAAGGGATTAAAGTCCTAAAAGTTGGCGTAACCGTTGCACGGATTCGCTAATCTGGCTGCGACTCTCCAGATAACCGGCATCAAAGCGATAACGGGCCTGCGAGTAGAAAGGCGCACGCTTATCCAGCGCCTCCACAATGAAGGTGCGCAAATCTTCGTCCGTCTTGCCTTGCAGGATGGGGCGCTGCTGCTTCGCCACCCGGAGCCGGCGGAACAGAATATCGGGGTGTACATCCAGGAACACCGTCTGCCCGCAACCGTTCATATACTCCATATTGTCAAAAAAACAAGGAGTACCGCCACCGGTAGAAACCACGACATCCTCAAATTCCCCTACTTCATGCAGCATGTTTCGCTCCAATTCACGAAAAGAGGCTTCTCCCCGCTCGGTGAACAATTCACGGATTGATTTGTGAAAACGTTCTTCGATGTACCAGTCCAAATCAATGAACGGCACATTCATTTCGCGGGCAAAAGCCTTTCCTAAAGTAGTTTTACCGGCTCCCATGTAGCCGGTCAAGAAAATACGCATCATATCTGCTACGAGTTACAGGTTTCCTGCAAAGGTAGCAATTCCAAGCTGAAAACGCCTCTGTATCAGAGAAAAATTTTGATACGCTTGCTTAAATCTTCGAATTCCTTTTCTCCTGGTTCACCGGTGGGTGTACCGAAGGGCATCTGTGCAATCATCATCCAGTCGCCGGGCAGGTTCCAGGTGCGGCGTACCTCGTCGTCAATCAAGGGGTTATAGTGTTGCAGGGAGGCGCCCAACCCCATATCTTCCAGCATAGTCCAGATGGCAAACTGGTGCATAGCGGAGGTGTGCTGTGACCAAGTGGGGAAATTATCCTTATAGGAAGGGAATGCTTCCTGCAGCTTCTTGACTACAGAAGTGTCTTCAAAATAGAGCACAGTACCGTGTCCGCTGGCAAAGCAGCCGTCAATCTTGGCTTCCGTCTTGGCAAAAGCTCGGCAGAGATACGTGCTTTCAGGGTTTCCTTCACAATGTTCCACAATTTCTTATGTTCGTCGCCCAGCAGCAATACAATTCTTGTAGACTGTGAATTGAAAGCTGACGGCACATTCTTTACGGCTTCACGAATAATGTGTACTATTTCTTCATCCAGTACTGGCGAATCGCTGCCGATAGAGTAATAACTACGGCGATGCGCCATGGCCTCTGCAAATGTTCTCTTCATTTTTTGTCCTTTCTTTTTTTATTGAGTCTTCTCTTCTTTATTTTATATCCGCCATACAAAGAAACAAATGAAAGAGTTAAGTTGTTCGGATTTTCTTTTTTACCTTTGTCCGCAGTTATGAAAAAAGAAAAATATTACGTCGTATGGGCGGGAGTCAGCCCGGGTATCTACACTTCCTGGACAGACTGCCAACTGCAGACCAAAGGCTACGAAGGAGCAAAATACAAGTCGTTCGAATCACGCGAGGAAGCGGAAAAAGCCTTTGCCTCTTCGCCGTACGCGTACATCAAGCGGTCGGCCCCTTCTCCTGCCAAGACTATTCCCGGCGCCGACGCTCCCCTTCCTGCCGCCGTCGCAGAAAACAGCCTTGCCGTAGACGCCGCCTGCAGCGGAAATCCCGGTGCCATGGAGTACCGGGGAGTACACGTCGCCAGCCGTCAGGAAATCTTTCACTTCGGGCCGATGTATGGAACCAACAATATCGGCGAATTCCTCGCCATTGTCCACGGACTTGCCTTGTTGAAACAGAAAGGTTTCGACATGCCCATCTACAGTGACAGCGTAAACGCCATCAACTGGATAAAACAGAAAAAATGCAAAACCAAACTGCCGCGTGACGCCAAGACCGAAGAGCTTTTCCACCTAATAGAACGTGCGGAGAAGTGGTTGCGCGAAAACACCTACACCACCCGCATCCTAAAATGGGAGACAAAGCAATGGGGGGAAATTCCGGCCGACTTCGGAAGGAAGTAAAAAAACGCGAGCACCCTGGATTCTTCATCCGGTTGTGCCCGCGTCAAGAAAATGATGCGGCCGAGCTTATGAATGAATAGCCGCCATCATGTTTTATTTGCTATACGATGCCTTCACGAAAGGAGCATCAAGCAAGTAGTCAAGACTCTGCTTCACACTCTCTTCTACGGGGCAGCTGTATTTCTCAATCTCAGCTACGATGTGGCGCACGCCAGCAGTATCCGTATTCTTGAAGATAGCATCATAACCTACCATACCACTCTGCCCAATCTCGCGGTGATCCTTGATATGGAGCATGGTGAAGCGTCCGGGATACTTGTTGAAGTAATCCACCGGGCTGTTCTGGCCGCGCACTACCCAGTAAACGTCCATCTGGAAGAATACATATTCGGGATTGGTGTGTTGCAGCATGTAGTCCAGCATCAGCTCCTTGTCTTCCACTTTCTGGAATTCATGGGCATGATTGTGGTAACCGTATTTCAAACCGGCAGCCTGGCAGCGCTTGCCCACTTCATTGTAATAGTCGCAGTAGGTCTGCAAATCTTTCAATGTCTTGGGAACGGAGAGATACGGAGTCACGATATACTCCATACCGGCCTCCTTATGGGCAGCAATGCACTGATCCCACCATTTCAAGGCTTCCGTAAAGTCGCCCGAAGCCAGTTCCTCGTCCGACAACCCGTGGGTAGTGTGCGAAGAAAGCACGGTCATACCGCTCTTTTCCACCATCTGCTTGAACTCCTGGGGAGTCTTGCCGTAGAACTTACCGTCATTGTAGTTGGCGGCCTCCACACTGGTATAGCCCATATCAGCCAAATCCTTCAGAATCTGGTCGAGGTTACTGCCGTCCTTCACCAAGTCCCTCACAGAGTAGAGCTGTATGGCAACTTCCTTTTTCGTCGTTTCCGGCGTCGTTTCCCTACTCTGGCTGCTACAGCTTGTGGCCATCATGGATAAACACAGTGCTGACAAAATCATCATATGTTTGATTCTCATAGTACTATCTTTTTAGAAGGAATCAGTCGAGAACCTTTACACGGATGTTGCGGTACCAAACATCATCACCATGATCCTGTACACCGATAAAGCCTTCATGGTTTTCGCCACCACAGTTGTTCAACAGTTCAAAAGCCAAAGGCCATTTTTCTTCGCTGAACTTGCTGGCTTGGAGCATATCAGTCCACTGCTTGGTCCACAAGTGATACTCCAGTACATTTTCATCGTTCTGTCCGTGAACTACAGTGCCTTTGTATACCATAATCTTGGCCTTATTCCATTCACCGAAAGGTTTGGCGTTCTGCGGAACAGCAGGAATCATATCATACAAGGAAGCAGCCTGACGGTTGTTGTCCTTACCCAGCTTGGCATCCGGATGATTGGCGTTGTCCAACACCTGGAATTCAGGAGCAGAGATATAGATGGGTTCCAGCACTTCGTTGCCGTCTTTATCCTTTGAAGTAACTTCCTGAGCCAGATAGAAGATACCGGAGTTACCACCTTTCGAAATTTTCCATTCCAGTTCCAACTCAAAATTCTTGAACTTATGGGCGAAAATCAAGTCACCACCTTCACCGGTCTGTCCTTCACCGGTACCGGTTCCACAGAATTGAGGCAACCATCCTCAATAATCCACCTGGAAGGCACTTTATCCTTACCGTATCCACGCCATCCGTCCAGGCTCTTTCCATCAAAAATAGTAATATAACCGTCCGCATCAATCGGCAGATTCAGACTGTCCGTTTCAGGCGCTTTCAAAGACTTGGAGTAAGACACCGCAGTAGTAGTAGGAGCTGCGGCTTCTTCCGTAGCGTTCGATTTCTTTGCACCGCCACCGCAAGAGGCGAGCATACCTCCGATAAGGCAACAAGCCAAAGGATAATATATTTTCTTCATAATCTGAAAAATTAAATGATTAGTATTCGTTTATGAGCATCAGAAAACAAGTTCTGATGCCCCTTTTAATGTTTATCTAGGCATATCAGGCAATTTCCAGCCTTCGCGGTAGTTATGCTTGATGAGCTCTTCTGCAAAAGCTTTGGCATTTACCGGATCTGTCCATGTCTTGTCGAAGCTTGGATGGCCGTTGTGTATCTTGAAGCCGTCCTTGATGACTGTACGCAATGTCTCGTCTCGCCAATATTGGTAAAGCGCATGTTGCTCCGTCCCATTCCAGTGTCTTGTTCAGGCCCTGCAGACGGATGGCCAATACACCCATTGCCACCATTTCGTTCATCGGTCCTGCTTCGGAGAAGTCAGACTTAGGCATTACGCGGCTGGAAGGACTTTCCTTACAAGCACGTACCCAGTCCATCTCATGACCGCCATTCATAGCCTTCGGTACACGGCGGCAAACCTTCGGTGCATTGGGCACGCGGCCAGAAAGTAACCAGGGGTTCTGTCCATAGCAACCGCAAATCAGCGTATCCTTCGTTCCGTGGAAGATAGTCAGACCGCCACCGCTCTGCATCAGTTGCTTTCCTTCGGGGAAGCCTTTCGGACGGTCGGGCATCATGCCACCATCATACCAGTGAACTTCCACTTCGGGCATAGCCACCTTCGGCAT
>ENA-OQCF01000174-OQCF01000174.1-human-gut-metagenome-genome-assembly--contig:-NODE-174-length-24389-cov-7.447490_pt1 | contig 24389 bp, 29 predicted proteins | sample MGYA00242756_ERZ504573 | MGnify/ENA primary metagenome ERZ504573 (study PRJEB26092, sample SAMD00036240) | human gut metagenome | host: Homo sapiens | study: EMG produced TPA metagenomics assembly of... | reverse complement strand
TGTATCTGCTTATTATCGGCAGGTGACGAAACCCATATCAGGGCAGAGGAGGCAATCATAATTGCCCAATAATTGTTGGGCTCTTCCGCAAAATCGGCAAAGCGAACATCGTTGCAAAAATCATGGCGGCAGAGTATAATGCGCACTGCCATTCTGTTTTGGCATGGTAGCCGCCGGTGCGCTCACGGAGGAAAAGAAACGAAACGGTAAAGCAAAAGGCCGAACCGAAATCCGTAATCAGTCCACCAAGCAGTGTCAGAGCAATCAGGCCCACGGCGCGGGAAATATGTCGGTACAGCGCGTATTGGCACACCTCGGCGTCGTCCTCTTTGATAAGACCGTGCGCCAGAAAGTATTGCGTCAGCTCTTTTGCAATCTGTTCCATCGGCATCTCCTTGTCATCTTTCGCCCTTATCCTACCGCAAACCAGGCTAAAGTGCAAAGAATCCTGCGCAAGTGACAGAAACTCATGCGTGAACGCAAGAATTGCGGGCCACATCGGGCCATTCAAAGCAGAATTGGAACGCACCGTCATGATAATCCATCGTGTAAAAGGCGTTGTTGCGGCGCAGCAACTCTTTGGCACAGGGCAGACCAAAGCCGTGCAGATGCGGTTCCAACTTTGTTGTGGCAATACAGTCCTTTTCGATGTGGACCGGCAGGCTGGTGTTGATAATCGAGACATACAGCTTGGCATCGCCGTCCGCGTAGGCTTCGTCCCGCAAAACGCTGACCTCAATGCGGCGCTTTGCTTCCTCCAGCTTTAGGCAGGCTTCGATGGCGTTGTCCAGCAGGTTGCCCAGCACGACTGTGCAGTCAATCAGTTCGATTTGCAAGGGCGACAGGTCGTTGACTTCAAACTGAATATCGATATGCTGCTTCTGAGCGGCATAGCCCTTTTGGTTCAGCACGGCGTCGATGGCCGAGTTGTGGGTGTTGACCATCAGGGCACGCTCAGTCTGCTGCTCCTGCAAAGCGGCAAGATAGTCCTGTGCCTGTTGTGTCTCGCCTCCCTGCAACATCCCGGAAAGGGCCGCGATGTGATGCCGAAAATCGTGCGTCATTTTGCGCTGTGTGGCGTAGGCGCTGCTCAAGGCATCAATGTTGGCACGCTGGGAGCGCAGCTGCTCGTTAAGCGTTTTTTGCTGTTCCTGCGCGAGGTTGTTTTTTTCTGTCAAATCTATCAAAATCAGAATCACGGCATTGGTTGCCAGCAGAATTCCACTTGAAAAAAGTACAAATGCGGCTGCTATTTTGCCGTTCATGGATAAGTAATAGCAAATTGATATACCAACCAGAGAAATAAGTGGAAATCCAATCGTCAGGGGTGCCCATTTGATGCTGGCGGAACTTGCCACCATCGGCTTGTGAATCTTTTTGATTCCAGAAGAAAGTAAGAATTTGAGACTATATGTTATAGCTGCGCTTGCAAAATAGAGCTTCATATTCGCCACATATTCATCATAACGAATATGAAGCCATGCCAGCAGAGAATAAAGAACGCAAAATTCCAGCAAGGTGGAAATTGCATACGCCAAAACAACCACCAGCAGCCGCAACCAGAATTTCCCGGTATAAAGCAAGGATGCAAAAACGAAGTAAACCGTAATAAGTGCGGCAAATTTTAAAAGCGTTATCGGCGATTCTTCCGAAATATGCGAAACGAAAACCGTAGCGATATAAGACAAGACTCCGCAGAGAAGAACCCCAACTACAAAGCGTAAGCCTCTTGTTTTTCTTTCAAGAAACGCATCGCAAAAAACGGCCACGCACAGCACGTCCAAGCAGCTGAAAACAGTCCCTAACCAATAACCCATTTTTTCGCGCTCCTCCACTGCGTATAGATTTTCCGCACGGCACTGGCTGTGTGCGAACTGACCGGCAGCTCGGTTCCGTCGCGCAGATACAGTCGCGTGCTTTGCAGATCGCGGATGTGCTCCATATTGACCAAAACGCTTTTGTGTGTGCGCACGAAGCCGTGGTTTTCCAGTAGGTCAGCCAAATCGGCCATGGTAGCGGTCGTGTACAACAAGGCCCGGTCAGCCCCCTGCAGGTGCAGGCATACCTTGCGGGCCGACATCTCGGCGTACAAGATCTGCTGCGGCTGCAGCTCGACATCCTCGCCATCGCAAAATATGCGAACCGTATCGCGGGTCTTGCGGTATGCGGTAAGGGCCTGCTGCACATAACGCTCCAGCTTTTGCGGCATCTCGGCTTTCAACAGATAGCGAAATGTCTGCACCTCGTACCCCTGCAGGCTGTATTCGACGTAGTTCGTCACAAAAATCAGCAGCATATCGGGGTGCAGCTCATGCAGGCGACGGGCCAGATCAACGCCGTTCAGCGGGCCCATATCAATATCCAAAAAAGCCAGATCGTATTTTGCCAGCGGCAAAGCACGCAACTGCGCTGCATCTGTGGCGCAATCCACCGTGGAGCGCGGCATTTGCGGCTTTACGATGGCCTCTATCTTTTCCGCCAACTGACCGGCAAAGGCTGCGTCGTCATCGCAAACCAGTATGCGCATGGAAAAATTCTCCTTTTCGGCATTTTTACCCGGCGTGTGCTTGCGGGCATCTGCTGCAAACATAATCTTTTGCCCCCCTTGTTGTCAAGTATCTTGCCTAAAATCGCAGAATTACTGTTGTTTTTCTGATTATATAACAGATATATCGGCGTGTCAAACGGTACACTATAAGGTAGTGGAAGGGGGCCGTTTGGTATGTTTGATATGGGCAAGCGCATCTGTAAATTGCGTAGGGACGCACACCTGTCGCAAAAGCAGTTGGGCGAGAAAATTGGCAAATCAGCCTCGACCATCGGTTCGTATGAAAACGATACTGCCGTGCCGACGCTGGAAAACGCGGCAGCACTGGCGGAAGCGCTTCATGTTTCGTTGGATTATCTGCTGTACGGTGAAAAGGGCCGCACCCTTCCGCTGCAAAAGATGAGCGAGAACCGCGTGCAGCTGTTGACCGATCTGGCGCAGGAGTTTGCAGCACCTACTAGCCACGGTGCAGCTTTCAGTGACCGAAAGCTGGATATTCTGCGGCGGCTGTATCAGGAATTTTATCGTTAAAAGCATTGGCTGCTCGGCGTGTCTGCCTCCGGTGGGGGCAGACACGCTTTTGCGTTCACGCACGATTTTCTGTCACTTGCGCAGGTTTTGTAGATTTCGGTGAAACGCTGTGGTATTTTGGGGGCACAGCAAAGGTTCCCAGCATCGGCGCGCAGATGCTGAATATATCCGCCCCGAAACAAACCCGATACAAGTTGCTTTTAAAATGGAGGAACTCTTATGACTACGTCAAGAAAATCTTTTCTTTCTTTTGCTGTGGCCTGCATTGTAGCGCTTATGGCGGCTACGGCAGCCTTTGCATCCAATTCTGCCGACACTGACTTCACCTTCAAATTTAGCGGTGGCTTGCCCCAAAGGACGGAATGGCGCTCAAAGACCGATGATACCAACGTCTATATGTCGGTAAAAGGCGTACAACACGCCTTTACCGCTCATGTGGTTGGAGCAGATAATAATTATTCCACCACTGCCCACGATTGCTCTCATGGATATACATATTCTATCTCTAATGTAGGCGTATATCGGATGCGCAACTGGGTGCACGATGGCTCGCCGAGTTATCCATATGCGGCCATCTATGCAGCGCCCAATTATGGATATGAATTTAGCGCGTGGGGCCAATGGAGTCCGGATTCCGTATGATGAGATAGTAGTATTATAAATTCCTTGTTTTATCTCTGAGTGTCCCAGTTCGTGTATTGGCTTTGCGATATCGAATCACTTTTTGCACTTTCAACGATTCACTGCAATAAGCCAATACACGAACTGGCTATTAGAGAAAACAAATCGCACTGAACTCTTGCGCCAAGAGGTCAACGGCTTTGGCTGCGGCGTGCTACAGCTATATTTAGTTTGTTATTATATAAATGTTGCACTACCCTGACTCAATTCACACCAGAACGGAGGAACCAATATGAGAGTTTCAAAGAAAGCGCTTCGTCCCTTTGCCGTGATTCTTGTTTCGCTGTCAATGTCTGCACTGCTCACCGGGTGCCAGACCTCCTCAGACAGCGCATCGCAGGCAGTCGGGGGTTCGGATGCAGAAAGCACTATCCAGCAACAGACCACCGACGCCTCCAATTCGGAGACGAATGAACAAAACGGTTCCAATGAAACGGTTGCGTCCTTGCCGCAGGTTTTTGTGACCGACGTAGAGGGCAACCGCCGAAACCTTTCCGATTTCCCCTGGGCGCAGAAATATCCGACTCTGCTGGACGGCATCGCAAGCGACACCCTGACAGACTATGCATTTTACACGATAGCCTCCGAAAATCTGAAAGCAAGGGGCGAAAGCCTGACGTGCGATTACTTCGGTGACCAACAGGTAACTATCTCTGTGGCGGGCGCTGAAAAGGGGGAGGCTGCGGCTCAGATTCCGCAGGATAAGTTACAGGAGGGGATAGACACCTTCGGTGAGAAGAACGAAAACTATGAATATCTGACTGTTACGGTGAATCTGACAAATTCCGGCAGCGCAGAGGCCGAGGTTTATCTGAACAACCTGTCCATTCAATGCTGTGTTGACGGTTCCATCGCAACAGAAACGACTTGCAGCGAGGCTGTCACATCTGACTTGCCCGCGGTTGCTTCCGGTGAAAAGAACCAGTTCCAGCTCATGTTGGCCCCAGGGGAGACACGCACTTGCACGGTCCTTTACTATGTGAGAGCGGAAATCGAGTTGAGTGACTTATATCTGAGGGCAAACCTCGGCGGTAATGCGATGACCGAAGTCAAGACCGCCGACAATGTGATGAACGAAGAGTGGCTGGCGTTAGCTAATGCTCCTGCCATGCACACAGAAACGGATATGTGACCATGAAAAGCATTCTATGTTTTGAGCTGAAGCGCTGTTTTGGAAGCAAGCGGCTGTATCTCTCTCTGCTGACAGGCATCGTCATTTCCCTTCTCCATATCATATTCGGGGTTCTTCCCTTGACCCAGTGGCTGTCGAGTTGGCAAGGAGATTTTTTTCTTACTCCTCACTCTGCATACGGGCATTGGATCGGGATGGACTCCTCCACTGTCTGGCCTACCCTTTTGTATATGCTTCTTCCGTTCCTTTGTGCCTTTCCGTTTTCGGATACTGTATCATGGGACTTTAACACGGGCTATGTGATGCAGATTTTTGTGCGCCGAAAAAAATCCACCTATCTGTTTGCCAAGGCTCTGACGATTTTTATTGCCTCCGCCTTTTTGACAGCGACAATCTTGTTCTTCGACTTTGCAGGCACCGCCTTATATTTGCCGCTTGTCCGGCCGGAAGCGCTTACCAACCTTTACGGAATCAGCAATCGCAGCCTGATGGCGCATCTGTTTTATCATAAGCCGCTGCAGTACACCGTCATCTATATTATAATGGATGCTTTATTGGTTGGCGCATGGGAAATCATTGCCCTGGCAGTATCGGTAGCTACAAGAAATCCTCTGCAGCCTGCGCTGTTTCCTTTCTTGCTCTACCTGCTCCTGTATTTTATCTGCAACTGGCTTCAGATGGATTCGGTCTCGTTGTTTGCAATTCTGTTGCCCTTCCAGCCTGCGGTCAATGTGAAATGGGTTACGATTGCAATTTACTTCTTAGCTGTCCCCATCGGCAGCATGACTATGTATTTCTTGAAGCGGAATAAGAGTGATGTGCTTTGACAATTTATCGGCAATTTCGGGTAACTTATAGAAAGCGATTGCTGGTTTATTCGCTTTTGTGCGTTGCGCTTGCAACCGGCAATGCACTTTTCTGGCTGCATAAATGGCATGAACAGGGTGTGGAGCTGTGCTTTGCCGACACTATGATGACAGGCGTTCAACCGAGCTTCCTTTTAATGCTGCTGATTCCCCCGACGCTTGGCCTTGTACACCAACTGAAGTTCATTTTAGAGCAGCCCTTTGTCATTTGTGCGTTAGATAATAGAGCACGGCTTGCCCGCAATCTCCTTGCTGCGCTCCTTTTTATTGCGTTCAGAGCGGTGATGGCGGTTTCAATCCCGTCCATTGCATTGGGTGCTCTGCTGTTTCGAGGTGGCAAACCTTGTACATGGGAAAGCGGAGCAAGCTACTATGCCTATATGACGGGCCAAACGTTAATAACCCCTGTCAAAACAGGCTCCTTGATTGTCTGGCAGGCTATGACGATCTGGCTCACAGTCTTGCTGGTATCGATTCTTTTCCTGTCAATCAATCTTTCCTGCGAATCGCACCAACTCGGAAGCATACTCTCATGGGGCGTCTGCCTTTTGGCTTTGTGGATGTGTTCGTTTCCTGTTACACCGAAACTATATAGGCTGCAAAAGAGCGTTTCTTTCTCCGTGAATCGAATTGCCGAAAATACAGTTTGGCGCCATTTTCTCTCAGGCATCTGTATTCTGTTTCTTGAATCTCTGTTTCTGCACTTTGCCGTTACCAGAAAGGACTTTTTAAGGTGAAGAACAGTTTTATTCGATTGCTCCTGCGGGATATCAAGAACTATATCCGAACGAATCGTTTCTTCCTGATCGCGGAAGCAGCGCTGTTTTTGATTGGCTGCATGATTGCGGATATGCAAAAGCCCGATAGCTACGGCAAATATACTACCATTCAATATTATATGCAGATATTTCGGGGCTGCTATCCGTTTACGGATGCCAGAACAGAAGTGTTTCAGGTTCCACTTACATGGTTTACACTCATGTACTTTTGTATTTACACTGCTCTCTTATATCCGATTCGGGACGCCAGCGGGGCAGGCATTCATGTTCTGCTGCGGGCAAAGAGCAGAGCCTTGTGGTGGTTCAGCAAATGTCTTGCGCTAACCGTGTGGAATCTGCTTTACTTTGCAGTCGGCTTTTGCTCTGTATGCGTATTCTGCTTTTTTACAAATGGTTTGTCTTGCTTTACCATTTTGCCGTATGATGTATTGCCTTGCGATGCTTTGACCTGCCTTTTGCCTTTCGGTTTTGCGTTGGCAATCTCGCTTCTTGCCTTTTGCCTTTGCATCTTTTGCTCTTTTGTCTGGGGACAGGTGTTTGCCATAAGTTGCCTTGTGGCCGTCTCATTCACTGAGTTTCCATCTCCTTTTCTCTGCTATGCCATGCTGATTCGCTGTAGAGCCATGTCTCCCGCTGGATTCGACGAAAGGGCAGGCTTGCTTTTCTACCTTATATTTGCCGGAATCGTATGCTTCATCGGTATGTTCCTGTTTTTACAACTCGACTTGTTTCCCGGACTTCAAAGGAGGCCGCAATGAAAGTTGAAATCAACCATCTTACCAAGGTGATTCAGGGCAATGTTGTTCTGGATGATATCAATGCCTGTTTTTCCTGTGCTTCCGGCGAAAACGGGGGACGGATTTACGGGATTCAAGGAATCAATGGAAGTGGCAAAACCATGCTTATGCGCGTGATCTGTGGCCTTGTGCTTCCCACAATGGGCACCGTGTCAATCGATGGAGAAATCATTGGTAAGGGTATCTCATTCCCGCGAAGCATTGGCCTTTTGCTGGAGAACCCAATCTTTATCGATGAATTCACTGGCGCAAAAAATCTTTCTCTTCTCTGTGATATCAAACGACTTGTTTCGCAAGCGCAGATTGGCGATACGTTGCGTCGTGTCGGACTGAACCCATCCGACAAAAGGCCCTTCCGCAAATATTCTCTCGGCATGAAGCAGCGCCTTGGAATCGCAGCCGCTATCGTTGAATCACCTGATCTGATTCTGTTGGACGAGCCATTCAATGCGTTGGATGAGTCGGGAATAAAAGAAATACGTGACCTTTTGCGTGAATTGCGCCAAAAGGGAAAGCTGATTGTGCTGACCTGCCATGATCGCCAGCAAATGGAATCGCTTGCGGATGAAATCATAGCGATGCGTGAGGGCCGGATTGTGAATGTGGACAAGAATTGCCACGAGGAGGTTTGAAGTGAAAAACAAACGACTTCATCATCGTGCGATTCTGCTTTTGCTCCTTTTGCTGGTTCTCTCTTTCGCAATCGGCCTGAGAATCACACGCTTAAATGGTTCTTATTTGGCAACCGAGGATTGTTATGGGTATCCGCAAAAGCCTATCGAGTGGAATGGTCTGAAAATAGAATTGATCGGTGCTGAAATTGTTGACGGGGAAGCATTTTTACAGGAATATAACATCGATCGGGAATCAATTTTTTCGGATTCCCTGTCAGAAAAGTACGCACTGTTTCATATATCTGTGACGAAGGTGTCGGATTCCCCATTGTTGACATACTATCGTTTTGATTATTGCGGAGCGGAAAAAGATGGCTGGCGAAATTTGGTTTCCCCGGAAATTTTCGAATCGCTGAACCCTCTGGCAAAAAAGCCGTCGCAGCTATCCGTAGGTGAAACCGAAGAACTCGCAATGGCGATTGGACTCCATAAGGATGCTTTTCGCAATACGGAATGGAGTAACCTTTCCACTTCCGATATAAGCCTCGTCATGTCTGTTTATCCACAAAAAGTGATTCTGCAATCTTCATGAGAGTGAAAATACACAGGAAAAGCAGCTTTGCCCCCAGTTCTGAAGCGCTGTATGGGGTATCGTACAGGCCTAAACTTAGGGGGCAATGGGTGCCGGTGCTCCGGCTACTCGCCGCTGCGGCGCTTGCGTGGGTGCTGATCAACGCCTTGGTCGAAGCCTACGGAGTGGGCGGGTGCAAATCTTGATGCGTTGAATCTTTGCAGAGGTCTGCAAATTAGAACTGCCGCTGCCTGGCTTCAAATCGAGTGTTAGCCGTCGCCGCGTTTGTTGATGTATGCCATAGTTAAGCCTCCTCAATGCGGGCAAGCCATGCGTCAAAGCTGGCCTTGCTGACTCGGATCGAAGTACCTATATGCAGCACACGGAAATCCGTTGTTGTGTTGCACAGTGTATAAGCTGCCCGCAGGCTGATGGACAGCATTTGGGCAATATCCTCGACCCGATAGACAAGCGCGCTTTGTTGCGTTGACTTGCCAATTTGTGTCGGTCCTATGGCATTGGTTTGAGAACCTGTCTCTATTGCTATCCCAGCCAGAACCGTTAGTATATTTGAATGGAACGACCCAGTGCTGGTTCAAGCTAACGGGTAAGCAGTGACAAATCGGAGGAATACCCTGGTCGATATAGCGCTTAATATGGGTATCTTATTAAATAAACCCAAAATCATGTTGCAGACTACTGTGCGAACACTAACTCCAAGGGGTTCATTCTCACGCCGTTTTGCATCACCTCAAAATGCAGGTGGTTGCCGGTGCTGTCGCCGGTGCTGCTACATAACCTATAATCTGCCCTGCCGTTACCGCTTCACCTACGGTAACGGCAGTTTGCGTCATATGGGCGTACCGCGTGGAAAGTCCAGCGCCGTTATCCAGCAGCACCTGATTGCCGTAGCTGTCGTTCCAGCCGCTGACCAGCACCGTGCCGCTGTGGGCAGCCAAGATGGGTGTTCCCTCCGGTGCGGGAATATCTGTGCCGCGATGCCCGGCATTGCCGAAGGCGTCCACTTCCCCGAAGTGGCAGGATATATAAGTGTGCCCCGGCAGCGGCCAGCACAACTCGCCATCGGCAACAGCAATCCCGCCGCACAGAGCAAGCAGGCTGGGGCGCATTTCCTCGGATAGCAGCTGGTGCAAAATGTCTTTTTGGTCTTGGGTGAAATTGTACAACTCGGCCAGTTCATCCACAGTTTTGCTGCTGACGGTGATGTGCAAAATATAGTCGGTCTACTGCTCCGGGTCGGGGTCGTCCTCGGTGGGTTCGGGAGTGGTGTCTACTTCTTCGACCTCGTAGGTGATCTCGTGCATAGCCCAAAAGGTGTCTTGGATGCGCTGCATTTGGGCGGCATTGATAACGACAACGTCGCTATCAGAGTTGAGGTTGGTATGTACTGCAAAGATGGCCAGCACCTCCGGCCAGTAGCTTGCCCATGTATGACCGTCCTCGTAGTCGTATGTGATGGTGGTTTCGCTGCACTCCGGGTGGGCGGATACGATGTCATTGACGGCCGCGCCGAAGTCGGCGTTGGTGTCGGCTACGATTTCGGCAATAGGGATGCTGTTCGGGTCGCCGGATTCATCGGCAAACAAGATGCCCATCGGGGAGCCGATCACCGCCGCAGCCGCGCCTATGACCATCGCCAGCAACAGCACCACGCCGCCCGCACAAGCAGCGCCAACAGCGATTGCGCGGCGTGCCGCACAGTTTGGGAGAGCAGGGCTTTGATTTTGGCTGCGATATAATGAACGCCACGGCTGATTGCTTCAACCGTGGCTTGTTTACTGCTGATTGTGGGCAGCTTGGGTGCGTGGGTAACGATGGGAGCGGTATTGCCCGCCGCTGTGGTTGCCGTCTGCTTTTGCAGATAGCGGCGCACAGCCTCGCGGGTCAGGTGCTGCCGCTTTAAGTGCTGCTGCATTTGGGCTTGGTAAGGCGGCGGTGCCGGTGTGGCCGATGACGGCACCGGGGCTTGCGGCGCTGGTGTTTTGGCTGCGATGGCCTTTTGCCGGAAGCGCTTCTTTTTGAACATTTCCCTGCGCTCGGTCTGCGTGGGAACAGTGACTTTCTCTTTTTCAGTCGGTTTTGATGCAGATTGGGTGCTGCCCTGCAAGGTGAGATTTTTCCGCTTCTCCTGCATCGCACGAAACTTGCGGTAGCTGATGCGGGTGGTGCTTTTGGCGGTGTTGCCTGTACGGGCAGCCACATCGGAAATGCCCTGCTGCACCTCGGTTTGTGCGTATTCTTCGGGTAATTCCTGCCGCTGCTCGGCGGCGCGTTCGCCCTGCGCCTTGGCCCGCATAAGTGTTTTGCGCACAAGCTGCTTGCGCTTTGCTTTAATTCCGGACATCGTCAATTACCATATCGTCCAACTGGCGCGTATATTCCGGGTAGCGCAGTTTTACGGCCTCGTACATATACGGCGCAAAGGAACAGTCGAACAGGTCATAGGGTGTGCAGGATTTGTCAGAGTACCCATTCCAAAGGTTATAGGCAAAACGGGTCAGCTTGACTGTGCCGCCGGTCTGCCAACCGGCGGCCAGTGATTCCGGCTTGATTTCATCTTTTTCAAAGTCGAAGCAACTTTCAATGTTGTTGCGGAGTGCGGGTACGGCAGTCAGGGTGTAAATCAGTGCGCGGTGGTAGCTGTCCATTGCCTTGCAGCGGTTGAGGTGGGTTAAGTATGCCCTACGGTGGGCAGGGGTCATAAACTTAGGTTCGGTCATGGTGGTGTCCTCCTGCTTTCTTTATATATGAGGTTATATTTTTGAGATTCTAAGGCGGGCGACACCCCGCCTTTTGTTTGTGTAAAATCATGCTCTTAGCGATCTCCGTGGTCGATGGGTTTGATTTTCAGCTTATTGCCATCGCGCTGGAATTGCTCGTACTGTTCAGGAGTGCATTTCATCGGCAACAGGCCGTGCGGCGTGGGGAGAAAGACAACAGGGTTATGATACAGCCTTTCATATAAGAAAACCTGTCTATCAGTCAAACTGATAAAGTCTTCTCCGCCATTGCCGCAGACCACAAAAGAACCTGCAAGAAAATCTGTATGTCCGTAAAGCCGGTTAGGCGGCAAACCGTCAATCTTCCCGGAGTCGTTGCAGATAACGCAAACGCTATCTCTCCACGGACGGCAACATTCAATATCACCGCCGACAAGCTCCTGCAATGCCCTTAATGTGTTGGGAATCGTGCGTTCCTCCGGGTATTTACCGGGCTGCACATACAGCACGCGGATTTCATTTTCACTCATAGGATTCACTCCATTTCACCGGGTTTGGTCGTGAGTAATTTGTATGTTTTGGTGTCTTTCGGTTGAGGGTTATTGAATGGGATAAGGCTGTTGCCCATCTTGATAATTCCCTCACCGGGTTGGGCCAACAGCAAATATTTCCGCTGCGGCTCGGACAAGCCGTACAGTTCTACTACGCTGTCAATGTCCTTGGTCTGACGCAGCATAACTACAAATTCGGAGTTTGCCAGCATTGCATAGGCTGTGTCATTGGTTAGGCAGTCTTGCACATTCTGCGTGATGCCGGTGGCGTAGGCGTTGTACTTCCTAAAACGTTTCCAGCTTGTGTACAGGAAATTGGCGCTCAAAGAATCGCGCAGTAGCAGATAGATTTCGTCAAAGTACACCCATGTGGCTGCTTTTGGGTCATTGCGTTCGTTGCTCATCACGGCGGTATTGATGTACTCCAGCATGGACAGCATGGCAACTGGCTTTAGCTGTTCCCCCAAGCTCTGGATGTTGAAGCAGATCAGGCGGTTGCTCATATCCACATTTGTAGGCTGGGCGAACACCTGCATACTGCCGGTTGCGAAAATTTCCAGTGCAAGTGCCAATTCTTTGGAACGGTTGTCGCCCTGACTGTTCAGCGCCGCCCACAAATCCTTGATGGTCGGGCAAGGCGCTGTGTATTTAGATTCGATAAGCGGTTTGTAAATGCTCCTCAATGCGCGGTCAATCAGACTTCTATCTCCGGGCAGAACATTTTCTTTTTTCATAATCTGTTCGCACAGGCTCAACACAAACTCTGCTTTTGCCACATAGGGCGGGATGTCCGTGGATTTGTCTGGCTTAAAGTCCAGTGGATTGAAATAGGTGCTGCTATCCACCGAGATATTGACTACCTCGCCGCCCAACTCCTGCACAAGCGGCGCATATTCATTTTCGGGGTCTACGATATAAAACCGGGCCTTGGTAAAACGCAGATACAGCATAAGGATTTCCAGTTTGACGAACATAGACTTACCGCCGCCGGATGTCGCCACAACCATTGCATTGCCGTTGACGAGAGTTGTGCGCAGCCCGATGATAAGATTACCTGTGACCGCGTTTCGGCCATAGCAGATGCCGCCCGGAGTGAGAATTTCTTGCGTATTGAACGGTACAAGTGCTGTCAGCGATTTCGTCAGCATCGTGCGCACACTCTCGATGCGGCGCAAGCCGTAAGGCATGGCCGTGTTAAAGGCGCGTTCCTGCTGAAAATACAACTCGGTGAATCGGCAGTTATAGTTTGCCGCCGTGGTTTTCAGTGCATCGGTTTCCAGCGCGAGATCTTCCAGTGTGTCAGCAAAGTAAGTGACGGTGAGCAGGCTCAAAAACATCTGCTGGTCGTTCTCCGTCATTTCTTTGCGGATGTTGGCAATGATGCGGTCCTGCTCCTGCGTCCGCTGCGGTACGGAGGAAGTGAAGTCCAGATTTTCCACGGATTTCTTATTGAAACGGACTTTCTCGGCATCGGTTTTCATCTGCGCATTGTCAATTTCTTTGAAAGCATCCTCGGTTTCCACCGGTTCAATGTCAATGGATAGAACAATATACGGCACTTGCTGAAGCAGTGCGGAGATAAACTTATCATCAAGCTGCTGCGGGTACTCGCTGATCGTCATGCACTTGGCATAAAAATCCTCGATTTCAATATGCTTTTTGCAAAAGCGGATGCAGTCGGGCGCGATAGAATCGCGGAAGTCCTGCCCCAGTTTGGCGCAATTATCAAAGTCGAAGTTAAAACGCCCCTCCTCGGAAATGCGGAAAAACTTGTGCAGTACCTCCAGCCGTGCGCGGTTGTCCAGCGGCGTGACGGCACATTCCAAGGCGGAAAATGCAGACAGCAAATGCCCCTGCACCTGTACAAAGCGTTCGCGGGCCTCTTTTACGCCGGGTTTGTTCGTGGACACGATGATGTACTTATGCTGCACCACATTTCCATTTTCGCGGGCGTTGGCTTGATTTGGCGGTTACGCTCGGCGCGGAGGGCATCAAAGCCGTCGTTCTCGCGGTGGTACAGCACATCACGGGCAAAGGCTTTTTCATCCATGCGCTGGCTGACGATGCAGACTTGCATCCAGCAGTCAGCGGGGATGCCCGCGTAGACCGTGCCAAGCTGCGTTAGAATATTCTGCTTGGCCGCGTCACTCTGCATGGCGTAGTTGATGTCGCTGATTTGCCACATCATGCTGAACACATTTCCCGATTGCCAAACACCGTCTGCATAGATTCTGTCGATGGGGATGCTCTGCTGCACGGAACGGGGCATTTTATAGCTGCCGCGTGTTTTTCGCGTAGATGCGTACTCACTCAATCTCAATGCTTATCACCTTTTTTTCTTTTTGCAATATTTGTTTTCGGTTTTCCACAACCGCCAGTCGTTACGGATAATTGTGCTGTCTATTACAACAAGCAGGAATTTTTCAAAGGTCAGACAGTCATAAGTGAAAAATCCTGCTGCTGCAATCGGCGCAGCGGCCACAATGCAGACCCAGCCGCCGTTTCATGACCCAACAGCGGGGTCAGCCCCAAATAGACCGCAACTGCCACGGCAATGGCCGCGCCGGAGCAAATCATCTGCCGCAGATTCAGCCCCAAAAAGATTTCCTCTTGGTAATGGCGGATTTCTTTATTTATCGGAATTTGCATATTACAACCCCATCATTTCATGGATAATTCGGTCAGAGCCTTTTATCAGCCCCACAAGTACGAGCATATTGAACACGGTTTCGGCAAGGTAGCTCCACACGATGGTAGTGGCCTCACCGCTGGCTACTGTCGGCGTACTGACAAACGCCGAGTAAATCACGCAGGCCAGCACAATGACCGCACCCTCTAAGCACACGCCGACATAACTTTTCAAAAATGATATGCCCACGGATTGTGTGCTTTCCCCCGCAAAAGCCGCCAGCGGCAGCGGAGCCAGCGCTGTGTACATATACAAACGGAAGAAGCGACCATACACGGTAAGAATCATTACAAAGGAAAGCACCGTAATGAACAAGCTGCCGAGAATCGTTACGAGCCATAGCGGTATGCTGGCGAGAAATCCCACATTTTCGATAGCGGTCTGCATTTCTGCGGGCAGCGACACCATAGCTTCTGAGATACCGCCCATGCTGTTGGCCATATCTGTGACGATGCCGTTACAGATGGAAAACACATTCAGCATAATGTCCATGCCATATCCACAAGCGCCTTTGCCGCCACAAAGCGGAGAAAGTAGTGGATTGCAGCTTCGGGACGTTTTAACTCGTGAAAATTCATTGTGTTTTTGCATAGCGATATAGCAAAGAACAGCACGACCAGTGCATAGCCAATGCCAACCATACCATTGTGCAGTGTCTGCATCACGCCCCACACAGCGCCGCCCTTAAAAGTTTGGGGGCCGGTTGTTACCAGCCCCCATAACTCGCCCAGTTTTCCATTCCATGTAGAAAAGGCATTATTCAGATTTTCGACAATCCAGTTTTGATTCAAGTTTCCACCCACTTTCAGATAAAAGAAAACAGCCGACAGAAAGTCTGCCGACTGCATAGCTTAATTAAAAAAATTGTTTGTTATTAGGGTGTCCATTGTAGAAGCAACTGCATCACACACTTCATCAAAGCTGATAGTGGAAGCGTAGTCGAAATCTTTTCGGTAATTATCCCATTGCCTACGCATAATCTCGCTGTTTCGCACCGCTTCCACAATTGCTCTATAATCTTGCAAAATCGAATCAGAGCCTCGCTTACTGGCTGTAGCCATCAGTGCCGCCCCTAAAGCGGGAAAGTCTATATTTTCTGCTTGCAGTTTGGTAAGGATATAGACATCATAATAATCTCTTGGCCGGGTATTCTGGTCACTGCGAGATATTACAGTCTCCAGCTTTTCCGCCAGAATGGTGGCCAAATTGTATGCCATAACTTGAATATGACGATCTTCCAGCATCAACTTGTAGTCATATTGAATTTCGCGTGGTGTGATTTTATCGCCAGTAGTGATGTCCAGCTTTAAGGGAACTGCCATAGGCGGAAAATCGGCTGTCAAAGCTACGCGGTATCCAGTATATTCATCACCCTCCCGGATTTCACCAATGCTTTTGAATGTAAATGTGATGTCATCGTCAACAGGAACGGTGAGAATCTGCTCTATCATTTTTTGGACGGCATCCTGCGTAACTGGATAACCTTTTATGGTTGCATCCATATCCATTGTCGCTCTGGAGTTCAGCCCCACCATAGAGGAAATTAAAAAGCCACCTTTGATAATGATACCCGCTTCAAGAATCGTTCCAGAATATAATTTTGCAGAACAAGCTGTGCGGAAATCTGGTTTTCTTTCGCCAGCTTTTTCATAATCGCTTTCAGCTGCATAGCGTTTTTCATAATAGTATCTCCAAATAAGGACGCAGCCGTTTTTCTACGCGTAGTTGATGAGCATATTCCGAAAGCAAAGGAATGTTCTTATCTTTACGGCCAGCGTATCGCTTGAATGCATCTGTAATGATCTGAATATCCGTGTGGCTGATGGGCTTTAGAATTTCACATAGGGTTTTTTCTGCATTGTAGGCCCGGACTGTATTTCCGGCAGGGGTGTCAACCAGCGCGATTCCAAGACTGTAATAAGGCTCTTTCTTGCAAGAGCATAAAATTCCCGCTGCTTTTGGACTGGATGTATTATATCCATAGGGAAATGCCATGTGAAACTTGTGTGGTGTCCTGTCAGTCAAATCATGCAGAAACAGTGCGGTATCCAATGCAAATACACCACGCTTATATCGCTCTTGAATGGATACAAATTCATCCTCCCAAACTTCCGGCAGTATATACCCCACGGGAGACCTGATCTAATCGGCCTGTATCGGCCAAATATTTCAAGCTTCCGCGTGATATTCCGGCAGAAGAAATCATAGCAGCAGTTACGATGCCATTATTTTGGGAAGCCAACTCTATAATCTTCGTTGTAGATCCATAGCACACACCTTCTCTCGAATTGACTTTTACGCTAAACATTATACGCTTATTTAGCATAAAAAGTCAACGAGACGGCATCGCTTATAGAATCATATCCAAAATATCCTTTGCAAAGTAGATAACAACGCCGCCAAAAAACGTCATAAAACCTTGCGCCCGCTGGCTGGCATCGTGGCCTTTGAGAGCAAGGCCGATTTGCACGATGCCGAACCCCAGCAGGATCGCGCCGATGGCTTTGATGGCGCTGAACACAAAGTCACTCAGATTGTTGATGGTCGTCAGCGGATCATCTGCAAAGGCAGGCATGGCCATAACAAAAGCAGCGGCAACCACCGTCGCCGCCACAAGATAAAGGCGCTTGATTTTGCGGTCAGTCACCTTGGTCGTATTGAGAGAAGTTTTCTTCATTTTCATAATAATTTTCCTCCGGGTGTTTTTCTAAGTAGTCGAGCTGTTCGTACATTTCTTCGGTGATTTCGGGTGCTGTCGCTGCGGCAACAGCGTCCATTGTGATAGTGACGGCGTCACCCATATAGTCGGGCGGGATTACATAAGGCTCACCTCCTGCATCGGGCGTATATTTTACATTGGGATGCTTTAATAGGTTATACTTTCGATCAATTACCGGGTCCTCGCTGCGCATCAGCAGCAGGCACTCATCGTCACGCATACGGCGGATTTCATCGGGCATACACAGTTCACGGCCCGCCGTTTGCAGGCTGTCGCTGCTGCTGCCCCGGCTGCCTTTGCCAATGCTTTGGCTTTTGGTTCGTTCGGTTTCCTTGCCGAGAATTTTGGAAAGATACTCGTATGTACCGTACTCGTTACCGCCGAGGTAAAGCAGGGTGTCACAGTTTCCGATTATGCCTTCCCAATCATCTTTGAACAGGCTTTTTAGTTGGGCAATGTTCTGCAAAATAATGTCGCAGCTGATATTTCGGCTGCGGCACACGGCCAAAATGTTTTTGAAGTTTTTGGGCAAGGCGACATTCGCAAATTCATCCATCATCAGCCGCACATGAATCGGCAGCGCACCGTTGTATTCCGGTGTAGAATCGGCCAAACGAAAAAGTTGGTCGAAAAGCTGTGTGTAGAGCATCGTTGCAATGAAATTAAAAGTTGTATCATTGTCGGGCAAAACAATAAATAATGCCCGCTGCTCCAGCCCCATACGCGGCAGGAACATTTCATCGCGCGAAGTCATTTCTGCAAACTTGCGGGAGTTGAACATGTACAAGTTTGCCGCTGCCGAAATCAAGATGGATTGCAGCGTCTTTTTCGCACCCAACATAAAAGACTTGAATTGCAGGACAGCGGGGTGCTGCGGGTCGCGGCGCTCCAGTTCTCCAAACAGCATCATCAAGGGGTTCTCGACCATTTCATTTTCGCTGACTTGGCAATTCAGAATCATATACATCAATGTGGAAAAATTCTGCTCACTGGCGGGGGCTTCGTACATGAGATAGAGAATCAATGCGGAGATCAGCAGCACAGAAGAATCATCCCAAAACTTATCACCGCCACTGGGGGCATCCTTGGGTTTGGTGTTGTTGACAATGGCGAACGCCAGCTTGATGGCGTCCTCATCGGTTTCGAGATAGGCCATCGGATTGTAATGGCCTTGAAAATGCACAAGGTCAAGCACTGTCACGCTGATACCTTTCGTTTCCATGATTCTGCCGAGGGTGCGCGTCAATTCCCCTTTGGGGTCCAGAAATAGATATGAGCCAATCAGTTGCAGCGCGTTGGGCTTCACATAAAAGCGTGTCTTGCCGCTGCCAGATCCGCCGATTACGATAATGTTGAGATTATGTTTATGCGCATGCTGTCGGTGCTGAAGCGTACATTCTCGGTCAAGATGTAATTTTCTTTGGTGTCTTTGGTATTGCGGTACTTGATGTTTAGTCTGTGGGCGCTGCCCCACTTGGCCGTGCCATGTTCCGCGCCGGGGTGGCGGTCTGCTTGGTCGAGCATATAGCAGTAGACGGCCAACGGATAAAGCACCAGCACCGCCAGCAGAAATTTTGGAGTGCTGGCGCACCAGCGCAGCATGGATGGGGTGTGCAGAATTTCGGACAACACTGCGGTGATTTCTGCCAGCCCCTGTGCCTGTTCAGTTGCCTGTGCCAGCGCTGCGGCAGTAAACAGCAGCGGTATCAGCAACAGCCCGTACAGAATAATTTCTGTGCGGCGGTCCTTATTCGGGCGCATGATGTTTAGCGGGCCTCATCCCGCTGCGGTGCGCTCTGACCGCGCTGCAAACCGAGTGCCTTTTCCACAGTGTCTCCAATAGTCACAGACAGTTCCCGAATTTCTTCCAGTGTTTTGCGTTCCTCGCCGGGTGGAATGAGGGTGCCCATCCCGTCCAGCGTAGTGGCAGCGGTATCGGGCATCGGCAGGGAAAACCGCCCGCAAAACTCCACCGAAACGGCCATTGCTGTTTTTCGCAGATAAGGCGCTTGGGAGATACCCGGCGTGTGCTGCTCTGCGGTTGCAATGACGATTTCGGCGGCAGTCGTGCCAGCACTTCACGCTGCGGCATGACCGTTGGGAACACAATCGCGTGTTGCTCGGCATCGTACCCGACAACGCCCTCATTTTGAAAAATGATGTTGACCGGAGAAAGGCGCTCCAGTTCCTTGATGGCCTTGTCCATCTGCTCCGGCTTGATTTCAGGAATCGGATACGGCTTGTTGCCGTAGGTCATGGACACATCGAAAATTGAGTCGACATTATAATAACCGTTGACGCGCACAAGCTGCGGGATGCCTTTTGCCCCTTTGTTTACGCGTCGCCCGAATTTATCCCAGTCTTTGGCGGTCAATACGGCCCGCGCTTGCGGCAGGGTTTGCAGCACAAGTGCTGCATTGCCGGATGTGATATGACTACCAAGCCGCCCCCTGCCGTACAGATAGTCGGCAAGGCGCTGGCCATCCTGCACAACTTCCTGCAATACGGATCTTTGCGCCGCAATGGTTTCTTTAAGTTCGGCTTGCTTTTTGGCTTTCCACTCCTCGATGGGCAATCGCTGTTCGTACATTTATCGCTCCTCCTCTGCAATAATATTCTGCACTTTTTTCTGTGCCTGTGCTGCTGTGCGGGCGGCTTTTTTCAGTGCCATAATGGTTGCCCGCACAGATGGCCGGGGGTCAATATCCAAAGGATTCTTCCCGCGCGTCAGCAAGCTGTCGCCGGATTGACGGCGGGTTGGGTCTTTTTTTCTGTCTGCCGTGGTGACCTTGGGAATGGCATATCCCAACCTGCCCGGTGGCGGCTTTGGTGCGGCTGTCCACAGTGGGATAGGTGCCGGAAACAGCAAGAGCGCCCTCCCACAGCGGAATAACCGTGCCGGTGGAGCGCTCTACCACATAATATTTGCCGAGGTACAGGTTTGCGAAGGTCAGCCAGCCGTCCTCGATTTTGGCACTGGCTACGAGATGGTCTTTTTTGAGAATCGGCAGATAATCCGATACCCACTGCCCGCTGTTGTCGCGGATGGTCGTGTGCCAGAGGGGATTGCCATCGGCATCCACGATTTTGGAATAGTCCACAACGCCGGTCACGCCGTCCGGATGGGTGATGTCCTCGGTAGCGTAGAGGTCGTACACGGCACCGTCCAGCGTGGCGTTGCCGTGATTTTCAACGTACTTTGCAGCGTCCAAATCCACCTTGGAAATGCTGATTTCACCCAAGGTGCGGTCGTTTTTCATAACGCCGTCTGTGGCGGTGGTGGTATAGCTGTCCTCGTTGGCGGCCTTGCCGCTGTTGTCGGTGTTGTAGCTGCGATTAGGATTCTTGTACACATTGGAAATCCTGACGGTGGTTTCCACGCCGCCACCGGTGACCAGCTTGGTGCCGCCCTTGTCGGCTGTCAGGATGTCGGCGTTGTAGTCGGCATTGTCCAGCCAAAGCACCGCATTATCGTTGGCTTCGGTGATTTCAATGTAGTAGCACGCTTGCCCAAGGGTGTGCCTGCCGTGCCGGGGTGATCAATGTCCGTCCAATCACCAAAATATCCGGTCGGGCCTTTGGTTTCCACAAGGATAAACTTGCCCTGATTGCGCTGGGTGTAATACAGCGTGTGGCGCATGGCATCCGTGGTGGCATAGGCGGCGCTGTTGATGACCGCATAGGTGCCATCGCCCTGGCGCTGCACGCTGTAGGTGTTGTAACCGCCGGTGGGCTGGTATTTGCCGGTCACCACATCCCACTGATAGATTTCATACTGGGCATCGGCTGCAATCTGGCTGCCGGTCTCGCTGTCGGTTTTCTTGAGGTTGACCTGCAAACTCCACTCGTCATTTTTCATGACATAGTCGTTGTTAGTGTTTGCGGGTACGGTGATTGTCTGCTGGCTGCCGTTGCTGCCCCAATACTTTTCAAAGCCGTAGGTACGGAGATTTCTTCGTATCGGAACTGCAAGCTGCCCAACTGGTTTTTTGCGCTGTTGACTGCCGCGTTCACGGCATTTTGTGCTTCTGCCTGCAATTCCGCAATGGCGGCGTCGCGGGCGCTGTTGGCGGCTTCGTCGGCGGCCTCCTGCGTAGTAAAGGGACCAACCTGTCCGTTGCGGGTGCCGGAGGTCTTTGTAACCGAGTAGTGCAGGCTCCAGCTTGCACTGGCATCGCCGCCGTTCTTCTGGTAGTTGTCATCGCAGTGTGCCCGCTGGTAGTTACGGTCTGTTTGCTTGCCGGGCTGATGCTCCAGCTGCCTCCGTCAATGCTGCCGGATTTGGTGATGGGCTCGATCTCGATGGTCGCGCCATCCACTTTTTCCTGTGTTTTCAGCTGGATCTTATCCGCGCGGATTCCATAAGAAAAATCAAAACTGCCGCTGGCGGTCTGGGCCGGTGCCTCCCAGCTGGCGTAGTATTCCTGCACAACAGGTTCCGGCTCAGGTTCTTCCTCACCGATCTCAGGACCGATCAGTGCAACGGTCTGCCAACCTGCACGACCGGGATTGTAGATATAGGTGTAGTAGCCGCGGGCGGAGGCGTAGGTTTCCACGCCGTTCAGCAGCTCGTCGGCAGAGGCAAGATAGATTTCCGCGGCGGTGCTTTCGGGGAAGTTCTCGATGACATACATCTGTACATCGTCATAAATTGACGCGCAGAAATCCAAAAGAGAGATTTCTTCACCCTCGTCAGCGGAAAAAACAGCAGGCAGATCCTCTGCATCGCTCAAAGCGAGCTGGTTCAAGCCGCCCCAGATGCGAATCTGGTTGCCGTAGTGGTCGCCGGGGATGCACTGGTCTGCGTTGACCGTGGAAGTGTTCACATAGGTGTATGTCGGGCATCCCGCAGGCTGACCGTTGGCACCGTGGGTGCAGCAGTAGGCGGGTTCGCCGTTGAACCAGATCAGCCAAGTGCCGTTGACCTTGGCAACCTTGGTGATCTTGCCACTTGTCACCGCAGGGGTAGGGCGCTCGGCAAAGGTGGCAATTTCGCTGTCAGGGAAAGGATACTCGGCAGTCACATTGCGGTCGATGGTCACCTGTAAAGTTTTGGTCAGGGCGCTGCCATCCGGCGCGGTGTAAACCAGCTGCGCGGTAAAATCCGCATCTGCCTGTACATATACACCCAGCACGGCAGCGGAAGTTTCGCTGTATTCGTTGTGCAGCAGGCTTTCAGCATCCTCAACCGGTGTGCCGTAGTAGTCCAGCAGGGTCACACCATCCGGCAGAACCAGATCGAGCGTGCTGCCGTCGGCGGGGTACTCCACCTGCGCCATAATGGGAACAATGGCATAGTCTGCGCCGTCCAACAGGGGCGCGGCCATGGTAAGACCGTCATTGTCCAGTGCAGCGGCGGTCAGATAGCTGTCGCTGGTTTCTTCCAGTTGGCTTTCGGGCCACTCGCAAATGCCGATTTTGGTTTCACCGGTGGCAACCGGCAGACCCTCGCTACCGATGTAGGAACCAATGGGTGCATCGGGCAAGTCAGTGTACAGTTCCGCGCCGACAACAGCAGCAGAGATTTCTTCTTCAGCGGGCTGCTCTTCTGCCGTTTCCGGGGTGGCTTCGGTTACATCCTCGCCGGGGTCGGGGCTGCTCTCGTCGGTCTGGCCGTTGTCTGTTTCAGACGGCTCGGTCTGCTGCTCCATCTGCACGGTTTCCTCGGTGGGCTGCGGTGTGGGTTCCTCCGCAAACGCTGCACCGGGCAGCATGGAGCAAAGCATTACCGCCGCCGCAAACAGCGCGGTAACGCGATGCTTCAATTTATAATGTGTTTCTTTCATTGTGAAATCCTTTCAAAACAGAGATTTTTTCACGAAAAAAAAGCGCCTGCAAAATGCAGACGCTGCGGTTATCTTTCGGGGGTATCCTGAGCGGGCTGGGCTTTGGCTTTTTCAAATTTTCGCACTTGGTTTACAAAACCGTCCAATAGGCAGGTATGCGCTTGTAGGTCAGCGTAGTAACAGGAACGGTCAAATCCACGGCGATCCATATCTTTGATCGTGCGAATGGAATCTGCCCATTCTCTATTTGTGCGAGAAATACGACCATCTCCATCACGGGTTTGAATGGCCGCTGCCAACACATATTTTGTGCGCTCCAGCCCATATTCCGCCACTACCTGCTCAACAGCACCCGCGCCCAGCCGCATACCATCAAAGCGCTGTGCAAGCGCTGCGTCAATCTCGTCCCGACACCTTTCATTCAAGTGGCAAGACGCATGGTACTGCTGCAATTCGCCGTGTTCGCGGGCATAAGTGACGGACTGTCGATATACTTTGGGTGGGTTCTGCTGCTGCTCCTTTTTCAGCAAGTCGTCTGCACGGTCTTCCACGCACTGAGCCACAATGCTCATATAATCGGTTTCCAGCTTGGAAAAATCCTTATACACATCCGCCAGCGGCGCGGGAGATTTCAGCAGCGCCCGCACCTGTGCAGGGGTGAGGTTCATTTCTTCCGTTGCAAGAATAATATCTTCACGGACGCTGTACTCGTAGGCGTGGTGTAAAATTTCTTCTGGCGGCTGTGCGGTCAGCCATAGGCAATAGGCGCTCTGCTCCACCCGCATTTTTTCGCAGAGCTGCTCCTGCAGGGTCATTCGGCATCCTCAAAAACAAGAGAATTGCTTTCAAGAATATATTCCCAAAAGAAGCGTTTACCGTTCATATCCGCAGCATCATAGCAGAATGTGATAAGCGCCGGGAAGATGGCTGCCGCTGCATCTTCGGAAACATTCAGCTTCTTCCCCGTGGCTGTGCAGTGTTCAGATATTCCACCAGTTCGCCCAGCGTGGCCGCACCGCTTTCTTTCAAAATCGGTGTGCACTCTTCCGGCCACTCCTGTTTGTCCAGCGGCAACGCCAGCATTTTCTCGCTGATTGGGGCGCTGACTTCAATTTCTGTGTCTGGGCGCTGGCTGAAACCGTCCAGCACTTCAAGACAGCCTACGGTGTCTGCTTTTTCGAGCAGCGCAGCGGCCAAAACTTCAATAATATCATCGTAAGACATAGCGTCCTCCTAAAAAGAAAAGCGCCCACAAAAAGTGAGCGCCCAGATAAAATATTCGGTTATGAGAACATCGGCAAACTTCCGTTTGCTGCACCCGTTTTCAGAATTGGTGATCCAGTTGCTTTTGCCGTAGAGAAACCGCACGATATGCACGTTTGCG
>ENA-OQCF01000170-OQCF01000170.1-human-gut-metagenome-genome-assembly--contig:-NODE-170-length-24671-cov-2.477102_pt1 | contig 24671 bp, 33 predicted proteins | sample MGYA00242756_ERZ504573 | MGnify/ENA primary metagenome ERZ504573 (study PRJEB26092, sample SAMD00036240) | human gut metagenome | host: Homo sapiens | study: EMG produced TPA metagenomics assembly of... | reverse complement strand
TCATAGTCGATGATACGGCTCTTCGTGTTGACATTGGTTTCCTGGGCAAAGGTGTTCAGACTGCCATTGATAAACAGTTCCGAAGACAGAGCCAGCCCTCTGGCTTCTTCCTCCGGCTGGAGCATGAGTTGTCGGTACAGGTCCTTTAAGGTTGGCACCTGCCTTTGTAACCGCCCCTCATATAATCCCGGTACACATCTGCGGTGCAGCGGTCAAGGATGGATTTCTCCTTTGCCGAAAGGTTTCCGGCTCCTACGAGCTGCTCAAACAGGGAAAGGATAAATTCTGACTTCTCAATCAGAGGATTTCGGTCATTGCCATAGGCAGAATCCATATCCAGTGCATTCAGATGGGTATCCGAGGTTGCCGAGATCCGGATGACCTCTCCGTTTAAGGCTTCCACTAGAGAAGCAAACTCCGACTCCGGATCGAGGATGAGGATGTCATCTTCCGTGGAAAGGGCAAGGTCTACGATCTCTTCTTTTGCCGAGAAGCTCTTTCCGGAACCGCTGACTCCCAATCGGAACGAATTTCCATTTAACAGCTTCCGGCGGTCTGCCACCAGCATATTTTTGCTGACTGCATTCTGCCATAGTAGATGCCGCCCGGCTGCATGATCTCCTGCGTATGAAATGGAATCAATACAGCGGTGGACTCTGTGGTAAGGGTACGCACCGCATCGATCTTCCGCAGGCCATACGGCAGGACGGTGTTCAGCCCATCGACTTGTTGCCATTTCAGGGTTGCCATCTGGCAGAGATGTTTTCTTGCAATGGAATACAGGGTTTCCGTATCGGAATCCAGCTGTTTCTTGCTGTCTGCCATATGTACCATTGTCAGGATACCGAACATCATTCTCTGATCCCTGGTGGTCAGATCGTCCAGCATCTCCTTGGTCTCTTTTCTCTGCAGCTCCATGTCATAGGGAACTACGGCAGAAAAGTTATTATTTGCATTCTGGCGTCTCTGCCAGTTCGTCACGTTTGTCTCCACACCCAGCAGTCGATTCTGGATCTCACGCACCGCTTCATCTGTCGGCACCGGGATGATGTCAATGGACAGCATCAGGTTCCTGCCAAGCTGCACAGTTCGGAGATCATCTCATCTTTCACATAGCTGGCGTAATCTTCCATGAAAAGGACTCTTCCGTACTGCTCACCCAGTTTAAAATGATCGTTGTGGAATTCCATCGTGTCCGGGCAGATCCAGTCTTTGAAGCTGTGTCCTTTTTTCGCAAAGGCTTTCATGTCAAACGGGAAACTCTGCGGAACGTCTGCCTTGAAAAAGTCTCGGAAGATCTGGAGCCTCTGTTCTGCATCCAGTTCTTCCCCGATGGAGGACAGCTTGGCCAGATGGGTGATGATATCTGTTCCCACACGGGCGAAATAGGTTCTGGCTTCATCGATATTTTTCTTGTGAACGCTGACGGTCAGATAGCGTTCCTGATAGATGCTGTTGTTGGTACCGGAGATTTTGGACAGGAGCATGTCGTTGTACTCCTTCCGGTATGCATCAAGCCCGTCCCCTTTCATCGGAATCAGCAGGGACTGCTCAAACTCTTCCTTGTTGATCTTGCGGTTGTTCAGGGTAATCTTCGCCGTACAGCCGGAATCCAGTGCATTTAAAAGCTCGGAATAATCCAGAAACATTTCTGTCTTGTCCGCTTTGCTGGCAATGGAATAGTTGATATCCGTAAACCGGAATGTCCGGGAATACTTGCTCTCCACCTGAAAAATACCGTCCGGCCAGATCTTGCGGATGGGGATTGCCTGCTGGACAGACCTCGGTACTTTAAATTTTTCTTTGTCCTGTTTCAGTGTCTGACTCAGGGTTTTAATCAAAGGCATCACCCCTTCCTTTTCGCTTCTTTGGTTTCTTCTGTTTCGTCCGCTTCTTCTCCAGAAGCTCCGCTCCGTTTCCCATCATTTTTTCACCCAGCCGCAGGCTCTCTTCCATGCAGGAAAAGTACAGGTTCTCCGATTTGAATACCAGCCGTTTCGGGTACAGCAGTTCGGATTTGATGACTGTCCATGCGAACTGTTCTGCCGTCATGCCGTGGTAACGGAAAAAGCCGCAGGCCGCAAAGGGAGCCGCCCCAAGGATGCACAGCCATCCGGTTACCTGTTCCCCGGCATATTTCCGGGTGAGGAAATAAATCCCAAGGGCTGCCAGGATTGCCAGTACCGAAAATAAGCACTGCCGGAAACTTAAGCCCCAGAACATTGACTCCTGATAGTCTCGGATTTCTTTATTCATTTTCACTTCCATGTTGTTTTCTACCTTTCTCTCTGTGATTTGTTCTTTGGTTTCTGCTTTGGTGCATCCGCAATCTGGATGCCGTGGCTTTCCATAAATTCTCTGGTTCCCTGCGGATCATATTCTGCCAGTTTCTTCAGGTCAAAGGCGACCTTCTGAAAGGTGCAGTAACCGGAAACTGCGGTCTCCGGAAGTACCCTGCCCAGCTTGTATTTCCGAATAAACGCAGATGCTCTTTGCTGAAATTGTGGTCGATATAGGCTTCGTTCACACCGTTCAGCGGAGCATGGTGCAGGTTCACCGTAAGGTCGGAAAAAAGTTCCGGGTAGCCATATTCTATCTGGTAAATCCCGACATACAGGCGGTCTCTGTCCAAGTAGCCGCTGACCCGTAAGAATACTTCCTCTGGTTGCTCTCCACTGTCATAAATTAATTTCTTTGGTTCTTCCATTCCTTTCTGCCTCCTATAATCCCATGATTTCTTTTACGATCCGGTCAGATGCCTTCACTGCCCCGACCAGTACCAGTAAGTTAAAGACCAGCTCCCCGATGTAGTTCCAGACAATCGTCACAGCAGACAGACTGGTATCCCCGACGGCCGGCGGACTCGCCGCAAACACCGAAAAGATGATGCAGGCCAGTGCGATGATGGCTCCTTCCAGACATACCCCGGCATAGGAACGGATAAAATTCTTTCCTACGGACTGAGTTGGCTCCCCGGCAAAGGTTGCCAGCGGGATCGGTGCGATGGCTGTGTACATATACAGCTTGAACATTCTTCCGTATACAGTCAGAATCATGACAAATGACAATACCGTAATCAGCAGGCTGCCCAATAGGGTTACGATCCACAAAGGGATGGATTCCAGCATCCCGACTGCTTCGATCTTGTCCACGATCTCTGAGGGCAGTTCCTTTACCGTTCCACCTGCCATCCCGGAATGAGACATAATGCTGGAGATGATCCCCTGCACAATGGAAAAAATTGCCGTCAGAAGTTCCATGCCGGACATGACGGCTCCCTGTGCCAGTGCGAAACGGATAAAGGCTTTCACTACATGTTCCGGCTTTTTCATATCCGTGAAGCTCCCACAGGTTTTCACCAGCCCTGCCGCAAAAAATAAGACCAGCAGGCCGTACCCGATGGCTTTCAGTCCACCGTTGATGTTCGTCATCACGCTCCAGATCGCCCCGCCCTTGAAATTCTCCGGGCTTTGCGTCAGCAGTGTCCAGATCTCAGCCAGCTTGTCGCTCCAGGTCTGCAAGGCAGAATTTAGATTCTGTACGATCCAGTTATCACTCAAACAGTTTCACCTCCCATCCTGCAAAAGTGAGCAGGGAGCCGGCATTTCGCATGGCTCCCCTTCTGGTCTCTTCTCCTATCCCATGATCAGGTCCAGGATCTCTTTTGCAAAAGTAATGATGATACCGCCTGCCAGTGTCAGAAATCCGTTTGCCCTCTGGCTCGGATCGTGGCTCTTTAAGGACAGGCCGACCTGCACGATACCAAATCCCAGCAGGATCAGCCAATGGCGCGGATCAGGGAAAAGATAAACGTGGACAGGTTATTGACGACTGCCAGCGGATCGCCTGCAGCGTAAACGCAAGTTGCCCAATGCAGAAAGTCAGCACCATCACCGCATACAGGGCAAACAGTTTCTTCTGCCCTCTCTTCATCTTCAGCGGTGTGGTCTCTTTTTTTGTTTCTGTGTGTTTCTTATTTTTCAGTAAATTCATCGGCATTCCTCCAATCAAAAAAAGCTCCCCCGATGATGTCCTCATCCAGAAGCAGTTCGTAATCGTCATATCTTGTTTCGTCAAATGTAAAATCGTCATGCGCCAGCGGTGCTTTCGCATAATTGAACGGGCCGGCACCTCCGTCCTCGGTATACCGGATGTTGGGATGCTTCATCAGGTCATACTTGGCATCCAGTATGGGCCGCTCCCCGCGGATAAACAGAAGTGCATTCTGGTTATCCAGCATACGGACTTCATCCGGCTGTAACAGCTCCCTTCCGCTCTGCTGGAAGTTGGTGGAGTAGCTGCCGGATTTTCCTTTGGTCTGCCCGTAGGTGTTGGTGTCTATGGTTTCTTTCCCCAGTAATTCTGATACATATTTGTGTGTCTCTTTTTCATTGCCGCCCAGGTACAAAAACTCATCGCAGTTGCCCACCAGACTTTCCCAGGAGTCCTTGAACAGAGCCTTTAGCTGGCTCATGTTCTGGATGATGATGCTGCAGTAAATGGAACGGGAACGGCAGGTTGCCAGGATCTTCTCAAACTCATTTGGCAGGGATACGTTTGGAAACTCATCCATGATGCAGTTGACCGGAACCGGGAGGGCACCGCCATGCACACGGTCTGCCATGTAATAAAGCGTCTGGAAAAGCTGGCTGTAGATCATGCTACCAGATAATTCAAAGAGGTGTCTGCATCCGGGATACAGCAGAAAAGGGCAACTTTTCTTTCTCCCATGCTGGAAAGATCCAGTTCATCAGTATTGGTCAGCTTGGCGATCTGCGGCAGATTGAAGGCTGCCAGCCGGACACCTACACTGATCAGGATGGACTTGGCGGTCTTTCCTGCCGCCTGCTTGTAAATGTGATACTGCTTGACGGCAATGCTGTCCGGGTCCCGCATCTCCAGACGGTCAAACAAAATGTCCAGAGGGGACTCGTAGTCCTCGTCCTCTTCTTTTACCTGTGCCGAGCCTAACATCTCCATGATCATGGCGAAGTTCTGTTCTTCCGGCGGAGCTTCGTGGAGCAGATACAGCATCAGTGCCTGAAGCAGTGCGGTTTCGCTCTTCTCCCAGAAGGGATCAGAGGACTGGGAACCTTTGGGTGTGGTGTTTTGTATCAGATTGGAAATAAGACGGAGCACGTCTTTGTCATCGTGGACATACTCGAATGGATTGTAGCAAAAAGATGTGTCGGGATTGATGAGGTCAAAGACACGCACCTCATATCCTTTCTTTTCCAGCAGACCGCCTGTCTTTCGGAGCAGCTCGGCTTTCGGATCGGTGATGACCATCGAACAGCAGCACTGCATGATGTTTGGCAGGGCAAAGCCTCTGGATTTTCCTGCACCGGAGCCTCCCACTACGAGAATGTTGAGACATCTGCGGTGCTTGTGGGTGTCAAGGCTAATGCGGAAGTTCTGTGTCAGCAGGATGTTCTGGGAGTACGGCTTCTGGCTATATTTCTTACAGATCTGCCGGGCATCGCCCCATCTGGCAGAGCCATGTTCTTCCCCTCTGCGGTAGTTCTTCTGACTGGAATAAAAAATGCCGATCCCAGCTGCGTAAAGTAACGTGCAGACCAGCATCGACTTGATGGTATATTCCGTATAATGAAACTGGAAGGGATGGTTCAGCTTTTCTGTGAGAACCTCCATCAGCTCGAAAAGATTCCTGCCCGGCTGGATGGCATCCGCAAGCAGGATTGCTACCCACCAGATGACAGGCAGTCCGGCAAGCCAAATCACCCAGTCTGACTTCCGGCTGTTTGTTACCGGGATGGCTGCTGTTTGGGCCTCTCTGCTCTTGGCAGGTCCGTAATGTGGAAGCTGTCCACTCCCGGAACGAGGGCAAGGCTGCTTCCATTCTCCCAGTTTACGTGGATCTGCCCTGCATCGTCTACCATATCCACCTTACCTTTTAAGCCGGGTGGCATGTGGCTCTCCCCCTCCATGCTATTAAGCGTGACCTCGGTTCCCGGCGGATATCTTCTCCGCATGGCTTCTATTCTTTCTTGTGTCATATTTCTGTATATTTGTACCACATCCTTTCTTCATCTTCCCCTTCCACGGTATGGGCGGTATCTGGATTTCATGATCTTTAACAGGACGCTGTCGATCCCATCGGAATAGCGTCCGTTTTTCAGGTATGTGTCCCGGAGCTGGTTTAAGGCTTCCACGGATTTGCTGTGTTCGGCTTCTGTCAGGTAGAGCTTTCCCTCTTCCTGCTCTGCCAGCTTCAGAACCAGATCCCGTGTGGTATCCACCGGAAGCCCTGTTTTTTTTCCTGCCGGAACACTTCCCGGAGTGCATGGATCAGCATGTGGTTCATGATCCGGTCCATCTTTACATATCGCATTCTTGTCATAGGCGAGCTCCTTTTTTCCTCTTTTTTCTCAACCACAACATACCACACTTCCTCCCGGAAAGCTACTGCAAAAGAGCCGGAAAAGCCCCTTTTTATCAGCGTTCTGGGGACTTTTTACTCTTGGCAGGTTTCTCCGTTTTTTCCTCCGGGATGGCAAATTCATCGGTCATAAATTCCTGCTCGCTTTTGCCAAGGTTGCGGTCTACCTGCTTGCCAATGGAATAGGCTGCACTCTTTACATCCTGGATAAAGGAGCGGAGTTCTTTCGGATCTTTCTGTCCGAATGCCTGCATCTGGCATACCTTGTCAAAAGAAAAACCGGAGACATCCACGCCGTATTTCTGTGCTGTCACATACGCCGCACAATAGGCTGTGCCGATACCCCTGCCCGGCTGTAGCTTCCATCGTGATGGTCAAGGGATGCACAAGCCAGCTCCCGGCTGATGGAATGGAACGTTGCATTTTCGCTCATGCCATTTCGGACATAGATCGTCCGCTTGTTCGGGATGTACTGTGCCTGTACCTTATCCGGCAGATTGTCTGCGATTTGAATCCGTACCTCGCTGTCGGTCAGCAGTGCTTCCATCAGCTGGTCCATCGGCTTTGGCTCTGCCTCTTCCGGCTGCTTGGTACGGATCTGGCTGATGTCATAGGCTTTCTGGATGGAGTACCCCTGCTGGATGACACCGTCCTTTTCATATTCCTGTCCGACAATGAAGTTGTATCCCTTGCTTCCGGTCTTGACTACCTTGCCTTCTTCCTTCCATTTTTCAAAGGTCTTGACCTGCCGGATCTCCGGATTCTGTGCATAAAGCAGGAACAGGTTGTCTGTCCTCTGCGGCTTGCACTGTCCCATAAAATCAAGGAATCCTTTTAAGGAGTCCCCATTCTGGAAGACCTCCTGTGCCTTTCCATCGATCATACCCCAGATTTCTTCCCTCTCCTGCTTTTTCTGTGCGGCATATTCTTCTTTCGATAACCGCTGGGCGGACGGTTCCTGCGTGTCCTGCCCTAAAAATTTTGTCAGGTCCATCTTCTACCTCGCTTTCACCTTTCGTTTATTTCTCGCTTTCTTCTGCGTTTTCTTTGGTCCACGGTTCTTTTCCCGGCTCCGTTTCTGTGATTCCGCTGCGTTCTCCCGTTTGATGTTCTCCAGCTCCCGGCGGACACTGGGACGTTCCTGTTCCCTCTGTTTTGTCCCTTTAGTCCCGTTTTCCTGCCCGGTAGAAATATTTCTGCTGTGCAAGGAAGAGCCGGACAGATTCTCTTCCCCCTCTTCCTGCACCGGGATAAAATTTTCCGGTTCGGAAGACTCCTTTTCAGGATGATTCTGATTCTTCTCTCCTCGAGAAAAATCCATGTCACCGACCTGGAATGCTTCGTCCAGATCGCTGATCTCAAACTGCACCTCGCCCTCTGGCATCTGTACGATTTTCTGTACTGTTTCGGTTTCCGGTGCTTCCATTCCAGCGGTTACCTCATGGACAGCTTCCCCGACTTCACTTCTTACAAAATCAAGGTTCATCTTATCCATAACCCGGTTGACCTTGGCTGCGTCATCCGCAAAGACCATGACCTCGCTCATCTCCGGGTTCTTTTTATCACGGATAATCACATAGAGCAACCCTCGCTTCCTGCCCTCACCGCAGAATTCACGCAAGCGGTCAGACGGCACAGTAAAGAACTTCAATGGCTTGTTCTCCTTTAACATCCGCACCATCCGGGTTCTGCCCCTCGTTTTCTTCTGGTCTTTTAATACGGCGGCAACAAATACCGCCAGATGCTTTGCCAGCGTACCCGAAAGTCTGAGCCCGTGGTCCACGCCGTCCAAGGAATACCGGACGATCTGATCCGCCGCATCGCCTCCATAATTCATACTGTTCACCTGCTTTCTGTTCTCGGTTGTCTGTTTTTCTCCGTCTGTTCTGCCTGTCTCTGGATCTGCTCTGCCAGACACATCTTTTCTTCCATCTCTTTGGACTGCTGTTCGATCCGGATGCAAAGACGGATATCCTTCCGAAGCGGCCTCAGTTTTTCGGTGATCTGACCGATCCTAACACTGTCCGGTTCGCTCCGGTAGAGCCGCTTCCGTTCTTTTGTGAGTGCCTGCACCTGTTCTTCCAACGGGGTTCGGTATGCCATCAGTTCTTCACGGGTGGTAATCTGATACTTCTGAAGAAATTCCATCTGCTCGATCCTGGCATCCAGTTTTCGGATATCTGCCGGAGCACCGGGGAGATTCTTTTCGGCTTCTGCTTTAGAACACCCATCTGATACAAATAGGAATAGTACAGGGCCTGTATCCCTTTTAACTTCTTTTTCGGGGGCTGGGAAGCTCCTTCTTTTCCAGCAGTTGTCCTGCTCTTGGGCTGTAAGATCCACTGCCGGATGCTCTCTTCTGAGTAATTCTTCCCAAGGCTCCGCAGACGGATATACCGTTCCATCCCCGGTGCTTTCAATGCGATGTACTTCCGATTCAGCTTCCACTGATATCCTCTCTGCTTCATCTGGTCCAGAAATTGTTTCCATGTGAAGCTTTCTGCCACCGCATCACGGATATCCAGACGGATCGAGGTTCTCCAGGTTGGCTTTCCGTCCTGTTCTGCCATCCACTGGCATAAGATTTCCCTTTGCCATTTTTCGGTTCGATAACTGATAAGCCGTATTTCAGGCATAAGGCATCCGAAGTTTTCCGCACATCCTCGTAGTAGCTCCTGCTGTTACTATGGTACTTTTTCCCATCTTCCATGCTCACGGAATTAAACACGATATGGTTGTGGTAATGCTCCGTGTTCAAATGAGTGGTGATGACAGCTTCATATTTTCCCTGAAGGAGTCTTTCTGCCAGCTCCATGCCAATCTGGTGGGCAAGTTCCGGGGTGACTTCCCCTTTGGCAAAGCTCTGCACCAGATGGAAGCCCTGCACCCCGTCCATCTTGTTGTATCGTTTCTTTGTATCTACCATATCTTGATAAGCAGTCTCACAGACACAGCCAATGGCATTCTCAAAAATGGAACGCTCCGTCTTGTCCCGGTTCATTGCATATTGAATAGCTTCTTCCAGAGAGCCGGCACTTTGTCCTTTCTTTGTGGTCTTATCCTTGTTTCGAATGTAAGTAATGGAATTGTCCAGACGGCTGACCGGGATGATACTGGTGTATGCCATCGGCTACCATTCCTCTTTGACCAGCCTCCATGTCTCTTTCGTCATGCGGAGCATTTCCCGGATACTCTCTTCCCCGGCCATCCCACAGCCGTTGGCTACATGGGCAAGCTGGTTGGCGTTGTTGCACAGACCGGATATTTTCCGCAAAAGCTCCGTATGATGCTCACAGGGTCTTGCCCGGACTTCGCCGCCCATGACAATGGAACGGATGTATTCCTCACGGGACAGGCCGCTTTTTTCTACCTGCTCTTCCAGAAAACGCAGCTCCTTTGTATTGAGGCGGACTGGTATCACATGGTTTCTTTTTCTCATCTCTTCACCTGCTTTCCAACGGGTTATTGATCGTTTCCTTACATTTCACGGTTTTCCAGATCAGGAATCCTGTCAGCACGCCAATGGCTACGGCTGCAGCAATAATCTTTTTCTTCATATAGGCCTCACCCCCTTTCCGGTACCCGGCACAGTTCCATCGGGGCAAGCATGATTCCTCTTTTCTCCATCTCTTTCGCAAATTCCAGAAGGTTCCATTTCTTCCCATCGATCATGGCAGATTCTGCATCCAGATAATGGCAGGTGGATACGTTCCGCTCTCCATTTGGGGCATTCTGCACAAGGCTCTCCCCGTCTGAAAGCCGGAACAGTTCCTGTCCCTGACTGTTTACAAAACAGATGCACACGCCGTGGTCAATGATCTCCTTTGGTTTCATCCGGCACCGCTCCAGTGCCTCATCCTCCCGTTTTCCTGAGATCAGTAAACACATTGCAAACACGCCCATTGCCCCTCCGGTCATTGTGCCAAGTATAAATCCTAACATTTCTTCGTTCTCCTTTCGTCTGTTTACGGCTCGATATGGGGGATTGGGGTTCTCCCCAAAGTGCGTTGGATATCCAAACGCTATGCTTGCAAAACCAGTCGCATTTTGCTTCGTCCCCTCTGAACCTATCGTTTTTCGGAATTATTCGTTTTCTTTGATTTTGCTTAACCCATCCAGCGTGGTACAAATGATATGGAGTCTGTCAGCCATGCTGATCTCCGTGTTCATCGTCCCGGTGGTCTCTTTTCCGCAGACGACCACCATCCTGCACCGTCTTAAGATCTGATGGGACATTCTCCGCATAGCCTGCATATCCTCCGCATCCCCATCATCAAGGAATGGGGAAAAGCTGTACTGCGGACAGATCGGCACATATCCCAGTTCGTAGATCTTCCGGCAGTACCGCTGTACTTTGGTCTTTCCCTCTTCTGCAGAGCAGCAGACATAAGCAAGTGCCTGTTCCAATACGACCATCTCCTTTCCTGACCAGACAAGTTTCCTCTGCCCGGCGTTTTTCCAAAAAGAAACACCCACAAAGCATTCCGGCTCTGTGGATGTCTTGTGGACATCTGGATTCTTTTCTTCCTTTTTTCAGATGTCTGGCAGACATCCGGTTACTGTGGTTCTTTATTCTCTGCTTCTGCCCCGGCTTCCAGTGCGATACGGACACGGTCGCTTCCCAGCTTATAATATGCATCCGTCACTTCGATGCCGACTGCCTGATAGCCCGACTCTGTCGCCGCAAGGATGGTCGTGCCAGCTCCGGCAAACGGGTCTAAGATCAGGCCGCCCGGCTCGCAGATCTGGATGACATCCTTCATCAGCTGGAGCGGCTTTTCTGTCACATGGATGCGGTTCTGGGGATTCCCATAACGGAACACACCCGGAAGACAGGACACCGGGCGGTTGATTGGCATCGGACCGTTGCTTCCCCACACGATGTATTCTGCCTGCTGGCGAAACCTGCCTTTTTGCGGACGGGAATTTCCTTTGTCCCAGACTGCAGTTCCTCTCCAGATCCAGCCTGCCCACTGAAGGGCATCGGTGATAGACGGGTACTGTCTCCAGTCAATAAAAAGGCAGATCGGAGCCCCTCTCTTGCAGGCTTTCCGCACATCGTACAGCCATTCTGCCATCCAGTGGGTCCAGGAACGCTGATCCTTGTTATCCCCATCAAAGTCCGGAAGGGCATTCTCTGCTTTCATGCTGCTGTACTTCTGGTTGGTGGTGCGGTTGCGTTCATTCTGCTTGGTTCCCCCGGACGCATAGGGCGGATCGGTCACGACTGCATCAAAAATCCCCGGCTGGAATCCTTTTACCAGCTTTAAGGTATCCCCATGCAAGATACGCCAGTTCTCCCCTCCGGCAGACTCATCCGGCAGACAGTCCGGTTTTAAAAGATCTTCAAGTTTCAGGGTATTTCCCATAGGCATCATCCTTCCTATTGCTTATTTCCCAGATTTCTCTGGAAGTGCTTCTATCTATGGAACTGCTCATCGGCAGGTATCCTCTTTTTTTGGTACTTCTTTTCTCGGTGTTCTGCGCTGTTCACGGTGATCCGACAGTTCGGTTTCCACATATTCGCTGATGATTCCCAGTGCTTCATAATAATTGCCACTCTTGTGGACACGGTCTGCCATCTCGTTGGCCTGTTCGGACATCCCGGCACATCTGAGCAATCTTGAGGCATCCCCAAGGATTGAGAAAATATTTCCGTCATGCCCTAAGAGCTTCAGCTTCGGACGGGACGGATTTGGTTTCGGCTGCTGTTCCTGCATCTCGTTTTCTGGTGCTTTCACCTGTATCTGGAAATCCGAGCCGGCACCGACATAGAAATGTAAGTATAATTCACCGCCGTCTACCTTGATCTCCCGTTGTTCCAGACTTTCTCCCCAGCCATCACTGTACTGGCCTCTCAGATACTGCCCCACCACACGGTATTCCTCTGGTGTCAGATTCTCCCGGAGTGTCAGGTTTGCACAGCCATATAAAACACCATCCTGTTCTTTTACCGCCATTGTAATGCGTTCCACTTTTTCCTTAATGTCCTTATTTCGGTTAAAATAATCAATCAGGTTGCATGGCTGGTTGTCAGGCATACCGAGCCGGTTGATCTCGTCAACCTTTTCTGCTATAGATGGCTGATACTGCACCAGGTCAGGTCCTTCCAATGGTTCCGCATCATCCAAATCCACAATATCTGAATAGTCCGGGATAAACTCTGCCATCAGAGGGGACAGCATTTCCACTTCTATTTTTTCTTTGATAGGCATCACCTCACTTCCTTTCTCTGCCGTTTCTCCGGTGTTCGGGCAGTCATCTTTGCCATATCTGCCCAGTCTGCCCCTTCGATCTCCGGCAGGTTCTCGATGATCCGATAGCTTCCCTCGTAGGCTTTTCGGATATGTTCACACGCCCACCGTCCGGCAAAGTCATTGTCGTACATACTTCAATCTCGGTAATCTCCGGGTGCTGGGACAGAAAATGTTCCAGTGCCTGCGGCTTTTTCATACTCCGCTGGCTCTGCCCTTCTTTTGGTGCACTGATCCCGCCAAGCTCCAGACGGTACTTATCCCGGCTTCCCTGTTCCAGTGTCATGTGAGCCAGCACATCCACACAGGCTTCATAAACGGCAACCCGTCTGCATCCTGTTTGTGCCGGAACACAAAAAGCGTATGCCTTTTCGCTTCCAGCCTGTTCCATCTTAAAAGCCTTTCCGCTGGCATCGTAAATCCCACGCAGGAAAGCATATCGTGCCACCTGGTTTTCATCCCGGCCTACGAACACGGCATTGTGGCAGGGCAGACTCTCATATAAGATTCCCAAATGAACACACTGCTGTAAGACCTCGCCGCTGATCCCGCGCTCCTTCAGATATCGGAACACCCTGCGGCAGTCCGGGCTGGCCGGCGGCAGGACAAACTGTTTCTTTGGCTTTACTTCCACAGGCGGAGGGATGTAGGTGGGATACTCATCTTTCAGCATCTGCACCGCTTCCAGAAATGAACATCCATCTACATGGATCAGGAAATTTAAGGCACTGGTGCCCCCGATATCTCTGGACTTCCAATGCCACTGACTGGTCTGCTCGTTGATCTTAAAACTGTCATGGTCCGCCAGCTCCCATTCATTCCTGGCCGAAGATTTTTTCAGGCGGTTTGGCTGATACTTCTTCAGGTATTCAATGGCGGTGATCTCCCTTGCCCGTTTGATCTCTTCTTCCGGAATCCACGGCATTACAGTACGGTATCCCGGAGCTGCTCTGCCTTATCCGTTTTCTCCCACGGGAATTCCTTTCTTCCAAAATGCCCGAACACCGCACTCTGTCGGTAGATTGGCCGCTTCAGGTGCAGGGTATCACAGATCTGGCTTGGGGTAAGCCCGAACACCAGAGGGATCGCTGCAGCGAGGCAATCATCCGCACAGATCTTTCCCGTTCCAAAGGTATCCACCTGCACCATGACTGGCTGGGCAACCCCGATGGCATAGGCAAGGGACACCTGGCATCGGCTGGCAAGTCCGGCAGCTACCATATTTTTGGCGATGTAACGGGCCATGTATGCCCCGGATCGGTCAACTTTGGAACAGTCCTTCCCGGAAAATGCACCGCCGCCATGCGGTACCAGGCCACCGTAGGTATCCACCATCAGCTTCCTTCCGGTCAGTCCGGTGTCTGCATCCAGACCTCCGCACACAAATCTGCCCGATGGATTAATCAGGATCTTGGTATCCTCATCCGGCGGCAGCATGCGGAGTGCCGGGCGCAGCACTTTCTCCCGGATCTCATGCTCCAGCTTCCGAAGGGATTTTTCCTTTTCATGCTGACAGGACACAACGACCGTATCCAGACGAACAGGTCTGTCATCTTCGTATTCCACGGTCACCTGTGCTTTTCCGTCCGGCAGGATTCCCATGATATATCCGCTTCTACGGCTTGCAGACAGTTCTCTTACAATGCGGTTCGCCAGAACCACTGGCATCGGCATAAGCTGCGGCGTATCATCGCAGGCGTATCCCACCATGATTCCCTGATCCCCGGCTCCATTGGCAAGTCCGCTCTGAACAGAAACAGTCCCTGTCCTGCGTTCTCTGGAACGTTCCACTGCCCCGGCGATATCCGGACTCTGTTTGTGGATGAGGCATCCATATGGATTCCATCTGCTTCATAGCCTGCACTCTCCAACACCTTTCTGACGATTTCAAACACCTGTGGCTCATATCGCTGGTGATCTCTCCTGCCACAATGATGTTCCTTTAGTAGCCAGCACTTCGCAGGCCACCTTGGAATTTTCGTCCTCTTTCAGACACGCATCCAGAATACTGTCTGCAATTAAGTCGCAGAGCTTATCCGGATGTCCTTCCGTTACGGATTCTGCTGTATAAAATCGTTTCATAATTATTACCATCCTTTCCAACGAGTCAAAACTCGCTGCTCGTTATAAACTAAATAGATCCAGCAGAAAGCACTCCTTTTTGGAACACTTCCTGCCGGATCTGGATTATGAGCTGTCTCACATTCTGCACTTTTCTAGTACGTTCAGACACTTTTTTTCCACCTGAATACTACCAACACACACCCTTACATAATCCCCCTGTTTTGAACACTTCCCAGTCTGTGCGGTCATCATTTGTCTCATTTTCTACACTTTTTGGGGGCTTTCAGACACTTTTCGTTAGAGCATTCGCTGATATTCCGTAGAGTATTTACCAAAGTTTCCACTTTTGAACACATTTTCCATCTGAATACACCTGGCATACACCCTTTATATACTCCCCTGTTTTGAACACATCCCTGCCCATGCGGTCATTATTTGTCTCATTTTCTGCACTTTTCGGGTACTTACGAACACTTCTGACTCCACACTGCCCCGGAAACCGGCACCGCCAGGACGATATTCCTGGCACCGCTCCATTCATATGAACACGTGACGAGCGTCAAAACCTTATCGTATATACACTTCAGGTAATCATCTCCGGTTTCGAACACTTCCCTCCGCTTGGCTACTTTTAGGTACTCTTGCACGGCCACCACATCTGGAAGTTTCTGCTGGAACGGGAACAGATTCCGGTCTGCTTTCAGTACCGTGACAATCTTATACTCCTGAATGCCGTCCTCTGTCTGAAGATAAGCAAAACGATGGGCGTTATAATAATCTTCCCCTGCATATAAGTCCAGGTTTCCGAACATCGCCCCGCTGTTCATGTTGTGACCGTAAATGATGAGATTCCTGCTTTCGGACACTTTACAGTCTGCCTGTAAAAACAGGCTTCCGTTGATGTCATATTCCTTTTTGTAATTCCGTTTCAGGTAAAACTCCCCATTCTCCTGTTCGGACTGAAGCACCGGGTAATCAATCCCGGTATCCGGTATGGTCAGCCATCCCTGCACATCCGGGTATTGTTCCTGGAGAGAAACAAGGTCTACCGCAGCCACCGGGCATTTTCTTCCAGCTGGTTGGTCTTTTTTTGAGAGCCTGAGGCTCCCGGAGCTTCCGGCTCCGGGAAATTCCCTTTCAGCTCTGCCACCAGCTTTTGTTCTCCATTGGGAGATATAACCATATGGTAAAGCAGAAACCCGGCACTTAAGAAAAGTGCTGCAAGGCATACCGTTTGAAAAAGTTTTTTCGCGATTTTCATCGTTCCTGTCCGGCTTTCCTCTGCTTCTTTGGCTGGCTTTTCTGCGTCTGTCCCGGCACAGGCGGTTTCCTTGCTGCTTTCAGGATCGGCTCTGTCGGAATCTGGTTCTGTCTGCAGCCCTTTAAGATTCCGGTCAGGTACGACCGTCCGGGCGGATTAAAGTTCTGCATGTAATCTTTTGTCATGATATAGACAATGGCTTTAATCTCTCTTCCGCCTTTATTCTTGACGGTGATTTCCTGTTTGTCGTAAAAATCAGGATAGCCTTCATAAAGATCCAGGCTCTTTTCGCAGTCCCCGGTCAGTGACCAGAGGACGCCGTCCACATGGCTTCCCTCTTCCGGGAAGATGGTGGCAAGACCGCTTCCTGCGGCTGCAAAGGTCAGCCGATACCCCTCCAGGCGGACGGTTTCTACCATCTCCGCCTTTGGGCACCGATATGCCATCTGGTCCAGATCCATGTTGCTTCCATACGCAAAATATAATTGTTTCAGCCTATCTGCCCCCTTTTTTCTTCTTTCTTCTGGATGCCACACCCATGCCGATCAGACCGCCTGTGGAAAGGATTAGGCACAGGGCCGGAAACCAGAGGTTGGTGTCATCGCCTGTTTTCGGGTTACTTACAGACGGGGTGTCCTCCGGCAGCTTCTCGTTCGTCACTTTCTGGATGACTTCAATCACTGGGGTTTTGTCATCTACATAAGTAAATGTCACTTCATGCTTGGTCTCATCCATCTGATATCCTTCCGGTGCTTTGGTCTCAACCAGATAATAAATGGCTGCCTTATCAAATTTGCCATCCTTATAAGTTCCGATTGCAAGCAGTCCGCTGGTTGCATAACCGTTTTCATCAGTGGTCAGGGTTTCTACCACTTTGCCATCGGCATCCCTCAATTCAAATTCCGCACCTTTCAGTGCAGCTCCGGTATCCTTGTCCGTTTTCTCAATGATCAGACGCCCCTTTGCGGTATCATCTTTCATGGCTACCTTCTGGATCTCTGCGGTGTCTGCCACCTCAAAGGTGATCTCTTCCGAAACGACATAACCGTTTGGAGCCTGCTCTTCTTTCAGGGTGTATTTACCGATTGGAAGTTTTTCGATATAATGCGGCTCTTTACCGGAAGTCCAGGTTTCTACGATATTGCCATTTTCATCTGTGATGGTCAGTTTGGCTCCTTCGATCTCATTATCTCCGGTAATATCCGTTTTGCTGATCTCCACTTTGGTCACATCATCTTCCATTACCTGTTTCTGGATCTCTACAGTATTCTCCACGGTGAATGTGATGCTTTCCGCAGTGGCATATCCATCGGCCGGCTTGGTTTCTGTCAGGGTGTACGATTTTCCTACAACCAGTTCTTTGATGATGTGCGGCTCCTTGGTGGATGTCCATTCCTCAACAACAGCCCCGTTTTCATCCGTCAGCTGTAATCTGGCTCCCGGCAGTTCCTCGCCTGTGGTCAGATCGGTTTTGGAAAGTTCCACGGTTGTCGGCTCATCTTCAAATACGAACTCATAGGACACTTCTGCTTCTTTGTCTCCCTGGTACTCAAAAACAAATTCCTGTTCTTCTCCGGTGGTGACAAATCCATCCGGTGCATACAGCTCCTTCACATAATAGGTTCCGTCAATCGGCAGGTCTGCAATAAAGGAAATCTTTCCATCTACATCTGTTGTTTTTAACTCGATCAGGGTATCTGCTTCCATCAGCACCTTTCCAGATGCGGACAGGATGTCGTTCCTAGTGTACAATCCAAAGATGCCGCCTTTTAATACACGGTCGGTATCCTTTTCTTTCTTCAGGACGTTCACTTTCACCTTCTGGCGGTTGTTCTGCCAGTCCTCATCGTATACGACAACCGGGGTATCCTGATCGCGGTAGGAAAGATCTACATATCGTGGTTCTTCATCCAGGATATAACCATATGCTGTGCCTACCTCTTTGACATAATATTTTCCAACCGGAAGGTCAGATACTTCTGCAACACCGTTTGCATCGGTAGTTACAGTTGCTACCAGTTCGTCCTTGGAATAATAGTCCGGGCTTACGCCATCAGCTGCTTTGATATCTTCGGCAGCACGGATTTCGAAGGTAACGTCTGTCAGGCTTCCTGTAATGTACTCAAAGAAATGTTCCACAACACCTTTGACGTTATCCAGCAGGGTGATCTTATCGAGGAATTCGCCCTTCTTGTTTACGATCAGCAGTGCTTTCGGTACATGGTCCTGCATTTCCACTTTCTGTATTTCTGCGGTATCCTCGATGGTGAATTTCACATCCGTAGTCTTTAAATAACCATGCGGTGCAAGGGATTCACGGAGGATATAGGTTTTTCCAACAGTCAGATATTTGATCACATGAGGCTCATCCTTTACGGAAGTCCAGCTGTCGATCACGTTTCCATCCTCATCCAGAACAGAAAGGGATGCTCCGTTCAACTCCACGCCTGTGGTCAGATCGGATTTTGTCACCTCGATGGTCGTCGGCTGGTTCTTCTTAATCGATTTCAGTTTAATGGTCTGGATGTCTTGTCCCTGATAGGTGGCATCAAATTCCAGTACCTCATCAGAGGATACAAAACCGTCCGGTGCAGAAATTTCTTTTACATAATAAGTTCCAAGCGGCAGGTTCAGGGTGAAGTGTGTCTGTCCCTTTTCATCGCTTGTAATCTCCTGTAATAAGGTGTCCGCTTTCACGATTACATTGTCACCGGATTTGATCTCATTCTTATTATAAAGACCAAAGACGGCTCCAGCTACTACGCTTCCGGTTTCTGCATCCTGTTTTTCCACGGTGATGCTTACCTTCTGGCGTTCATTGGTAAATGTCACTTCTTCGTCTACAACCGGGGTATCCTGTCCGGCATAGGTAAAGGTTACCTCTTCTCCTTTGGCATTCCAGGTGTATCCTTCCGGTGCTTTTTTCTCTTCTACACGGTATTTTCCGAGCGGAAGATTCTCGATTACGGCACTTCCGGTTTCATCGGTCGTTACCGTTGCCACCAGTGTGTCCTTGGCATATTCCAGATAACGGTTGCCGTTCTCATCTGTCTGATGGTCTGCGGTATAGATATCCTCGGAGGCGTAAACTTCAAACACGGCTCCTGCAAGGCTGGCTTCCTCATAAGTAAAGTCTTTATCAAAACCTTTGACTACTTCGCCTTCTTTGCGGATGGTCAGTCTGCCCTTAGCTGGGTGGTTCTCAAAATCCACCTCGATGATCAGGTCACCGCTGACCGGATCTTTCTGGTATGCGGTATCACTGTCTACCTTGATTTCCACGGTATTGGTGCTGTGGGTATATCCATCTGGTGCAGTCACTTCTTCGATGCGGTAATTTCCACAAGCCAGATTCTGTGGCAGGATCAGGTATCCGTTTTCATCCGTAAAATAGGATTTATGTACCGTAGTGGATGGATAAGTAGTCACTTGTTCTACATATTTCTTGTTATCCAGATCGTATACTTTAAATTCAGTATTCGGAACCAGAACAGATTTCTTTGTCTCGTCATCTTTTTTGACGATTTTTAATTTTGCTTCAAACTCTTCGTCCAGAAGCACACGCCATACCTGCGGTTTCTCTGGATTGTTCTCTGAAATCACAACTTTGAAATCATCAACTGGTTTGAAGTTGTGCGGTGTGGTGGTTTCTCTTACAATGTAAGTCCCGTATGCAAGCGGAATGGAGCATGCATATCCACGCTCATCCGTGAACATTTCTGTCTGTCCGTCTGCAGTCAGCACGACCGGAGTAGCGGATGTAAAATCATAGGAACCGTCCTTATTTTTCTTCAGGCTGCTCTCCAGATATGCACTGAATCCCACACCTTTTAACAGATCGGCATCGGTCTTTCCGTTGTTGGCGGCTTTGATGACCTGGAACGGCTGTTTGATCACATCTTCCAGAGAAGTTACGGTACGTTCTACCGTCTGAACCAGATCTCCCTCGTCATTACACTCCAGATCATGTTCTCCCGGGTCTGCCAGATATCCGACAGGCGGAGTCAGTTCTTTAACGTAATACTTTCCGAGATAGAGGTCTGCGACTTCTGCATTTCCCTCTGTATCCGTAGTCAGGGTTGCAATCTGTGTTCCTGCCGGGTAAAGAACACCTGTCTGTCCATCTGGATGTACGATATCTTCACGGGCATACAATCCGTAAACAGCACCCTCAAGGGTTGCATCTCCCTGTGCGGTCTTTCCGGTTTCGGAATCCTCTTTTACCAGTTTGATCTTCGCATTGATCCGCTCATTCTGGAACGTATGGTTGAAAGAAACCGTTGCCTCTTTGTCTGTTGTGTACTGGAAGGTAAAGGAGTACACATCCTCGCCGTTTCTCACATATCCAGCTGGTGCACCCAGCTCTTTCATGTAGTAGCTGTTGGCTATCGGCAGGTCTGCCTGATATACGGCTTTTCCGTCTATTCCGGTCACTGCTTTCTCAATGAGAGTATCTTTCTTGACCACAATGGTTCCGTCCGCTGCTTTGATGTCATTTCCGGCATACAGACCATAAGTGCCGCCCGGAAGGTATTTCCTGGTTTCCTTATCCTGCTTGTATACACTTACGCTTGCTTTCTGGCGGTCATTTTTGAATGTCACGCTTCCCATGACCTTTTCTACGTTGCTTCCAGCATAGGAAAGGGTGATCTCCTGGCTTTCGCCTGTGCATACCAGATTTTGTGGTGCCTGCATTTCTTTTACTACATATTTCCCCAAATATAGATTATCCAGTGTGGCACTTCCGTCATCTCCGGTGGTAAGTCCGGCTTTGACTAATGCGTCTTTTTTGTAGACTACTGTTCCGTCTGCGGATACAATGTCCGACGCGGCATAAACGTTATAAACCGCACCTTTCTGTTTCTGCTCGGTATAAACAAAGGAAACACCATCATCAGTTACCTTTGCCCCAGTCAGAACTTCCCCTAATTTATAAACAGTCAGGCTTGCCATCTGTTCAGCATCAGTAACGGTCTGTTTTACAGTGCCACCGATGACCAGGTTCACATCGTAAGCCTTAGTGTCCAGCAGGTATCCGTTTGGTACGGAGATCTCTTTCAGGTATACGGTATCCTGTGTTTTTGTGATCGTAACGCTGGAAGCTCCGTTGTCATCTGTGGCCGGCATCTTCGTGATCAGGTTCTTTCCGTCCTTGTCACTGTAAACGCCATAGACTGCACCTGCGATGGCTTTGTTGCTCTTGCGGTCCTTTTTTTACGATTTCTAGAGTTGCCTGTTTTACCCATGAAACTTTAAAATCCACATATTTCTCATCGGTCACGCCCTCGCCAAATACCAGGGCAAGGTCCTGTGTCTCGCTTCCGGTGGTGATCTTATAAGCGGAGTAGTCTTTGATGATGCTTCCTTTCATGGTGGAAGACCATTCCCCTTTGACATCCACAGCCTGTGTCAGCGGTGCGGATAAATAAAATTTGGTACCGCCGCAGATTTCCACGGATGCACCTACACTGCTGGTCTTTCCGGTTGTCACATTATGCAGTCTGACACCGGACGGCAGTTTCATGGTGATGGTCTGCAGTTCGGATGCCTTGAAGGTGATCTCTTCTGTTCTCTGGCTGTTGCCACTGATATATGCGGTAACATCTGCATTGGAGAAACTCATGTCCACTTCCGGGATCTCCGGCTGGCTCATGCAGTAATTGTAGAGTTCCATTGCCAGAGCCTGTCCGGTTGCATTCGTACCAGAAAAAGCGTCACCGCTGTTATTTGCATAGGATGCTGCCAGATGGACAATGATAAACTGTTTTCCGGCTGAAAAATCAGGATGTTTCTCAGAAAAAAATCCATTTTCACCGGATGCTTTGGTACCGTAGTAGCACACTTTTGCCAGTGCTTTGCTGTCACCCAGTTTGGTGATCTTGTAAACACCATCCCCAGGTCCCGCTTTGGATGGCTGCACACAGTAGGCAGTTGCAGACACATTTCCAAATTTAACGGTATATTTATAGGTTACATAGGAGCCCAAACCGTAGTCTGCATAATAGTATGCAGTCCCTCTTGTCACATTCACGTCCTGGGTTGCTCTTGTACTGGTATTGACTGCGGTGAATGAAACGGTTTCCCCATCTTCCATTGCCATCAGGTCAATATCCTGTTCCCCTGCCTGCTCCAGAACATCGCTGAGTGTCAGCCCGGATTCTGCATCGGTTGTATTTTCCGTTTCGGATTCCTCTAATGCAGCATCAAACTCGGATTCAGAAAGTCCATCCTGAAATTCGGATTCTGTTTCTTCCGGTTCTTCTGTCTCCGCTTCCTCTGTTTCAGATTCAGCTGTCTCCGGCTCAACAATTTCTGTCTCTACAGGCACTGTCTCAGTTTCTTCCTGCGAGGCAGCTTCCTCATCATCAGAACCTGTATCCTCTTCTGTAACTGCCTGTTCTGTCTGTGGTTCACTCTGAGACGCTGCCACAGGCTCTTTTACGATCAGGTTTCTCCCAATCTGATAAACCGGGTGGTTCTGGTTGACTGGCTCCACATAATAAACGGCATGGTAAGTGTCTGCATGGCTGGTGCTGAAACTCTCCCCGGCGTCGCTCTCTGCTTTCTGGAATGTCACTTTGACTTTGCTTTCGTCCTTGATTTCCAGATTCGTGCGGTCACTGGAAACATCAAACTCCTGTCCGACTTCCAGCTCCAGATCGTTGGCTTTTACCACTTCCTCTTCATCCAGCAGATCCTTTACGGATTCATAAGCTGGCGGTTCTGCCGTTTTCGGCTCTTCCGAAGCATAAACGGTCAACGGTGAAATGACCGTGGATAAGATGGTGACTGCCGCCATCACCCCTGAAAGGATCCGCCTGAATCGATATTTGCTCTTCATGTTTTCTACCTCTTTCTTATTTTTCTTCATTTCTCATAAGAACAGCCGGATGTTCCCACCCGGCCTGTCTGTTCTCGTTATTCTGTTATCTTGCGTCCTCTGTCCGTCCTGGCTTCTGCAGACAGGCATAGGTGCTTTTGTCATACCGCCATGCTTTATCGCCGTCCAGGTTAGCAAGCAGATGCTTCCGCACATTTTTGTATTCGTCCCCGATTAGTCCGAGGCGGAGCAAAAAGGTACGGAACGTAAATGCCGGGTTATCCCCGGATCTCCGTCTTTTTGGCATGGGTACAGGACTGGTTGACCGCCTGTGCGGATATGGCAAGTGCCAGCGTAATGTTTGACCGGACTTTTCCTGCATGGAGGGTGCTTTCAAAACAACGCCATTCCAGTGTTCCCTTGGAAAAAACAGCATGTAGGTTTAAGGCATAATACCTTGTCCAGTTGTAATGCTCGGAGCTTCCGTCATTTCCCTCATACCATGCCCTTTTGAATTTTTCCATCGTGATGGTGCTGTTTGGCATCCGGCGGATCTTCTCCAATACCATAGGACGGACTTTCTGGCAATACTCATCTTCCTTCTCGTCTGTACATTTAAGGCTTTGAACAGAATATCCTCTTTGCAGTACATGATCGTCAGTGCATTTTTCAGACTCCTTGGTGTATGATTGGATGCGTCCACATGGACATGCATGCCACAGGATGAATTGACAAAAGCACCTGCGTTTTTGACACACCGCACCACTTCCTGGAGTTTCCCCATTTCCGAATATTCCAATTTCGGGGATACCATTTCTGTCGAATAATCTCCATCGGCATCTATTACAGTACCATTTGCCAGCCTTTCACAGTCGATACTGCTGTCCCTTGAAAATTTCCACGTTTTTCCATCTGAATCTTTTACACACCAGGAATCGTAAGAACGGATATGATATGGCTCTGTTCCGAACATTCTTCCAATCGCAACAGCCGCATCATAGCGGCTGATACCTGTCATCTCAATCTCTGTACCAAAATACTGGTCTTTTAGGTCGATCTGCTTCACCCACCCTTCGCTTCTGGAACAGGTGAGCCGCTTTGGATCTCTTCATCTACTGCTTTCAAATTTCTGCCTATTGCTTCAATGACATTGACAGTGACACCATTACCGGCCTGCTTGTAAAGCTGGTTATCCGATGTTTCTTTTTCCATCTTGGAAATCTGACCATCCCGGTATCCCTGCAGCCGCAGACACTCCCTTGGCGTCAGCTGCGGATTCTGCCGTGGTAAATCACTCCATGACGGTCAGTTGCCGTAATGGTGAACATTGGCTCTTCCGGTTCTTTCATCCTTCTTCCATTCTGGCGGACTTTTTCCCTGGCCGGTGTCAGCACTGCCCTTGGCGGTTCTTCCACCAGCACCCCGGAACTTTCGCCCCTGTGGTTATGGATGCTGGAATCCTGTCTGGTATTCAGACATCTTGCAACGTCTGTCACCAGCGGCGGAGGGGAGATGTCTACAAAATGTAGTGTTCCCTGCTGGTTTCCGGTCGTCAGGGTATGGGCGATCTCATGCCCGACTCTTCCCTGCGGCTGTTGATTCCCGGATATCCGAGATCAATGCTGTCCCCCTCGTAGGCCATCTTGTATCCTTTTCGGGTGTTTTCCTTGATTGGGATACCGACTTCGTATAATCCGGTCTTGCCGCCCATCCCACCAGCCCCGCTGGTCAGCGTGCAGCTCAGTCCTTCTTCTGCGTAGACTCTTTCTCCCTGTTTGCCAGCATGGACTTGTATAAGAGCTGTTCCATTTGCTTTTGGGAAAGGTAATATTTTTCCGGCACATCTTCCATCTAAGATAATCCGACAATACT
>ENA-OQCF01000169-OQCF01000169.1-human-gut-metagenome-genome-assembly--contig:-NODE-169-length-24753-cov-10.157192_pt1 | contig 24753 bp, 29 predicted proteins | sample MGYA00242756_ERZ504573 | MGnify/ENA primary metagenome ERZ504573 (study PRJEB26092, sample SAMD00036240) | human gut metagenome | host: Homo sapiens | study: EMG produced TPA metagenomics assembly of... | reverse complement strand
GTTTGGGAACCTAGTCTGCTGCTCGGCCAGCTTATGGGCGGCGGCATGGGCATGCCAGGTTCGAGGCTGCGAGGTGGGCAACCTCGAGCTCGCATGGCTTATCCCCCTGTCGCTGATCGGCACGGTCTGCGGTTGGCTGTACTTTGTCTCGGAGCACGCGAGCGAGGCGCTGGCCCATGCCATAGGGGAGCGCCCCGTCGTCAAGGCCATGCTGGCTGGCCTGGCGCTCGCCATCTGCGGAACGGTTCTGCCCTACACCATGTTTGCCGGCGAGACGCAGGCCGATGTCCTCATGGAAACCTACCTGACCATCCCCGCCGGTGTGCTTATCGCGACCGGTCTGGTCAAGGCTATGCTGACTCCCGCCCTCATCAACATGGGTTGGCGCGGAGGCCACTTCTTCCCGGTTATCTTCTCGGGCGTAAGCCTGGGCTACGGCCTTGCCATCCTCACCGGCGCCGATCCGGTCTTTTGCGTTGCCGTCTGCACGGCCTCGACGATGGGCGCCGTCATGCGCCAGCCCGTCATGGTCGTGGGCCTGCTGCTCATGTGCTTCCCGCTCAAGGGCATCGTCTGCATGATCATCGCCGCCGTCATCGCCGCCGGCATTCCGTTGCCCAAGTCACTGCGCAAGTAGCGCGGCTTTATCGCGGCACAATGCTCGGAGGATAAGAAATGATTCTGTACTTTAGCGCGACGGGAAACAGCGAGCATGTGGCGCGCCGTGTTGCAGCGGCAACGGGCGATAAGGTCATGTCGATTGAGCGCTTTGATGCCGAGTCCCTTCGTCTTGCCTTGGCGGGAGGGCCCTGTCAGCTTGGATTTGTTGCCCCGGTGTATGCCTGGGGCTTGCCGACGCCAATGATAGAGTTTTTAAAGACTGCCGACCTGTCGATTGCCGCTGGCGCAAAGGACGGCGGGCGACCTTATACGTTCTATGTCTCGACGTACGGTTCGACGACCGGCCAATCGGCGAAGTTTGCCCGCGATTTGCTGCGCGAGCGTGGGCTCGAGCTGGACGCGGCGATGAGCGTCAAGATGCCCGATACCTGGACGCCTGTTTTCGACCTGTCAGATCCTCAAAAGGTCGAGAGCATCAACAAGGCTGCCGAGGCGCAGATTGATGCCGTGGTCGAAGCGGTACGGGCGCGGCGTACGGGCAACATGATGCGCCATCGCGTGCCCCTGTTTGCATCGTGCGCATATCACGCGTTTGGGCTGCCGCGCATGCAACGGACGAGCAAGTTTGCCGTCGATGCCGATCGCTGCATCGATTGCGGCCTCTGCGCCAAGCGCTGCCCCATGGCGGCAATTGAGATGCGTGACGGGCTTCCCGTCTGGGCAAAGCCGGAGTGCGCCGCCTGTCTCCGTTGCCTGCACTGCTGTCCCAAGTTTGCCATCTCACGCGGTAAACGCACGGCTGCCCACGGTCAGTACAAGCATTCCAAGCCCGGCGTGAGGATGTAACGGCTGCGTGCCTGCTCTCTAAAAGCTCATGGTAAGAAACAAGCCGCGCGAGGCCGTGTGTTTACGGTCTCGCGCGGTTGTTGTTTAGAGCTTCCTCAACACGATTGCGATGGTGTTGAGGTATTCAAGCGCGCCCGCTTCAACGGCGGCGCGGTCGCCCGCTGCGTACTCGTTATCGCAGGCGAGCCAGTCTTCCCATGCCTCGTTGGTGCAGAGCATGGGCTGCATCGAGACGGTCTCGACGCCGGCGGTCGGCTCGATCATGGCGCGCCACCAGGCTATGTCGTGCATGTAGTCGAGCTGCTCAGGCGTCCAAGATTTGAGCAGGCAATCGGGCAGATTGTCGTGGCAGTCGCGGACCATGCCAGGGATGCTCCGGTAGAGCATTCCACCTTGCTTTACGTAGGGGAGCAAGCGCCCGCCCAGATAATGCGGGTCACGCCCATAGTAGTTGTACGAGTCGATGCTCACGACCGCATCAAAAAAGTCATGCTCAAATGGCAGCCCCTGAGAGGCATCCGCTTTAACAGGATGAATGGTGTTGCGGGGAATACCGAGTGAATCGAAGAACGCGCGGTTCTCCTCGGGGTCGCTCCACAGATCGACGGCGTAGGTGTCAAACCCGTATTCGCGGGCAAGCAGGGCGCTGGTGATACCGGTGCCCGACCCAAGGTCGCAGACGCGGGCGCGCGGGGGATACGTGCGCCGCGAAGCAGCTCTTCGCAGAGCTTGAGGGGATTCGGCCCCATAATTTTAGAGCGTACGAGTGTCGCGTCGAAGCTGGTGGCTTTCGGGAAGGATTGAGATTCCTGGGATTGCATTGTTCTTTCCTATCAGGTGCAAATTGGCAGATGACGGAGGCGGAACGGCGCAACAAACCACGGCCGTTGGACGGCCGTCTTCATGGTTCTATGCGATTGACCGTTCCCTAAAGAACAATGACCAAAAAGACATCCCCTTGGATGATCGAGATTGGGCCAAGGCCCGTGACGTCTCTATTGTAGGACGTTACGGGCTGGCGGGGGATATGCCATTTGTCATGTATTGGCGGACAGTCGATTATGGCCACGGGCGTGCCGAGACTCGCGTTCCCTGCGCCTTACTTCCATATTGCGAGTGCGGCGGTGCCCAAAACGATGAGGGCAAGGCCAATGCCGCTGCGGCGCGAGAGTTTTTCGTTGAAGGTCAGGCGCGCGAACAATACCGAAACAAGGATCGAGAGCTTGTCGATCTGTACCACGACGCTTACCTGCCCGGCGGCAATGGCGTAGTAGTAGAACAGCCATGACGCGCCGGTTGCAATGCCCGATGCTGCGAGAAACGCGAGTTCATGTCGGTCGACGCACGCGACCTGCTCCAGTTTTCCCTTGGCCGCCACAATCGCCCACGCCATGGCGAGTACCACACAGGTGCGGATCGCCGTTGCCAGATTGGACTCGACGCCCTCGATGCCAACCTTGGCAAGGATGGATGTGAGCGCCGCGAAAACGGCGGCGCCGATGGCGTAAACGAGCCAAGTCAGGTCTTGCTTCTGGCCCACGCCGGCTGACTGTCTCTTCTCAATCATCAGGAATGTGCCGAGGGTGATTGCGGCCGTCCCGATAAGCTTTACGGCAAGATTGCTTGTCTCGCCAAAGAGAACAATGGCGGTAAGCGCGGCGAGTACGGTGCTCATCTTGTCGACGGGTACGACTTTGTTGACGTTCCCGATGCTGAGCGCCTTGAAATAACAGATCCACGAGGCGCCGGTGGCAAGTCCCGAGAGAACGAGGAACAGCCAGGACTTGGGCGCGATGCTGCCAATGGTTCCGACGGATCCGGAAACACCTGCCATTGCCCAGGCAAATATGAGCACCATGCAGGTGCGGATGGCAGTCGCGATGTCGGAGTCGGTATGTTTGATGCCACATTGGCCAAAATAGATGTGATGCCGGCAAAGAATGCCGATGCAAACGCTGCAACAACCCACGACACGGGTGCGGTGCCTCCTCAAGAACGACTACGCCAGGTCTACGGTGCTCGTCCGATGATACCGCTTGCGGCTACAAGTCGCGTGCTCGATAGATCTTGGTGCTGACGGTGCAGCTGATTGCAAATAGCACGAACGCCAGGACGGCAATGCCGGCGCACAGACATCCGATGACGGCGGGGTCGGGATTTGCTCCGGCAAATGACATAAGCCAGATGCTAATGGGGTTGGAGGAGCTCAGTATTGCCATAGTGCCGCAGCCAAGTAGGGCAAACAGGCCGACGGATAGGCGCAGTGCCTCCATGTGTCCAAATCGGAAAAATATCGCTGTGCCAAAAACACCATCATGAGGGAGATGAGCATCGACGTCGCCGAGGCGGTTGCGATTTCAAAGATCGTCTGGCCTGTCGAAGGGATGCCCATGTGGTCGAAGAACGGAAGGGCGAGGATGTTCAGGAGCGTAGCCGCGCATGCCATGACGGCCGAGGAGGCAATAATGCACAGGTAGCGTGCGCAGACGATGTCTTTGCGCGAGAACGGCAACGTTGCTCGATAGCGCTCCCAACCGTTTTGGTTATCGTAGCCAGCCAGCGAGTTCATGATTATGATGGGCGACATGGCGCTGACTGCACAGGTGCCGGCGCTCATGCCGGAGTCACCATCCGTCGCGTTGGCAAGGGTCAGCACGACGAATATGAACAGGCCGACGCCGGCGATGCTCGGGAGAAACGAGCGCATGATGGCGGTCTCGGACATAAAGGCGCGTTTCATTTGGATGCCCCTTTCAGCGTGAGGCGCAGATAGTCATCGATGGAAATCCGATCACAGGGAATCGCGGGAAAGGCCTCGAGCGTTTCGCGGCGATTGGGGACGAGTACGTCAACGCTGTAGGCGTGACGGGTGGCGCGGGCGCCTTCGACGTAAGCCATAAGCTCGGCAGCTTGCGCCTGGGAACAGTGAGCAATGCCGGCGCGATCGGTAATGTCCTCGCGCGGCAGGTCGAACACAATCGAGCCACTATCGATGCAGGCGACACGGTCGGCGGCGCGTTCAAGATCGGATGTAATGTGGCTCGAGAACAATACGCCGTGCTGTCCGTCGGCAACAAAGGCGAGCAGCTCGTCGAGCAGCTCCTCATGTGCCATGGGATCGAGACCTGCCGTGGCTTCATCCAGGATGAGCAGCTCGGCCTTGTGGCTGAGCGTACACGCGAGCTGCAGCTTCATACCCATGCCGCGGGAGAGGTCTTTGACCTTTGCCTTGGGGTCCAGGCCAAACCGGTTGATGTGGCCAGCAAACGTTTCATGACTCCACGTGGGGTATGCCGGGCTTACGAGTGCCTCGACCTCGGCCACTTTGAGCGTGGAAGGGAAGGGGCACGTGTCCAGTACGAGACCGATGCGGGAGCGCATGCGGCGTTGTTGTTCATCGGACGCATTGGCATTGCAGCGCTGCCCAAACAGGTACACCTCGCCGGCATCGAGCTTTATGAGTCCGAGTGCGGCGCGGATGGTCGTTGTTTTACCGGCGCCGTTTGCGCCCACAAAGCCGACAATCTGACCGGGTTCTACGGTGAGTGTGACATCGCGCAGCGAAAAGCGATCACTTACGCGGCGTGAGACACCTTTGAGTTCTAGCAAGTTTTGCATGGTATAGCCTTTCTTGCAGATGGCTACTGCATGGTTTCGGGGGCTACCAGGTCGAGCATCTCGTGCAACTTATCGCGCGTGACGCCCAGGGCTTCTGCCTGTGTCGCTGCCTGTGCAAGCAGCTCTTCGACATGGCAGAGCTGGTTTTCGCGCAAGAGCTCTTGGTTGCCCTTGGCGACAAAGCAGCCTTTGCCTTGCACGGTGCAGATAAAGCCGAGCTGCTCTAGGTCGGCGTAGGCGCGCTTGGTGGAGATGACGCTCACGCCGAGGTCGCTTGCGAGTGCGCGGATGCTGGGGAGTTTGGCTCCCGCGGCGAGCACGCCCGAAAGGATTTGAGCCTTGACCTGCGAGGATATCTGCTCGTAGATAGGCTTGTCGCTCGAATTGGATAGGATAATGTCCACAGCGGCTCCTTAGCTGATGGGCTACACGTGTATATAACCGGTAAGCACAGTATATATACACTATGCACAGTTACGCAAGAGGAAAATCGGAATGATTGGCCACCGTTTGTCTAAATCTGTAACAACAAGCCCCGAATATCCCAGCTAGTTGTTACAGATTAAGATGCTGTTTGTCCGCCGGTCCTTTTGTCTCGATTTGTAACATCTGGAGCGGTTTTGGGCGGCTAGATGTTACAGTTCGAGATTTTGCCGGCAGGCCCATCCGTTTGTCTCGATCTGTAACAGGTAGAGGTTCAAAAACCGCTCCAGATGTTACAGATCGAGACAAACTGCTGCGGAGCGCCGCCGCCGACCGGCAGTCAAAGCCTCGACTGATGAATTTGTCCTGATAGGTGCCCTGTCGCAGCATTTCGCGGCTACAATAGTCGCGTTACAACGACGTAATGCACTCAATGCAAGAAAGGATCCGCATGGCAAGCCTGTCGGATGAAATCTCGTCGCGCCGCACATTCGCGATCATCAGCCACCCGGACGCCGGTAAGACCACACTTACCGAGAAGCTGCTGCTCTATACCGGCAGCATCCAGACTGCCGGCTCGGTCAAGGGCAAGAGCTCGGCCAAGCATGCCGTCTCGGACTGGATGGACATCGAGAAGGAGCGCGGTATTTCCGTTACTTCCTCGGTGCTGCAGTTCACCTACAACGGCGCCTGCGTCAACATCCTCGATACCCCCGGCCACCAGGACTTCTCGGAGGATACCTACCGTACCCTTATGGCCGCCGACGCTGCTGTTATGGTCATCGACGGCGCCAAGGGCGTCGAGGCCCAGACCAAAAAGCTCTTTAAGGTCTGTACGCTGCGCCACATTCCCATCTTCACCTTTGTGAACAAGCTCGACCACGAGGCTCGCGATCCGTTTGAGCTCATGGAAGAGATCGAGAACGTCCTGGGCATCAATACGTATCCCATGAACTGGCCGATTGGCAGCGGCCGCAACTTCCGCGGCGTGTTCGATCGTCAGACCCGTCGCGTCATTGCCTTCGAGGGCGACGGCCACGCCAACGCCACCAAGAAGGTCGCCGAGGTCGAGGCCGAGCTGGGCGACCCTGCCATGGATGAGCTCATCGGCGAGGAGAACCATAAGAACCTGATGGACGACATCGAGCTGCTCGATGGCGCTGGCGACGAGCTCGACTTGGATGCTGTGGCCTGCGGCAAGCTGAGCCCGGCGTTCTTTGGCTCGGCGCTCACCAACTTTGGCGTGGAGCCTTCCTCAAGGAGTTCCTGCGTCTGGCCCCGACGCCGCGCGCCTATACCGATACGCTCACCAGCGAGCCGGTCGATCCCTGCCGCGACGACTTTAGCGGCTTTGTGTTTAAGATCCAGGCCAACATGGACAAGAACCACCGCGACCGCATCGCCTTTGTGCGCATTTGCTCGGGCAAGTTCGAGCGCGGCATGGACGCCTTCCACGTGCAGGGCAACCGCAAGCTTAAGCTTGCTACTGGCACCTCGATGATGGCCGATGACCGTGCGATTGTTGACGAGGCGTACGCGGGCGATATCGTGGGCCTGTTCGATCCGGGTATCTTTAGCATCGGCGACACTGTGTGCTCTGGCAAGCGCCACGTGCAGTATCCGCAGATCCCGACGTTTGCCCCCGAGATGTTCGCTCGCATTACGCAGGTCGACACGCTCAAGCGCAAGCAGTTCGTCAAGGGCATGGAGGAGCTTGCCCAAGAGGGTGCTATCCAGATCTTCCGCGAACTGGGTGCCGGCATGGAAAGCGTCATCGTGGGCGTGGTCGGCGTGCTGCAGTTTGAGGTGCTCGAGCGCCGCCTCAAGGCCGAATACCGTGTTGAGGTTCGTCGCCAGCCGTTGCCCTATACCGATATCCGCTGGATCCAGAACGACCCCGACACTATTGATATCCCGGGCCTTTCGCTCACGCGCGACACCCTGCGTGTCGAGGACATGCGCGGCGGTAAGCTGCTGCTGTTCACGAGCCCGTGAACGTGGATTGGGCAACCGACCACAACCCCGACCTTATCCTGTCGGAGTTTGGCAACGTAGCGTTTTAACGCATCGGCGCGGTGGCCCTGCGGGGCTGCCGCGCCGATTGCTTGCCTGATGCCGCGCGAGCGGCTATCATACCCACCGTCGTCTCAAGACCGGGGCGTCCGAGCAGTTCGGGTCCGATATCCTGCTCGTTAAACCTAAAACCAAAGGAGTACATAATGATCAAGAAGGTCATGGAGGACTACAAGGTCCTGCTGCGGAGCATTCCCGCGGCAACGGTTTCGCTGTTTTTCGTGAGCGTCATCATGATGAACCTGCTGGCCAACAAAGAGCTCATCAGCCTGCCATATCTGGCGCTCGACTGTGGCTTTGTGGTGAGCTGGGTTTCGTTTTTGTGCCAGGACATGATCTGCAAGCGCTTTGGCGCCAAGGCATCCATCAAAATCTCTATCCTCGCGCTGCTGGTCAACCTGGCCGTGAGTCTGTGCTTTTGGGCATGCTCGCTCACGCCCGGCATGTGGGGCGCCTACTACGACACGGGCATGATCGAGGTCAACACTGCCCTTAACGCCACCATCGGCGGCACCTGGTACGTGGTGCTGGGCTCTTCGCTGGCAATGCTCGTTTCTGCCGTGGTTAACTCCACGCTCAACCAGTCGCTCGGCCGCATGCTCAAAAAGAATAACTTTGCGAGCTTTGCCTTCCGCTCCTATGTGTCCACGGGTGTTGGCCAGTTTATCGACAACTTGGTCTTTGCCATTGTGGTGAGCCACACGTTCTTTGGTTGGACCTGGGTGCAGGTCCTTATGTGCTCGCTGACCGGCGCTGTTGCCGAGCTGCTGTGCGAGGTTTTCCTGAGCCCCGTGGGCTACAAGGTCGTGCGCGGCTGGGAGCGCGAGAATGTGGGCTCCGAGTACCTCGAGCGCCACGCAACCGCCTAAGGAGCAAGTATGCGGGTTTTGATCACGGGTGCTTCGGGCGGTATCGGAGCCGCATGCGTGCAACGATTTTTGGACGAGGGCCACGAGGTCGTGGGCTTTGATTTGCTACCGGCGGCGATCAAACACGAGCGCTACCGCCATCTGATCGTTGATGTTCGCAAGCCGGACGCGTTTCCAGACGATCTTGAACCCCAGGTGATCGTGAACGTTGCCGGTACGCAGGATTCGGCTGACGACATCGCCGCCAACCTGTATGGCACCATCAACGTGACCGAGCGCTACGCCTTTGCGGGGGAGGGGCTTGCCGCCAAGCCGGCGCCGGCTATCAAATCCGTGGTCAATGTGGGGTCGGCGAGCGGGCATACGGGATCGGAGTTTCCCGACTATGCCGCCAGCAAGGGCGGCGTTATCGCCTACACCAAGAACCTTGCAAACCGTCTGGCACCGCAGGCCATCGCCAACAGTGTGGACCCGGGCGCGTTATCACGCCGCTCAACCGTTGTGTGATGGAAGACGAGCACCTGTGGAACCAGATTATGGAGCTCACACCGCTTAAGCGCTGGGCAACCGCCCAAGAGATCGCCGAGTGGATCTACTTTGTGGGCGTGACCAACCGGTTTATGACCGGGCAGAGTCTGTTGATCGATGGCGGCGAGGCTGGCCGCACACAATTTATTTGGCCCGAATAGGAAGCGCGCCCGATGGAAAGCCGTCGGGCGCGTTTTTGATGCATCGATTTTTAGCCGAGGCAAGTCCAGTTGACGGGGGTCAAGCCGTGCTGTTCGAGTAGCCGATTGGCTGCCGAGAAGGGGCGCGACCCTATAAAAGCGGGGAGTTCTGCCGTGGCACGGTTGGCCGAAAGCGGCGAGGGGTGCGTGGAGGCCAGACAGAACTTATCGGTTGCCTTGACCGCACCAGTTGCGACGAGCTTACCTTCGACCATCTGCTGGGCAAAGCGGCCCCATGCCAAAAAGACGACCGGTTGGGGCAGCTGGCAGCAGCGTTCGATAATGTAGTCGGTGAGCGTGTTCCAGCCAAGCTTGGCGTGCGAGTTAGCGGCATGCTCGCGCACGGTGAGCGTAGTGTTGAGGAGCAGGACGCCTGTTGTGCCCATGGTGTTAGATCTCCCGTGGCGGGAATGGGACAACCCAGATCGGCTTTGAGTTCCTTATAGATGTTGCGCAGGCTCGGTGGCAACTTGGTTTGCGTCGCGGCGACGAGAACGACAGTCCCATTGCCTGGTTGGGTCCGTGATAGGGGTCCTGACCCAAGATGACAACTTTGACCTGGTCGGCCGGCGTGTAGGCGAGGGCATTGAGGATGTCGTCTTGTGCCGGGTAGATGGTCTGCTCGGCACGCAAAAGGGCGATACGCTCGAGCAGCTGGTTCGTAGTGTCACGTACCGGCTGCGGCGCATCGCCCAACCAAGTTGCTATGTTGCGGTCGCGGGTCGCGGCGTCCATGGGGCTCCTTTACGTCAGATGCTCTGCTGGCATCTATTGTAAAGGCGCACCGGTTGCCTTTATGCCGCGGCTGTATGAAGAGTGGGGTCTACGAGACGTGCTCGGGCGCTCCTGCCATGCGAGCCTGTCCATGTGCGCGGAGGCGCGGAAGCTCGACGGTTGCTACCATGACGCCGGTGAGGATGAGGCGGCGCCAAAGAAGGCGATGGGGCTTAGGACCTCGCCGACCAGGAAGAAGGAGAAGACGGCAGAGCAGACCGGCTCGAGTGAGAAAGCGAAGCCGGTGGTCTCGGCGGGCACGTGGGGCTGCACGAGCGTCTGGGTGATAAAGCCGTAGGCAGAGCAGATGAGTGCGAGCGCGAAGACAACGACGATCTCGTTAGGCGTGCCGGGAAGCGTGAAGCCGCCAAAGGTGAATGCGGCGATGCCAGAGAACAGGCCGCCAAAGCCCAGCTGCCAAACACCCAGAGCAAGCGGATTGACATCTTCGACAAAGCGCTTCGCCACAATGATATGGCCGGCATAGACAAAAGCGGAGAGCAGCATGATGATCGCGCCGGGATTCAGGCTGGTAAAGTCGGCGCCCGAGAGCAGCAGCATGCCGCAGGTGACGATGGCGGTGCCGACAAGCACTTTGCGTTCGGGGGCGCGGCGCAGCAGGGCGGCGTTGGCAAACGGCACGATCACGACCGTCAGGCTCTGCAAAAAGCCGGCAGTGGAGGCGGAGGTGAGGCTGGAGCCCAGGCACATGCAGGTGAGCTCGGTTGCCATAATGGCGCCGATGATGGCGGCGCGGACCATAAGGTCGCGGTTGATACGGAACGCGCGCTTGTGGAAGAGCAGCAGGCAGGCCACAAAGGCGATGATGCAGCGTAGCGCGACGATACTCGTGGCATTCATGCTGTCCATACCGATCTTCATGAGGGGATACGAAAAGCCCCATGCGACGGGAACGGAAAATGAGAGCGCGATTGCTTTTTTGCGATCCATGGGACTCCTTTTGTTACAGAACGGTTTCGCACAAAGGATTCTGCTCCCAGATTTGGATGTAGTAAAGCGAATGTATCTTCAGTACGATTAAGAAATACTAAAGTGAGTGCGAAAAGCGCTGGCAAAACGTTTTGCGGCTGCATTGATATGGAGGCACGATGGCATCGCGGTATCAGATTGTTTGTATGGTAGTCGATCGCGGCAGCCTTAAAGGCGCGGCGGACGAGCTGGGCTATACGCAAAGCGCGGTGAGCCAAGCCGTCAAGGCACTCGAGCGCGAGCTGGGTACCACGCTTATCGAGCGCGGAAAGCAGGGCGTTTCGCTTACGCGCGACGGTAAACAATATCTGCCGTACCTGCGCCAGATTGTGACCGCCGAGGCCGAGCTCGAGGGCAAGCGCCAGGAGCTGCTGGGGCTTTCGTCGACCGACATTCGCATCGCGACGTTTACCAACGTGAGTCGTACCGTGCTGCCGCGTGTGATCCGCGACTTTGGTGCGCTGCACCCGGGCGTACGCTTCACCCTCAAGCAGGGCGATTACACGCGCAACGCTCAATGGGAGCACGATGGCGTGGTTGATTTTTGTTTTACAGCACGCGGATTTACCGCTGGGCTCGAGAAGCGCGTCGTCTATCACGACGAGTTGGTAGCATTGTTGCCGGCCGCGCATCCGCTGACGGCAAAGGAAAAGGTGACACTCGCTGACCTGGCGTCCGAGCCGTTTGTGCTGCTGGATGAGGGCGAACAGAGTCTGGTACTCGATGCATTCGCAACGCACGGGCTGTCGCCGCACGTGACGAGTGAGGTGACCGACGACTACACCATCATGGCGATGGTGGAGGAGGGCCTAGGCGTGAGCATGCTGTATCGCCGTACCGTTGAGGGCATGCGAGCCGATATTCGTGTGCGGCCCATCGTGCATGCCCCCTCGCGCGACGTGGTGGCCGCCTGGCGCAGCTGGGACACCATGCCCATCGCCACGAGGCGCTTTATCGACTATATGAGCTCACATATTGTCAATTAATGACTGGCGTGGCGTTGAGTGCGGTGTTTAGCGGGCTGTCGCTTTGGCTTGGGTGGCGCGATAGGTGCGTGCCGGGTGGCAGAGTAGTACCGCCACGACCATAAAGAACGCCGTGGTGCCCAGGCTGATGGGATAGACCATCATGATGTTCGCAAAGGTGCGGAAGTGCGGGAACACGCAGAACACCCAATAGAAGCGGATGCCACAGACGCAGATCATGGTGATGAGGGCGGGCGTGAGCGAGATACCAAAGCCGCGCAGGTAGCCTGACATGTTTTCGTAGAACATGCTAAAGGCGTACGCCGGGAAGATCGAGCACACGCGGATATAGCCGATCGAGACGATATTGGGATCGCTGTTGAACAGCGATAGGATCTCGCGCCCCAAGCCGACAATAACGATAATTGTGGTGAGCGCGACGATACCACCTTCGACCAGGCAGACCTTGAGCGTTTTGGTGCAGCGGTCGATCTGGCGGGCACCGTGGTTTTGTCCCACAAAGGTGGTGCAAGCCTGGCTAAAGCTGTTGAGCAGGTTGTAGCACACATACTCTAGACTCATGGCGGCGCTCGATGCCGCCATGACTTCGGTGCCCAGGCTGTTGATGGCAGACTGGATGATGATGTTGGCGACGGCAAAGACGGCGCTTTGGATGCCGGCGGGCAGGCCGATCTTGACGATGCGCTTGAGGGCGACGGGGTCGATAGCCAGGTCGCGTAGGGTGACGCGGACGACGGAGTCGGTCTTGAGCAGGCGGATAAAGAGTGTAGCGGCACTGACGGTGTAGGCGATGGCGGTGGCGATGGCGACGCCCGCGACGCCCCAGTGGAGTACGGGGACAAAGATGAGATCCAGGCCAATGTTGAGGACGGTGGACACGGCAAGCGCCTGCAGCGGCATGCGGGTGATGCCGACGGAGCGGAAGATCGCGGCCTCAAAGTTGTAGAGCAAGATCGAGGGCATGCTCAGCAAAAAGACGCGCAGGTAGAGCGAAGCGAGCGGCATGGTCTCGGCGGGAACGTTGAGCGCGGCGAGCATGGGCTCGGCAAAGATCTCGCCCAGTGCGATGACGACAAAGCCCACGAGCGCCATTAAAATCGAGGTATGGACGGCGCGTTTGACCATGTTCTGATCGTTGCGGCCGATAGCGTTGGCGATGACCACGTTGGAGCCAAGCGACATGCCAATAAACAGGTTGAGCATAAGACTGGTAAGCGGAACATTGGAGCCGACCGCCGCCATGGCGAGGGTTCCCTGGTCGCCCGAGAAGTTACCGATGATGACCGTGGCGATGAGGTTTGACAGCTGCTCCAAGATGCTCGTGGCGGCCACGGGGAAGGCGAACAGGGGAATATTGCGCCACAGCGAGCCGGTGGTCATGTCAATGTGCTTAGATACGGTATCAGCCATACGCTCTCAATCTCTAATATGCTCTTTCGTGCTTATTTGCGCAGATGATGATACTCCTAATCGACTAGTCATTGTGGACGTTCTTAAACGACTAGTCATTCAAAAACGTCCCCAATGACTAGGTGGGGAAGGCGTGAGACAATGGTGGGCGTTGTGTTGTTCGCGCTAAGGAGTTGCCATGTTGTTGTGTCCCGTTTGCCATGAGCCGTTGGTGGACGATGAGCGTGGGGCCGCATGTGCGGGCGGACACCGGTTTGACCGTGCGCGCGAGGGTTATCTATATCTACTGCGCTCGTCCAAGAGCGGCGACTCCATGGGCGATCCCAAGTCGCAGGCGCGCAGCCGTCGTGACTTTTTGAACCGTGGATACTACGCGCCGTTGCGCGATGCGATGGTCGAGCTGGTGCGCAAGAAGGTGTCTGGGCGCGCCACGTCTGCGAACGGCCCCATGACGCTGCTCGATATTTGCTGTGGCGAGGGCTATTACACCAGTGCCATGGGCGCGGCGCCGGGCGTAGATGCTTACGGTTTTGACCTGGGCAAGGAGATGGTGCGCCTGGCCGCCAAGCGCGGCGATGCGACCTACTTCGTGGCCAACATGAAGGACATCCCCGTGGCCGATGGCGCCTTCGATATGGTGACCGAGCTCTTTGCCCCCTTTAACGAACGCGAGTTTGCCCGCGTGCTGGCGCCGGAGGGTTCGCTCTACACCGTGGTGCCGGGTGCTCGTCACCTCTTTGGGCTCAAGGAGGTACTCTACGACACGCCGTACCTTAACGATGAGAAGCTGCCGAAGACCACCGAGCTCGAGTTGGTCGGAACGCAGCGGGTGTCTGCGAATATTACACTTCAGACCCAGGCCGACATCGAGGCGGTGTTCCAGATGACGCCGTACTACTACCGCACGCGCCCCGCCGACAAAGAGCGCTTGGCAAACCTCGATACCCTTCAGACTGACATCGACTTCATCATCGCCGAGTACCGCCACGGCTAACAACCTGCCAAAAAGGGACAGGTTTATTTTGGTAGGTTTTATCTGGGCAAACGCAAAGGGCCGACCGCGGAGATGCGCGATCGGCCTTTTTAGTTGCTTGGCTGCAGAGGTTATGAGAAGCGAGCGCTTATAGGCGGTCCTTGTTCTCGGCCTTAACGGCGTGTGCCTGCTGAACAAAGAACAGGTCGTACACCACGATGACAAAGGCGCCAAAGTTGATGGCGTCGCCGCCAAACGCGGGAAGCGTGAGCACCGCTTGGGCAAGCGTGGCGACCGCGGCAACAATACCGAGCTTAAACGCGCCGTCCACCTGTGAAGGCTTGTTGGCGCCCTTGATACCGGCGACGCCTGCGGCAAGGTCGACGAGACCCTTGGCGATAAGCACGACCGCTGCGAGCGTGGCGTACGAACCGTACGTGGAATCGAGACCGCCCGTGGCGATGCCGACGCCGGCGGTGACGAGGCTGGCGATGCCCAAAACAAAGTAGATGAGAGCAAGGATTTTGAGAGTCTTGCGAGTGAAGCTCATGGCTGGTCCTTTCGATACGAGTACGCCAACTTGGCGCACCCAATGTACTGCACATATGGTGAAGCACATTGTAGTTCAACGCGGCGATGCATGCGTTTGAAAGCGCATTGAGCCCGCGCAGCCAAACCCAACCTTTCAAAAAGGAAAGCTGGGCGTAAGTCAAATCGATGGCAGCGTATGCGCGGCGCTGCGATGATGGGTCCATGGTAAGAGCTGGACCGAAGGAGGAGCCATGATGTACGGAGCAGGGCAAGTGCATGAGCCGCGGTCGTTGGGAAGGCGCATGGGTGATTCTGTGATCGCTGCCGTGTGCACGGGATTGATGGCGGTGCTTTGCATTGGGATGCTGTGGGCCATGTCGCATGTGGGACAATAGCGGACGGTTGGGTGCCGACATAAACGGCGCTCACGTATTCGTTTTGCTTGTTAAGGAGTACCCATGGGCGTCGTCGATCCCTTTTCTGTTGCTCGGTCCGCGGGGCTTGAGCTGATCGGGAAGTCCGAGGGCCTCACGCTCACCGACGGCACGATGGAGCTGCGTGCCGATTTTGGCCGCATGCTTCCACGGCTCAAGCAGGGCCGTCTGCAGCAAGAACTGCTGGTAAAGGCTGCGCGCGCAAAAGGCATCGAGAGCCCATGGGCGATTGACGCCACGGCAGGCTTTGGCGAGGATTCGCTGCTGCTGGCGGCCGCGGGCTTTACCGTCGATCTGTATGAGCAGGATTGCGTGATCGCGGCGCTCCTCAAGGATGCCTTGGATCGCGCGGCAGATGATCCGGCGCTTGCGACAGCCGTGGCGCGCATGCGCTTACATGCGGGCGAGGACAGCATTGCCGGCCTTCGCCATACAGCTGGGCTGATCGGGCAGGGCGAGCTCACCGCTCCTGACGTGGTGTATCTGGACCCCATGTTTCCCGGACGCACCAAGAGCGCGGCGGTTAAAAAGAAGTTCCAACTCTTGCATCATCTGGAACAGCCGTGCGCCGATGAGGAGACGTTGGTCGAAGCTGCGCTTGCGGTGCACCCGCGCAAGGTCGTTATCAAGCGACCGGTGAAGGGGCCACTGCTTGCCGGCGTTAAGCCGAGCTATCAACTTGCGGGCAAGGCCGTTCGTTACGATGTTTTGGTGCCGCCGCGCCCGTAGCTTGCGTGCGATGGCTGGCGCTCCGTCAATGCCGTGCCGATGCGGCGCCTATTTCCAAGGGTGCGACGTCAGGTGCCATCCACCGCAGTATTCGCATTTGTAGCAGGCCAAACCGCGCCGCCCGCGGCTTTCGCAGTCGGCCATAACTGCCTCGGCCTCGGCGCGCGTGTCGTAACGGTTTTTGCGCTCGCACGATTTGTAGCGCCAGGCCTCATCGCGCTCGGCGTCCAGGGCGTCGCGGCGCTCGTCCTCGCGTGCAAACAGGTCGCTCATATCGCCGCCGGTGGCAGTGCTCAAAAACACGCTTTTTGCTTTTGACCAGGCGGCTCGCTTTTTGCTTCCCATCTGCTTCGTGCCCCTCTCCAGACGCTGGTATCATTGCCCAATCAAAGTGATACCAATAAACGTGAGGTCGCCGCGTGATGATCAGAAAAACCCTCGATACCGACATTCCCGCCGTCATGGCTATCTATGACACGGCCCGCGCCTTTATGCGCGCGCATGGCAACGCCACGCAGTGGCCCGAGGCACGCCTTCTGCCGAGCAGCTGGCTGCCGATATCGCCGCCGGTGGCAGCTATGTGTGCGAAGTCGACGGCCGCGTGGTGGCGACGTTTGCCTTTTTGCCGGGTCCGGACGAGTGCTATGACGCAATTGAGGACGGTCAATGGCGTAGCGACGCTCCGTACGCCGTGCTGCACCGTGTGGCATCCGACGGCACCGTGCACGGTATCGCGGCTGCGATGTTTGCCTTTGCCAAGGAGCGTGCCGATCACCTGCGCATCGACACGCATCAGGACAACCTGCCCATGCAGGGTGCCATCTTAAAGGCTGGCTTTGAGCGCGCCGGTATCGTCTATGTGTCCGACGGCACGGCGCGTGTCGCGTTCGATTGGCTGCGCGAGGCGTAAAAGCAGGGGCGCGTGTCAACAATTCGCACGAACGAAAATGGCCCGGGCGGGGCCATCGTTCGCTGCGCTGATTTGCAAGCCGGCTTTCGCAAGGCGCGAACCTACGAAAATCGCCGCGCGGCAACGCGGGGCGATGAGCTCGGTCGGGGGATAGGGCCCGCTTCGCCCGCCGGCCCGTAAATTGTATCATCCAGTGTGGAGCGTGAACGCCCGTTGCCGCGTGCGATGGGCTTGCAATAAGAGGAGAGCCATGTCGAAGCAAGCGGTCGTTGGAATCTTGGCGCATGTCGATGCCGGCAAGACCACGTTGGCCGAGGCCATGCTGTTCAACGCGGGTCGCATCCGCAAGCGCGGCCGCGTGGACGATGGCGATTCGCATCTGGACACTAACGCGATCGAGCGCGAGCGCGGCATTACGATCTTCTCGTCGCAGGCCGTACTCGATCATGCGATACCCACGTCATGCTCGTGGATGCGCCGGGGCATGTCGATTTTTCTGCCGAGGCGGAGCGCACATTGCGCGCGCTGGACTACGCGATTTTGGTTGTGGGTGCCAACGATGGCGTGCAGGGGCATACCGAAGCTCTGTGGCGCCTGCTTGCGCGCTATGACATTCCGACGTTCATCTTTATCAACAAAATTGATTTGGAGAATCCCGGTCGCGATATTTTGCTGGCACAGCTCGGGCAGCGTCTTTCCGAAGCTGCCTGGATGCCAACGAACTGCTGGCGGGCGGCGCCGTTCAGGAGGACGCTGCTGCGTTGGACGAGGCGGCGCTCGAGGAGTTTCTTGAAGCGGGCGAGCTTTCTGTCGCAACGCTGTCGCGCATGGTTGCCGAGCGCAAGCTCTTTCCCTGCTTTGCCGGCTCGCGCTCAAGGACCAAGGCGTGGACGAGCTGCTGGATGGCATATGCGCGCTGATGTGTGAACAGGCGTGGCTCCCGGAGTTTGCCGCGCGCGTCTATCGTGTCAGCCGCGGGGATCGCGGCGAGCGCTTGGCATGGGTTAAAGTAACCGGCGGCACACTGCATGCCAAGCAGATGATTGACGGACGTTCCGGTGCCGAGGCATGGGAGCAAAAGGTCGATCAGGTACGCATCTATAACGGCGAGAAGTATGAGCTTGCCCAAGAAGTTGCTGCTGGCGGTATTTGTGCCGTGACGGGTCTTGCGCACGTTCGCCCGGGGGATGCCCTGGGCGCGGAGCCTGCGGGCGATGCGCCCGTCATTGCGCCGGTCCTCACCTATACGGTGCTTCCGGGCGAACACGATGTCCACGCGGTGTTCAAAGCGCTGACTGAGTTGGCGGACGAGGATCCCATGCTCGGCGTAAGCTGGAATACGCATCTTGAGCAGATTCATTTGCAGTTGATGGGCGCCGTGCAACTCGAGGTCGTGCAGCGGGTGCTGGGCGATCGCTTTGGCCTTTCGATTGCGTTTGAGCCCGGCGGCATTCTCTATAAGGAGACTATTTCGCAGCCGGTCGAGGGCGTGGGCCACTTTGAGCCACTGCGCCACTATGCCGAGGTGCATCTACGCCTGGAGCCGTTGCCAGCGGGTTCGGGCGTGCAGTTTGGCACCGTGACCTCGACCGACGAGCTCGATCTTAACTGGCAGCGTTTGGCACTCACCAACGCCATGGAGCGCGATCACCTGGGCGCGCTGACCGGCTCGCCCATCACCGATGTGTGCATTACGCTCACGGGCGGCCGCGCGCATGCCAAACACACCGAGGGCGGCGATTTTCGCCAGGCCACGTACCGCGCGATTCGTCAGGGCTCATGCAGGCGCGTGAGGCCGGCGCGGCGGTACTGTTGGAGCCGTGGTATCGCTTTGAGCTCGAGGTGCCGGGGGAGTGCGTGGGCCGGGCGCTCTCGGATGCCACGCGTATGGGTGCCGAGTACGAGCCGCCGACGATGGCGGGAGACCGGGCGAAGCTTGTGGGTCGCGTGCCGGCATCCGAAGTGCAGGATTACGCGCTGGAGGTGGCTGCCTACACGAGTGGTCGCGGACATCTGTATCTAGAGTTTGCCGGCTATGCGGCTTGCCATGATGCCGAGCGCGTCATCGAGACGGCCGCCTATGAGCCAGAAGCCGATCTGCCCAACACGCCCGACTCGGTCTTTTGCTCTCACGGCGCCGGTTACACGGTCAAATGGTACGACGTACCCGCCGCGGCGCACGTAAAGATCGATCCCGCCACCTTCCGCCCCTGGCGAGCAGCAGACGCCGAGTTTTTCGGCCACATGTGACAAAGGGACAGTTCCTTTGTCACATGCTATTGGTATAACTCGGTATAAGTTGGTATAACTATTTCCAGGGTTTGCCAATCCGAGGAGGCCGACATGAATCCAAATCCCTTTAAGCCCACGGCTGGCAAGCGGCCTCCGATACTCATCGGTCGCGAGTCGGTCATCGAAGATTTCGAGGAAGGGCTCGATAACGGCGCCGGAGCGCCGGGTAGGCTCATGCTCATTACGGGAAACCGCGGCTGCGGCAAGACGGTTCTCCTGCGGGAGCTGCAGCGTTTAGCTAGCGAGCGCGGATGGGCGGTTGTCTCCGATTCCGCTTCGCTTGGCTTATGCGACCGATTGGCCGACGCGCTTCGCTCGAATAAACCCGTTGTGACGTCAATGGAGTTCGGTCCGTCGTTTGGTCGGATGTCAGTCGAGGCGGCGCGGGCAAAGGGCGAGATGTTGCGAGGGCTGGTCAACGAGCGCCTCAAGAAGCTCGGTCCAGGCAAAGGCATACTGTTTGCGATTGACGAGGCGCAATCGGCGTCTATCGAGGAGCTGGCGGCCCTTGCCGTTCTCTATCAGCAGGTGCTCGGAGACCAGGATGCCACGGGCTTGCCCGATAGCGAGCAGCGTGGTCTTGCGCTGGTGTTCGCCGGCTTACCCAGTATGGTTGACGACCTGCTCGAAGAGCCGAGCGTGACGTTTTTGCGGCGTGCCCAGCAGCGTACGCTGGGGGCGATATCCTTGCCCAAGGTGCGTGATTCATATATCCAGGCGGTCAAAGATGCTGGTCTTTACGTTGACGCGGAGACGGCGGACCTTGCGGCGCGCAAGAGCATGGGGCATCCCTATATGGTTCAGCTGGTGGGCTATTACATGTGGCGGTCTGCTGTCCGGCGTAGCTCGCAGGTCATCGAAAGGCGCGATGTCGAGGATGGCCATGCGGATGCCGTCTCCGAGTTCTACGAAGCGGTTGACGCGCCTCTGTATTACGGGCTGCGCAGTCCACAGCGCCTCTTTATCGAGGCCATGGCGGTTGACGAGGGCAAACCGACGCGCATGGCGGATATCATTGAGCGCTGCGAGCGTACCCAGAGCTGGGCGAGTAAATATCGCGCAAGCCTGATTCGCGAGCGCGTCATCGAAGCTGCCGGATACGGCCTCGTCCGGTTTACCCGTGCCCATGCTGGGCGCGTACATTCGCGATCGAGTTTTATGGCATGAGTAGGGTGATAAAGGTGACGGAACAGAAGATGAGCCGCAGGCTATCGAGGTACGTGGCGCGCGCGTCCATAACCTCAAGGACATCGGTATCGACATTCCGCTGGGAAAGCTCGTGGGTATTGCCGGCGTATCGGGTTCGGGCAAGAGTTCGCTGGCGCTGGGGGTTCTTTATGCTGAGGGCTCGCGTCGCTACTTGGAAGCACTCAGCACCTATACTCGACGTCGCCTAACGCAGGCCGAACACGCCCAGGTGGACGAGGTACTGCACGTGCCGGCGGCGCTCGCATTGCATCAGCGCCCCAGCGTGCCGGGCGTGCGTTCCACCTTTGGCACCATGACCGAGCTCAACAACAGCCTGCGTCTGCTCTTTAGCCGCTGTGCCCATCACGTGTGCCCGCATTGCGGGGCGCGTGTGGAGCCGAGCCTTAATGTGGCTGCGGGCCTGTCGCTCACGTGCCCCGCATGCGGCCGCGAGTTCTACGCGCCGGGTGCCGAGGATTTGGCTTTCAATAGCGGCGGTGCATGCCCCACCTGTGGCGGCACCGGTGTCATGCGCGAGGTGGACGAGGCGAGCCTGGTGCCCGACGAGTCAAAGACCATCAACGAAGGCGCGGTGCTTCCCTGGGGTACGCTCATGTGGGATCTGATGAAGCAGGTAGCCGGCGAGATGGGCGTGCGCACCGACGTGCCGTTTAACCAGCTCACGCCTCAAGAGCGCGATATCGTGTTCCACGGCCCGGCGGTTAAGAAGCACATTCTTTACGTTCCCAAAAACGGCGAGGGCGCCACGCCGCTCGACTTTACCTATTACAACGCCGTCTATACCGTCGAGAATGCACTCGCCAAGGTTAAGGACGACAAGGGCCTCAAGCGCGTTGCGCGCTTTTTACGCGAGGGGCCATGCCGTGACTGCGGCGGCACGCGTCTCTCCGAGGCTGCGTGCCAGCCCCAGGTGCGCGGTATCAATCTGGCGCAGGCGGCGGCCATGACATTGGGCGAGGCGATTGAGTGGGTGCGCGGGGTGCCCGCATCCTTGCCGGCCGAGATGCAACCCATGGCGACGGATATCTGCGAATCGTTTTTGAGCGCGGCCCGTCGTCTGGTCGACCTGGGTCTCGATTATCTTTCGCTCGACCGCGCCGGTGCCACGCTCTCCACGGGTGAGCGCCAGCGTGTGCAGCTCGCCCGTGTGGTGCGCAACCGATCGACGGGCGTGCTTTATGTGCTGGACGAGCCCTCGATTGGCTTGCATCCGGCAAATGTCGACGGTCTGGTAGGCGTGATGCGCGATCTGGTGGATGACGGCAACACCGTGGTTGTTGTCGACCACGATACACGTGTGCTGGCGGAAGCCGACTATCTGGTCGAGATGGGCCCCGTTGCCGGAGCAGGCGGCGGTAATGTGATCGCTGCGGGTACGGTGGACGAGGTCGAACAATCGCAGGGCAGCCGCATCGCCCCGTTTTTGCGCGCAGACCCCAAGCGCTTGCGCCCGCAGGTGACTGACGACGAAATGTTCGACCAGGGTCACATCCGCATGGCAACCGATGCCATCCATACCGTCAAGCCGCTCGAAGTCGATATCCCGCGCGGTCGCCTTGTCGCGGTGACGGGCGTTTCGGGTTCGGGCAAGACGACGTTGGTGCTCGAGACGCTCATCCCGGCACTCAAGGCGCAGGCAGCCGGCGAGCGCTTGCCAAAACATGTGCGTTGGATCGATGCCGAAGGCATTGCCCGCGCAAACCTGATTGACGCTACGCCTATCGGCGCCAACGTGCGCTCGACGGTGGCGACTTATGCCGACATCCATGATGAGCTGCGCCGCGCTTTCGCCCGTACGCCCGAGGCCAAGGCAGCCGGCTACAAGGCGGGTGCCTTTAGCTACAACACTGGCGCCTTGCGCTGCCCTACGTGCGATGGCACGGGCTCGATATCGCTCGACGTGCAGTTTTTGCCCGATGTCGAGATCGTCTGCCCGGCATGTCGCGGCTCACGTTATGCAGACACGGCTTCGCATATCCATCGCGAGGGCAAGGACGGGAGCCTGCTTACGTTGCCGCAGCTTATGGACATGAGTGTGGACGAAGCCCTCGACGCACGGTGGGACTTAAGAAAGTTCAAGCGCGCTTGCAGACCTTGCACGACCTGGGTTTGGGTTATCTCACGCTTGGCGAGCCAACGCCGGCGCTTTCGGGCGGTGAGGCTCAGCGCCTCAAGCTCGCGAGCGAGATGGGCCGCGTGCAGGATGATGCCGTATTCGTATTCGACGAGCCCACGATTGGCCTGCATCCGCTCGATGTTCAGGTGTTGCTGAGTGTGTTTGACGGCCTCGTTGCCAAGGGCGCCACAGTTGTCGTGATCGAGCATGACCTCGACCTTATCCGTAACGCCGATTACGTAATCGACATGGGCCCGGGCGGTGGCGACGCGGGCGGGCAAATCGTCTGCGCCGGCACGCCGGGCGACATCGCGGCCTGCTCCAAGAGCATTACCGGTCGCTACCTATAGGCAATGTGACAAAGGGACTGCCTCTTTGTCACATTGATTTCTATTTCACGCATTGAGCCGCGAGATAGTCGCGGAAGAATGGCAATTCAAATGCGACGAGCCCTCGTCCTCGTTCTCCGATGATGCCGGCATCTATCATGCGGCGTCGGTAGCGGGAGACCTGCTGCGGCGAACGCTTAAGGCGCTCGATAAGGTCGGCGGTGGTGGACTCTTCTTCGTCATCGAGCATGGCGATGAGGAATCGCTTGTCCTCTGCAGTGAGTTCCCGATAGGTTGCCGCGAGGATTCGGTCGTCCATCTCGTCGCGCGCGATTTTGATTCCCAGGTCAAAGTCGCGTGACGAGATTTCCTTCGAATCGCTTGTGAGATCCCAGGCACGGTAGCCTACGAGTTGCAATAGGAAGGGAAAACCAGAGATCGAGCGAACGGCTCAATCGATTCCCTCGGCATCTGCCAGGCGATCGTTTTCCTGGATTGTGCGAATCAAGGCCTCGCGCACGTCATAGTCGGCAATGCGACCCAGATGATATTGTTGGGCGCGGCGAAGGAACGAGACCGTCTTGTGGTTCAGCAACGTCGAGACATTGTTGGGAAGTCCCGCCATGAGCAGGGCGACGCGTTTCCCATCGGTCACAAAGTCTGATACGTCGCTGCGAGCTGAATCATCTCGTCGAGTGTCGGGTCCACCTCGTCAACCGTGACGAGCAGACCGGTACCGGCCCCGTTGAGCTGGTCGATGATATCGCTCATGCGATAACGCCAGGTTGAGGCATCGTGAACGCGATTGACCTCGATGCTGCCGAGCGGTGCAATTCCGAGGCCGGTGACTTCGAAGTGGTAGGACGAGTCGATGAGATGGGCTGCGGCGCGTTTCGTCCCGAACTCGATTTCCTCAAGCATTCCCGGGAGCGCGGTCGTCTTTACGGCTATCCAGCCGTGGGATTCCGCCCTTGTCGCGAGCGATGACATGAGAGCGGTTTTACCGGTTCCACGCGCGCCTGAGAAGATCGAGGTCAATTCTGGGCGCCTGCGCTGGCTCAAGAAGGCGCGGTCCAAATCCCGAATAATCTGTTGTCTGCCAGCGAGATGGGCAGGAACCTCACCAAAACTGGGGGTAAACGGGTTCTCGAGATATTTCACACGGCTCTCCTTTCACACCGCCGTTTAACTTCATTTTACTTTAGTTAATTCTGATTAAAAGTGAGGGCCTTTATCTAGAGCATCAATTAGGCGTGTGTGCCATCGACGTGGCGCTCGAATGTGGCAAAAGGATAGTCCCTTTGTCACATTCCCGGAAAGCCTGCCTGGCGTAGGGCCTCGTAGAGGACGATGGCGGCGCTGTTGGAGAGGTTGAGCGCGCTGATGCGGTAGTCGTCGGGGTTAACGAAGTTGCCGCAGATGTCCTGTTGAAGGATGGTCTCGTGGCTGTCCTCGGTATGCCCCAGCGATTCCTCGTGAGCTTCCCAAGCCTCGGCGTTATCGAGTGAGTCGCAATCGCGCAGCATCGGGATGCGCTCGCAGCGCTCGGGCGCCACGGCAAGCAGTGCTCGGGAATGCCCGAGCTCTCGCTGCCAAAGACCAAGTAGTCACCATCGCGTAGGTACTCTGCGCATAGGTGCGGCGTGCCTTTTTGGTCAGCAGATGCAGGCGTTCGTCGGCAGGGGAGAGACCGTTGCGCGCAAGGAAATCCTCCCAGCCGGCATAGGTGGTCACGTCCAAGTTTTGCCAGTAGCCCAGGCCGGCGCGACGTACTGTCTTGTCGTCGAGTGAAAACCCAGCGGCTCCACCAGATGCAGGCGGCGCCGGCAACCACGCAGGTGCGGCCGATATTGCCCGTATTGGCCGGAATCTCGGGCGCATACAGCACAATG
>ENA-OQCF01000168-OQCF01000168.1-human-gut-metagenome-genome-assembly--contig:-NODE-168-length-24768-cov-9.595836_pt1 | contig 24768 bp, 30 predicted proteins | sample MGYA00242756_ERZ504573 | MGnify/ENA primary metagenome ERZ504573 (study PRJEB26092, sample SAMD00036240) | human gut metagenome | host: Homo sapiens | study: EMG produced TPA metagenomics assembly of... | reverse complement strand
CGGGCTCGCGGTGTTTGTGATGGAGCCGCTGCTGGGCGGTCGTCTAGCGGGCAAGTTACCGCCGCGGGCCCGCGCCGTGCTCGATGGCGCCCGTGACCCGCATTTGCGCACTCCTGCCGCCTGGGGGCTTTCGTGGGTGTGGAATCATCCTCAGGTGACGATGCTGCTTTCGGGTATGACCGATACCGCGCAAGTGGATGAGAACGCGGCGCTGGCTGACCGAGCCCTGCCGGATTCGATGACAGCTACTCAGCTCGATGCCATCGCGCACGTGCTGACGGAGTTTGAAAAATCGAATCGCGTGCTGCACGGGATGTGGCTATTGCATGCCGTGCCCTAAAGGCATCAATATCCCTGGGTGTTTTGCCGCCTACAACGCAAGCTATGCGCACAGCTGGTTTACGGGTCTATCGCAGTACTTTACGGCGAGCGCGGTGCGCACAAGCGAGCCCAAGTTGGTGAGCAATTGCGTCAAATGCGGCAAATGCGCGCGGCATTGTCCGCAGCACATCGATATCCCCGGGCGCTTGGACGCCGTACGCCGCCGTTTTCAGCCCGGCCCCGTGACGGCGGCGCTTAAGGCCTTCGGCAAAACGCGCTCCTCATGACCCTTTTATAACTTGCGGTGGAATAGTTCCTGTTTGCGGCAGAATAGGGCATCGACAGGAACTATTTCACGCAACAGATGAGGGGGAGCTGGGGATGCTGACGATCGGGTGTCACCTATCCACGACGAAGGGCTATCGGGCGATGGGGGAGACGGCGCTGTCCATTGGCGCCAATACCTTTGCATTCTTTACGCGCAACCCGCGCGGCGGCAAGGCGAAAGACCTTGACATGGATGACGTGGCAGCCCTGCGCGAGCTTATGGAGCAAAACGATTTTGGTCCGCTCGTGGCTCATGCTCCGTATACCTATAACCCCTGCTCGGCCAAAGAGCGGGCGCGCGAGTTTGCCCTGGAGGCCATGGCAGAGGACCTGCGGCGCATGGAGCACTGCCCGGCAACTACTACAACTTCCATCCGGTGCGCATGTGGGGCAGGGCTCCGACGCTGGCATTCAGATGATCGTCGAAACTCTGTGCAAGGTGATGTTTGAGGGCCAGCAGACGACGGTGCTGCTCGAGACCATGGCCGGCAAGGGCACCGAGGTGGGCCGCAGCTTTGAGGAGCTGGCGCTCATCATCGAGGGCGTTTGCGACAAGCGTCCTGAGCTTTCGGGCAAGCTGGGCGTTTGCCTGGACACCTGCCATGTGAATGATGCTGGCTATGACATCGTCCACGATCTTGACGGCATGCTCGACGAGTTTGATCGGGTGGTGGGTATCGAGCGCCTGCGCGCTGTGCATATCAATGATTCCAAGAACCCCTGCGGCGCCCACAAGGATCGCCACGAGTGCATCGGTAAGGGCTACCTGGGTAGTGAAGAATTTGGCGGCGGTATGCGAGTTATGCAGAATATTGTATCGAATGGCCGCTTGCGCGCATTGCCATTCATTTTGGAGACACCGAACGAACTTGCAGGTTATGCGGCTGAAATCAAACTGTTAAGGTCGTTGCAGCAGTAATGGTTGCCATAAAGTGGAGTGCTTCATTCACGTTATGGGTTTGTTTCAATCAGTTTTCTAATTGCAGATTCTTCCAAGCGGGTGCATAATAACCCACAGTTTTTGCAGACCTCTGAATCACGTGGGGTCATTGGAAGGAGACTGATTATGAAGCTGAAGAAGCTTGGCGCATTTGCCGCCACGGGTGCTATGGCGCTCGCCCTCGCTCTGACGGGCTGCGGCTCGTCCAACGCCACCTCTGGTTCCGATGCCGGTTCCAACGGCTCTGACGACGTGAAGGTCGAGAAGGTCGACGGCTCCAAGGAGTACGCGCTCGTCAAGGACGGTACGCTGACCGTCGGCACCTCTGCCGAATACGCTCCGTTTGAGTATAAGGACGGCAACGGCGACTATCAGGGCTTTGACCTTGAGCTCATCAAGGCTATCGCCGACAAGCTGGGCCTGGATGTCGAGTATGTCAACAATGACTTCGACACGCTGGTTCCGGGCGTTGCCTCGGGCGCCAAGTATGACGTCTCCATCGCGGCTATCACCAACACGCCCGAGCGCGAGAAGGAAGTCGCTTTCTCCGACTCCTACTACATGGACGATCAGGCTATCGTGACCAAGGTTGATAACACCGACATCACGGCCGACAACTACAGCGAGAAGCTCAACAACGCCGACGCTACCATCATCGTCCAGTCTGGCTCAACCGCTGAGGCCTTTGCCAGGAGAACTTTCCCAAGGCTAAGATCGTTCCCTACAAGGACGCTACTGAGTGCTTCAGCGCCCTGCAGTCCGATAAGGCGACGCCGTAGTCACCAACCGCTCCGTCGCCAGCCAGCTGACCGCCGAGCAGTTCAACACTTGCCAGACCATCAAGCAGGTCAGCACCGGCGAAGAGTACGCCATCGCCATCAACCAGGGCAACACCAAGCTCAAGGACGACATCAACCAGGCCATCAAGGACCTGACCGATGACGGTACCGTCGACGCCCTCATGGCTAAGTACAGCATCAAGTAAATTAATGCTTGATTGCGTGCGGGCCCTTTCCGTTTTGCGGGGAGGGCCTTTGCGCTTCTCTCGACGGCCGCGTTTCCGTCTTGTTTTGCCGGCAACTTCTACGATAGGAGCCACCTTGTCTCGATTGAACAAAGGGGCCACGGAGCAGTGTTCTCCACTGCCCGCCTTACTCCAAAAGCTAGCCTGCGCCATGGCCGTGGCGCTCGCGCTCGTGTGTGCGGGGACATATGCACCCTCGACCGCCCAGGCGCTTGAGACCGCAAAGATCACTGCCCGACCCAACACCGGCTCGGGCAGCGATGTGGTTGGCGGTACCGAGACGCGCATTACCTGGGAAGTCCAGGCCGATGCCGACGAGGAGCTGAGCGGTCTTTCGCTGACGTTTGTCGACGGCACGACGTTTGGTGCCGACGACACGCGCCTGACGATGCTCTCGGGCGAGGACCTCATGGACCGTACGCCCATGAAGCCCACGTGCAAGGCTGACGGCCAGACGCTCAAGATTGACTTTGGCGAGACGGCACCTGCCGGTGGGTTTTTCCGTGTCGAGGTTTACGGCGTGACCTTCCCCGTTGAGGGCGGCGATGAGGCTTTTAGCGGAACTATACCCTGGCCGACGGCTCGACCAAGAAGATTTCCAAGATGCCCTCGGTGGAGATCAAGGGCGTTACGGCCTTTGATAATTTCCTGGCCGACCTTAAAGAGCAGCCGTGGGTCGAGACGTGGAACTCCAATATGTTCCTGCGTCTGTTCCTGAACCCGGTCATTTTGGTCCAGAGCCTGCCGATCGTCTTTAAGGGCTTCCTTATGTCGCTCTCGATCGTGCTCGTGGCGTTTCCGTTGGCAATTCCCTTTGGCTTCGCCCTGTCGCTCATGCGTATCTCCAAGTCGCGCATCCTGCGCTGCCTTGCCGGCATCTACGTGAATATCATCCGCGGCACGCCGGCGTTCCTGCAGATTTACATCGCGTTCTTTGGCCTGCCGCTGGCCGGCGTCAAGGTGGATGATTATGTCCTGGGCGTCATCGTCATGTCCATGAACTCGTCTGCGTATCTGTGCGAGATTTTCCGTGCCGGTATTCAGTCGATTCCTAAGGGCCAAAACGAGGCTGCTCGCTCGCTGGGCATGAATGCCTTCCAGACACTACTCTACGTTATGATTCCGCAAACGTTCCGCAATGTTCTGCCTACGCTGACCAGCGAGTTTATCCTGCTCTACAAGGATACGTCGCTGCTCGCCGCCGTGGGCGTGGTCGAGATCGTCATGAACGCCCGTACCATCGTGGCCACGACGGGCTCCATTACGCCGTATGTGGTCGCCGCCCTGTTCTATCTGGTCATTACTCTGCCGCTTGCTCGCTTGGTGAGCGGTCTTGAGGCGAGGCTGCTGGGTACGGCCGAAACCAAAAAGAAGCGTCCCGCCAAGAGCGCCGGACAGGTTGTCGCGACGCCCGCCGATCACATCGCCGGTCTGTAAGGAGGTCCCAGTATGAGTGAAACGAATTCAAACGAGGTCGTCGTCAGCATCAAGAACCTCCAGAAGGCCTTTGGCGATAACGTGGTCCTGCGCGATATCGATCTGGATGTGCACAAGGGCGAGGTCGTTGTAGTTCTGGGTCCTTCTGGCTCGGGCAAGTCGACGATGCTTCGCTGCATCAATCGTCTGGAGCATCCCACGAGCGGCTCGATTGTCGTTGAGGGTGTGGACGTGTGCGCCAAGGGCGTCGACCTCAATAAGGTGCGTACGCATCTGGGTATGGTGTTTCAGCAGTTCAACCTGTTCCCGCACCTGTCGGTCAAAAAGAACGTCATGCTTGCGCAGCAAAAGGTACTCAAGCGCAGCAAGGAAGAGGCCGAGAAAATCGCTATCGAGGAGCTGACCAAGGTCGGTCTTGCCGAGCGCATCGACTTTATGCCGAGCCAGCTCTCGGGCGGCCAGCAGCAGCGTGTGGCCATTGCCCGCGCCCTGTCGATGAATCCGCATGTCATGCTCTTTGACGAGGCCACATCGGCGCTCGACCCCGAGCTCGTCCGCGATGTATTGGGCGTTATGCGCGATCTGGCCCGCGACGGCATGACCATGATCGTCGTGACGCACGAGATGGGCTTTGCACGCGACGTTGCCGATCGCGTCGTCTTTATGGACGGCGGCGTTATCGTGGAAGAGGGCACGCCGAGTGAGGTCTTCGACCATCCAAGAGCGAGCGCACCAAGGCGTTTTTGGGCAATATCTCATAGTCGGTTAACGCAATTTGCGTTACAGGAAACGGGGGCTGGATGTGGATCCAGCCCCCGTTTTTGTTAGGACACGTATGCGTATTGTCGTGACTCGGCTTTGTCGGCCCGTGGCGTGTTAAGCCAGCTCGGCTCCAAGGGCGCGACAGGCGGCCTCGCCCTCGTCATCGGGGGCGTCGAAGCAGATTGCGGAATCGACGACGTTGACACCCGCCTCGTCGGCGTCTGCCTTCCAGTTGTCCATCCATTCGCCCTCGGCCCACGAGTAGGAACCAAAAAGAACGACCTTCTTCTCGCCGAGAATTTCCTTGACTTCGTCCCACATCGGCTGGAACTCGTCGTACTCAAGCTCTTCGGAGCCCATGGCGGGGCAGCCGAAGGCGAAGGCGTCATAGCCGGCGGCCTTGTCGGCGGAGAAGTCGGCGCAGGAGATGACCTCTGTCTCGGCTCCGGCTGACGTCGCGCCCTCGGCGACGAAGTTGGCCATGGCCTCGGTGTTGCCCGTACCGCTCCAATAGACGACGGCGATCTTGCTCATGTTTTGTCCTTTCGGTCGTGCGGCGCTTGCCGCGGTTTGTACGTTCTATCGGGTTGCCTGGACAAGTTGTCCCAGGGTGCAGCCCTGTTGATAGATGTAGGTGAGGCATTGCGTGCATGCGCGATAGGAATCGAAGGTCGTGAGCGCCTGCTCAACGTTTGTGTATACCTTCCATGCGCCAAAGACCTTATAGTTTTCGCCGCGCTGGACGATAAACTGATGGACATCTTCGTAGGGATAGCCCAAAAAATAGCCAATTTCGTGGGGAAACTCGCACATGCACCCCGTATCGCAGTGCCTATTTCGCGCGAGTGCGCAGACGTTGCCGTCATAGGCGCTTTCTGCGGCATTGCTGCTTGCCAGCGTGATGCGCGCGGCGAGATGCACCAGAGACGCGGACAGGTTGTGGACATCGTAACCTTCGGCGGCAAGTGCCGTCGTAGCGCGGGGGTCGGAGAGGTATCGCATGAGGTCCGCAGGGCGGTACACATAGATGAGCGCTCCGCAGGGGCGCCAGACCAAAACGCTCATGTGGATCCCGAGTGGCTGGAGCTCGCGGTTGCATTGGGCTATGACGGCGAGCAGGCGAGAGCGTCGCTCTTCGATATGGCGGCGCCGGATTTTCCGTTTTGGTTGCGTAAACGCCGGGATAGGTAAAGAGCGAAGCCGGCTTGATACCTGCGAGCGTAGGGGAGCAGTTGCGCACGACAGCCGTTTGGTATGTTGGGATGTCAATGGTTCGAGTCACGGCGCTCCTTACGGATCTAAACTGTTAGCCTAGGAAAACTTATACACGAAAGTAAGCCCTGGTCAACTAAAAAGTAAGAAAAGGGAAACTAATTGATCGAACGGACATGGTTTTGGGTTAAGATGGGGACACCCCATGGGGGTATCTGGATAGGGCTACTTGAAAGGGGAACGCATGAGTGACTTGCTCAACCCTGCGAATCTCATCGTGCTGGCCGTCATTGCCGTCGGCATGTTTTTTGACTGCGTCGCATTGCCGCTTCGACACACGGGAAGAGTTGTTGCAGCGATGGTGCGAGCGGCAAGAAGGCCAAAAAGGTTGTTGTGACGGATACCGATGCGTCACACTATCCCTATAGCGATGAGCTGCTCATCGGCGGCATGAGCTGTGACGGCTGCGCTCAGAACGTAGCCAATGCCCTCAATGCGCTGGATGGCGTGTGGGCAACGGTGACGTATGCGGACCACACGGCACGCGTGCGCTCTAAGCGTCCGGTTGATCGCGGTGTCCTCGAGACGGCCGTGAAAGACGCGGGCTACTACGTCATGACGCTGTAAGCGCCGCCCTGGATGCGCTTCCTTGGCTAGGCTCGTCCGCGCAGTTCGATGTCTTGGATGTCGTCGAAGTCGATGGCGATATCCTTGAGCTTGAGCAGTTTGAAGGCGGGGAGCACTTCGTCAAGGATGCCCGTGCGAGCGCGATAGCCGTATGTATCGTAATAGGTGACGCGCACCAAGTCGCCGCGTTTGAGGCCCTCGAGCTTTTTCGAAAGCTCGAGGGCTTTTTCTTCCGTGAGTTCGCATTTGGGCTCAACAGTGATTTCTTGCTTACGTACGAGCTCGTAGTATCCCGTGAGAGCGGCGAAGGGCATAAACTGCGCGGCACGGCCGGCGCGAACGGCACCGTTGGCGGTGAGTTTGGGGTCGGCGGAGCGGCGTCTTCCCTCGGGGTCCGCCAGGCGCTCAAATGGTGTCGGCGGCCGCATCGGTTGTTGTTGGGGCTTAGGCACGATGCCCTCCTACCTGATCGTTGCGCTCGCGTGCGGTGGCACCAGCGGTAAGGCTCAATCCTTTGACTAGGGCGTTCTTGCCGTACTTGCCTTTTACGGCCAGGACGCGCGCGCCAGGTCGCGTTCGCGCTCGTCGGCCTCGACGTCGCTGAACAGATTGACGGTGGCAAATTCCTCGGGCATGAGGTTGCCAAATCCCAGGTTGATGCGCTTGATCGGTCGTTTGGGGTCGACCGTCTGTGCCCAGAGCTCATCGAAATAACCAATGATCTTCTTAAACGAATTGGTGCGCTCGGGCAGCTTTCGCGAGGCGTTAGAGTGCGCGAAGAGCGCGGCATAGCCACCACGCGGTTTGCCGCCATGTTCTCCTACAAAGATGCCATCGATTGCCTGCGCCTCGCGCACCAGGCGCCGCCGTTCGTCATCGTGCTGGACGGGCTTGGGCGCACGGGGGGCGAGTTCGGGACCGGCGGTCGCGGCGGGTTCGATGCTCGACGTGCTTGAGCGCAGGTGCCCGCATCCGTCTACATATTGTGCTGTGCCGCTGGCATCGAGCCGGCGTATGTCGGCTCGCTCGCTCGCGTAGCCCACAAAGAGCGAGATGCTGTCACACACCACGTGCTTGTCGATCAAATCCAGCACGGCGGCATCGACCATTTCGCGCAAGACGGTGTAGGCCTGCTCGTAGGCATAGCCCTTCGAGAGCACTTGCCCCGTGGTGGTCGAGGTCGCTTGCGGGCGATAAGCTTGGATATCGGCGATAGTTGTTGGCTCACGCCCAAAGGCGTGGTCGATCAGATACTCGGCATTGACGCCGAGCTCATCGTATAGCAGGTTTTCGTCGAGCGCGGCGACACCCATCAGTCGTAGACGCCGTACTTTTCGAGCCGGGCTGCCACACCGGGGCCGATACCCCAGATGTCGGTGATGGGTCGATGCGGCCAGATCTCCTTGCGAAAGGTTTCGTTATCGAGTATGCCGATGCGGCTGGGTACGTGCTTTGCGGTAATATCGAGCGCTACTTTAGCCTGGAATAGGTTGGGGCCGATACCGACGGTGGCCGTGATGCCGGTGCGCGCGAGGACCTCGTCGCGCAACATGCAGGCGAACCCTTCGGCATCGGTGTGGTAGAGGTCTAGATAGGGCGTCACGTCGATAAAGCACTCGTCGATTGAATAGACGTGAATGTCTTGCGGGCTCACATATTCCAGATAGATGCCGTAGATTTTCGCCGACACCTCCATGTAGTGCTGCATGCGCGGTATGGCCTTGATGTAGTCGATGCCGTCAGGAATCTCGAACAGACGGCAGCGGTTGTGTATCCCGAGGTCTTTCATGGCCTGCGTGATGGCGAGGCAGATGGTCGCGCGTCCGCGCGATTCATCGGCAACGACCAGGCACGTGGTGAGTGGGTCGAGCCCGCGGTCGACACACTCGACGCTGGCGTAAAACGTCTTAAGGTCGATGCAGATATAGGTATGCTGCTCGTGCCCCACGCGTCCTCCCATCAAACACATGTTCTTATCGAATACCTGTTCGATAATACCTGCTTGCGCGGACACCGTCAAAACCTGCCAGGAATGGACAGGTTTATTTTGGTAGGTAAAGCGTTTGACCTGCCAAAATAAACCTGTCCCTTTTTGGTCGGTTGCCGTTTGGGGGCCGATTGGCAACGCTCGCTGATTATAGTCTTGACCTGCGCTAGAATAGTGGCATCTGAATGTCCGGGCGCATGGAGCGTGCGCCCGTATGCTGAGGAGGACTCTATGGCAACTGTTGCCGCACCTATCGATGCTACGTCGACTGCCGCTTGGAAGGCGCTCGAGGCTCATCAGGAGAAGCTCGAGGCTGAAGGTATCGACCTCAAGGCCTGGTTCGCCGCCGATGCCGAGCGCGTGAACAAGCTGAGCTTTGACGCCGGTGACCTGCACTTCGATCTGTCCAAGAACCTGGTGACCGATGAGACCGTCAAGCTGCTGTGCGATCTTGCCCGCGAGGTGAAGCTCGAGGAGCGCCGCGACGCCATGTTCTCCGGCGAGCACATCAACACCACCGAGGACCGCGCCGTCCTGCACACCGCGCTGCGCCGTCCGGCAAGCGAGAAGGGCCAGCTTATCGTCGACGGCCAGGATGTCGTCGCCGATGTGCACGAGGTCCTCGATCGCATGTATGCCTTCGCCGAGCGCGTGCGCTCCGGTGAGTGGAAGGGCGTTACCGGCAAGAAGATCGAGCACCTGGTGTCTATCGGCATCGGCGGCTCCGATTTGGGTCCGGTCATGGCTTACGAGGCCCTGCGTCCCTATGCCGACGCCGGTATAGACTGCCGCTATATCTCCAACATCGACCCCAACGATCAGGCAGAGAAGCTCAAGGGCCTCGATCCCGAGACCACGCTCGTGATCATCGTCTCCAAGACCTTCACCACGCTTGAGACCCTCACCAACGCCCGCGAGGTCAAGACCTGGATGCTCGAGCAGCTCAAGGCTCAGGCGCCATCGACGGTTCCGATGAGCAGAACGCCGACGCCGTTGCCAAGCACTTCGTCGCCGTTTCCACCGCACTCGAGAAGTCGAGGCTTTCGGTATCGACCCCGCCAACGCCTTCGGCTTCTGGAACTGGGTCGGCGGCCGCTACTCCGTCGACTCCGCCGTGGGCCTGTCGCTGATCGTCGTGCTCGGCCCCGAGCGCTTCCAGCAGTTCCTCGAGGGCTTCCATGCTATCGATGAGTACTTCTGCAATACCCCGCTCGAGAACAATGCCGTCGCGCTGATGGGCCTGCTCAACGTCTGGTACGTCAACTTCTTCGGTTCCAAGAGCCATGCCGTGCTTCCGTACTGCCAGTACCTGCACCGTTTCCCGGCCTACCTGCAGCAGCTCACCATGGAGTCCAACGGCAAGCATGTCCGCTGGGACGGCAGCGCCGTGACCTCCGACACCGGTGAGATCTTCTGGGGCGAGCCCGGCACCAACGGTCAGCACGCCTTCTACCAGCTGCTGCACCAGGGCACCGTGGTGGTCCCGGCCGACTTTATCGCTTTCGCCAACACTGCCAACCCCGCAACCGACAGCGGCCAGGATGTCCACGAGCTGTTCCTGGGCAACTTCCTGGCCCAGACCAAGGCACTCGCCTTTGGTAAGACGGCCGATGAGGTGCGCGCCGAGGGCACGCCCGAGCAGATCGTCCCGGCCCGCTGCTTTGAGGGCAACCGTCCGACGACCTCGATCTTCGGCGACACGTTGACCCCGTTCGCGCTCGGCGAGCTCATCGCCCTGTACGAGCACATTACGTTTGTCGAGGGCACGGTCTGGGGCATCGACTCCTACGACCAGTGGGGCGTCGAGCTGGGCAAGCAGCTTGCCAAGCAGATTACCCCGGCCTTCCACGACGACGCCGCCAAGGCCGAGCAGGACGCTTCGACCCAGGCGCTCATCGAGTTCTACCGAGCTCACCGCAAGTAGGATTCGCTGCGAAAACTAACGCATAGCCGACAAGGGCCCGTATCCGTTGGGATGCGGGCCCTTTGCTATTTGGATAGGATGGAATGTATCGGGAGGCGCCTCGACGGGCATCGCAATCGTCGAAGGCGCGCCATTCATGTTCGGGACAATATGACTTTTTACCCGTTGCAGGCAGAGCCGCCGTGGGTGTTCTGTATGATGGCTCAGACAAGGTTGTTCAATGACAGGGAGGCATATATGGCAATCAAAGCCATCGCAATGGATATCGACGGTACGCTCACCAACGACCAGAAGGTGATCAGCCGCGTACGCGCGAGAAGCTGCTCGCGGCACAGGAATCGGGTATTAAGCTCATCTTGCTTCGGGTCGTCCCGCCTGGGGTCTTCACGCTTGGCGCAGGAGCTCGACCTTCAAAACCATGACGGTCTGCTAGTTGCCTTTAATGGCGCGCATGTGGTCGATGCCCAGACCGACGAGGTGCTGTTCGATCAGGCTATGCCTGCCGACGAATTGCATCGCCTGATTGATCACCTGCGTAATTTTGACGTGATCCCTATGATTTCGCTTGGTCGCGATTTGCACGTCGAGGACTCGTACCATTGCATGATCACGCTGCCTGACGGCTCGCAGAAGAATATCGTCAAGTATGAGCGCGACGCGTGCGATCTTAAGATTCGCGAGGTGGAGAGCCTGCATGAGGTCGCTGATGCTTATCCCGTGGACAAGCTGCTGACGGCGGGCGATCCGACCTACCTGCAGGCGCATCACGAGGAGATGTATGCGCCCTTTAAGCAGACGCTTTCGGGCATGTTTACGGCTGACTGGTACTTTGAGTACACGGCGCCCGGTATCGACAAGGCCCGCGCGCTCGAGGGTGCCCTGCCCAAGCTCGGCATCGATGCCAGCGAGGTCGTCTCGTTTGGCGACGGCCAGAACGACAAGTCCATGATCGAGTGGGCTGGTACCGGCGTCGCCATGGGTAACGCTGTCGATGAAGTCAAGGCCGTGGCCCAGATGGTGACCGCCAACAACAACGAAGACGGTATTGCGGTGGCGCTGGATAAGCTGCTGGGTTAGAATCGCCGATAGTGCATGGTTCGGGCGTCCGCTTGCGGGCGCCCTTTTGTTAGGGAGGGTGCCGTGTCCGCATTTCCGTTCGACGCCGTTATCTTTGACATGGACGGCGTCATTGTCGATACCGAGTATTACTACCTGGGGGAGACTGCCGCGTTTGCCAAGGAGCTTGGGTTGAATCTGACCCAAGAGGAGTTGAACGGGCAGGTTGGTACCTCACATCAGTCTTCCTGCATATGCTGGTCGATTGGTTTGAGCGCGCCGGTAAAGGGCACTTCACTGGCGAGGAAGCATTGGCCCGTTGGGACGAGTGGGCGCATAAGCGTCCGCGTGACTACCAGGCTTTGATTAACCCGGGCGCCGTGGATACGATTCGAGAGCTGCCGCGCCGCGGCGTTCGCGTGGCGCTTGCTAGCTCGTCGCCCATGGATAGCATCGAGGAAGTGCTCAATGCATGCGGGCTGTCGGATGCCTTTGAGTATGTGGTGAGCGGCGAGCAGTTTAAGGAGAGCAAGCCCGAGCCCGACATCTACCTGCATGCGCTGGACCTGCTGGGGCTGCCCGCGAATCGCTGCTGCTGCGTTGAGGATTCCGTTCCGGGCATTACCGCGGGTAAGCGAGCCGGCCTGACGGTCATTGCCAAGCGCGAGGAGCGCTTTGGCTTTAGCCAGGATGCCGCAGACAAGATTATCGACCAGCTGCCGGAGCTGCTGGAGCTTTCTTAGGAGCGCGGTAGTTGCGCGTTTTTCGGGTCTGATGAGTAAATAGCCGACATTTTGGTGCGACACCTAGCATACTTTAAGCTAATGCGGGCTTAAGGGCTTGTTGAATGCCCTTAAGCCCGTTTTAGAATTAATTGTGCTGGGAGAGGGTATATGCCACCGACTGAAGGGCCAACTGACGGTAAAGCAGCGATACCGCTGTACCAACAGGTCATTGATATCATTAAAAACGAAATCAACTCCGGCGCCTACAAGGCAGGCGCGCGGATACCCAACGAATTCGAATTGGCTGAGAGCTATAAAGTTGGCCGCGTTACCGTGCGACGCGCTATTGAGGAGCTCGTCCAGCAGGGCTATCTAACGAAGCGACAGGGGAAAGGCACGTTTGTCAATGCCCCCAAGCTCAAGCGCAAGATTCGCCAGAAGGATGACGTTCAGAGTTTTTCGAACGCATGCCGCGTTAACGGAATGGAACCGGGGGCGTGTGTCATTTCGAGAAAGATACTGCCGGCGGATTCCACCGAAGCGCAGTTCTTTGGTGTTCCCGTTGGAACTGACTTGATTTGCGTTGAGCGCGTGCGCACTGCCGATGGCGTCCCTGTCATGCTCGAGAACAACATATATGTTTACGAGGACAACGCCTATCTATCAACGGCACCTCTATCTAACCAATCCATTTTTGAGTTCGTGCGCAACCGGACGGGCCGCACTCCCGCGTTTACCGACCCGTGCACGCTCGAGATCGCGTGCGCGTCGCCCGAGGTCGCTCGGCTGTTGGCAGTTCCCGTTGGCGAACCCTTGTTTTATATGGAAGCTTCTTTTTCGATGAGCAGCGGCGGCCGTTTATCATCGGTCGTCAGCGGATCGTTGGGTCTCGCTACGTCTTTGACATCTAGGACATTGCGAATGGAGACGCCCGGTGGATCATCTCATCGGGCGTTTCCATACCGTTCACGGCGCGAACGCAACCGTTCAACCGCGTCGCGGCAATCAGTTTGAAATTATCTTGATGACGGGAAAAGCTGCTGGTAATCTATGGGACGTCATAGAACGTTTGCCTTGCGTAAACGTTGAAGCGAGATGCGATGCAGTCTCGAGTTCTTTGGAGGTATCTATGTCAGATACGAAGGCGAAGAAGACAAACAGACGTTTTAAGTTCAAATTACCGCATGTCTATACGATTATGTTCTTGCTGATCGTTGTCTTTGCGGTCCTGACTTGGATCGTTCCTTCTGGTCAGTATCAGCGCAAGACGATTTCGACAGCGGCGGGCGAGCGTGAAGTCGCCGTTGCTGGAACCTATGAACAGGTCGATAAGAACTACACCGATTCCGAGACCGGCGAGACCATCAATCTGGGCCAGGATATCTTTGCGGTCCTGCAAGCGCCTACTAAGGGCATCCAGGAGGCTGCCGACGTCGTTGCGTTCGTCTTATTGATTGGCGGATCGTTCGCAATCATCACCAAGACCAACGCTTTGAATGCCGGCATGAGCCGTGTGATTAAAAAGCTCAAGAACAAGGACATCCTCATCATTCCCATCACGATGACGTTGCTGTCCATTTGCGGCACTACGTTTGGTATGTCTGAGGAAGCCCTGCCGTTCTATGCCATCTTCATTCCCATCATGATGGGTATCGGTTATGACTCGATGACGGCATTCATCATCTGCTTCCTTGGTCCTAACCTGGGATATTGTGCCTCGACCATCGATCCGTTTAACGTCTTGATCGCACAGGGCATTATCGGCATCGAGGGCAATCCTCAGCTGTGGCTGCGCGCCGTTTCTTGGGTCATCTTCACTGCCGTCGGTATCGCATGGGCCATGCGCTACGCTATGCGCGTCAAGAAAAATCCCGAGTCGTCCATTACGTACGAGGACGATAAACTCAAGCGTATCGAGTTTTCCGTGACCGATGCCTCCATCGAGGAAGAGTTTACTATCCGTCAGAAGCTCGTGCTTATCGATTTTGCCTGCGGTATGGGCATTATCGTCTGGGGTCTTGTTACCCAGGGTTGGTACATGAATGAGATTTCCGCCGTGTTCCTTGGCATGGGCTTGCTTGCCGGTATCCTGGGCGGTCTTGACCAGCAGACGATTGCTGAGGAGTTCGTTAAGGGTCTCGCCGACTTTGCGTACGCCGCTATCGTTATCGGTATCGCTCGCGGTATTCTGGTCATCGCCGAGGGCGGCATGATCATCGACACCATTCTCCAGGCGCTCGCTACTGCGCTCGCCGGTGCACCCGCCGCCGTCTACACCACGTTTATGTATATCGTCCTTGGCTTGCTCTCTTTGCTGGTTCCCTCGAGCTCTGGCCTGGCGGCGCTCACCATGCCCGTCATGGGTCCGCTGACCGAGCTTATGGGCCTCAATCCCGAAGCCGCCGTTACCGCGCTCCAGTTTGCCAATCAGACCATCAACACCATCAGTCCCGTGGCGGGCATGACGGTTGCCGGCCTTGCCGTGGCAAAGATCTCGTTTGGTCAATGGTGGAAGACCATTTGGAAGTTCTTCATTTTCATGGTCGTCTTTGGCCTGATCGTAACGGCAATCTCTGGCATGCTTCCGGTGTAGGTGGTTGTGATGTCTGATCGTTTAACGGTCCTGACGTCTAAGAGCGTCTTTACCGGTACGGGGGACCTGCCGTTTGAAGGTTTCGTAGCGGTCCGTGGCAATCGAATTGAGGCTGTTGGCACCAAGTGTGAGCTAGCTTCGTATTTGACCCAGGCGGACGAGGTAGTTGACCTGGCGACCGCACCGTCATGCCTGGCCTGATCGATGTGCATACCTTCTATACAGGCTGGGCGCTGCGGACGTTGGGGCCTGATCTGTCCGGCATCGCTGATGCCAAAGAGGCCGTGTCGCTCTTGCGTGCATGGAAAGAAGATCATCCGGATTGCGCGGCGGCTTTTGGCCACAACCTACCCGAAACGTTGGCATCGGATGCCGAGAACGCAAATACGGCGGCTGTGTTTGACGATTGTTTTGGCGATATCCCTGTCGTCTGCTTTACACCGGGTGCGGAGACCTGCGTTCTCAATGCTGCCGCCAGTGCGCGATACGGCTTCACGCCCCAGGCGTGCTATGCGAGAAGATCTGGCGCATGATGAGCGATTTCCTCGCGCTGCCCGAGGTACGTGCGGGGTATTCGGACTACATGAGCATGCTTAACGAGCGCGGCGTTACCGCCATCAAGGAGATGGCGTTTGATGACTACTACGGTTTTGCCGACGAAATGGCTCGCCGTGAGGAATCTGGTGAGCTGACGGTTCGCGTCTCTATGATGTCGCAGCCGGTGGGTGCCGGTGCAAATCTGTCGTATGCTCGCGAGGCACGAGAGCGCTTTCGGGGACCGTTCGTTCGTTTTTCTGGCTTCAACCGTATGACCGATCGCGGCGTATGGGCGGGGCTTGCCGAGATGATTGACCCCTATGAGGACACGGCCGATGCGGGAGCTGCCGGCAAGACGGTTGTCGAGGAGCCCGAGTGGGATCTGATTGAGAACGAGCTGCGTGCAATTGATGCTGACGGCTTCCGATATTCTTTGCATTGCCAGGGCGATGGCGCCGTTCGTCGCACCGTGGCGCTCTATGCCTCGCTGCCTCGAGACGAGCATGGACGGTTGCTTCGCCGCCATGCGATTACCGATCTCGAGAACTCTGACCCGACCGATCTTGTCGAGTTTGGCAAGTTAGGTGGAATTTGCGAGGTCTATCCGCAGATTCTGACGCTGGACCGGCGCGAGGATTGCCTGTCGATGATGCGTCGACAAATTGGCGAGACGCGACTTTTGCACAGCTGGAATCGCCGCGGCATGGAAGATTCCTGATGCACGGTGTGCTGTGGTACGGATTTGCCACTGCTGATTCCGAGCCTGGGCGAGTCAATCTACAGCGCGTGCGGTGGATACTTCGACGATGGACTGCCCGTGAATGAGGCCAACGCGCTGACGCTTGTCGAGCTCTTGCGTGCTTGGACTGCCGGGGGCGCGTACGATTTGATGCGCGAAGACGAACTGGGTACGCTTGAGGTCGCAAGCTTGCCGATATCTGCGTGCTCGATCGGGATGTGTTCGACATCGATTATCGCGACGCACGCGATCTTTCGGTTGATATGACGATGTCGGACGGACAAATCGTGTTCGATCGAAATAAGGAGGCATAAGATGTCTGAATCCAAACCGACGCTGCGCCGCGAACAGATTGCGGGCATGAATATCCACTACATCATGTGGTCGCTCGATTACTTCCTTGATGTGCAGCAGCGTTTGGGCTTTGAGTCCATTGAGCTGTGGTGTGCGGAGCCGCATGTGACGCTCGACCACACGGGCTACTTTGAGGCTGAGGTCCTGGCGAAAAAGGCTGCAGACCGTGGGCTTAGGTATCGTACTCTGTGCCCCGAGAATGTTGTCTATCCTTGGCAGTACTGCGCACGCAAACCGCTGCATGAACAGCGCAGCCTGGCGTACTTTAAGCACGGCATTGAGCTTGCCGAGGTACTTGGGTGCGACCGTATGTCCGTCAACTCGGGCTGGGGCGACTGGGACGAGGACCGCGAGGAAGCCTGGAAGCGCAGCCGCGAGCACTTGTCCATTCTGGCGGAGTATGCCGGTGAGCACGGTCTGGTGCTTACGATGGAAAGCCTGCGTCCCGAGGAGAGCAACCTTGTAACGACGGTTTCCGATGCGAAGCGTATGATTGACGAGGTCGCGAGCCCGTACTTACAGCCCATGGTTGATACAACCGCGATGGGCGTTGCGGGCGAGACGCTCGAGGACTGGTTTGCCGCCTTTGGTGATGGGGCAATTCACGAGATGCACTTTATCGACGGTGACCCGTATGGCCATCTGGTGTGGGGCGATGGCAAGCACGATATGGACGCCTTCGTCGCCACGCTTAATGCCCATGGTTTCGATGGCATGCTGGGCCAGGAAATCACGGACGGGCGTTACTACGATGACCCGGCGGCGTCAGATGCCAAGAACATGGCCGCATTCGAGAAATATCTGATTGACTAAAACAACTATCGGCCACGCAACCAACGTCATTGATTGCGGCCCAAACAAGAAAGGAACTGGATATGAACGCACACGATCTGATCAAAGAGGCAATTGCCGAGAAGGGCAAGTTCGACAGCGTCTACTGGATTGCTTGTGGTGGCTCCATGATCGATTTGATCCCGGCTCACGAGCTTCTGCAGCGCGAGGCAACCACCTTCACTTCGTATATCTATACGGCTCGCGAGTTTGATATCATGCGTCCGCGTCGTCTGGGCGAGAAGTCCCTGGTCATTGCTTGCAGCCACAGTGGCAACACCCCCGAGGTCGTTGAGGGCTGCGAGATTGCCCTTGCCGCCGGCGCTACGGTGATCGCCCAGACCGACAACACTGGATCTAAGATCGACTCCGGCAAGTGGACCACGTGGGTCTACCCATGGGGCGAGGGCGTGCCGCAGGCTGAGGTCCCCGCTGGCATTTCGCTGTCGCTTGCGGCCGAGCTGCTCGATCAGCAGGAGCTACGCCGATCTTGCCGATATGTATGCCGGTATCGCCGAGATGGATAAGATTCTTCCCCCGGCACGTGAGAAGGTAAATGCCGAGCTAGGTGATCGTTTTGCCAAGCTTTGCCAGGAGCACGAGTTCTTCTATATTCTGGGCAGCGGTCCCAACTTTAGCCAGACCTACGGTTTCGCTATCTGCTCTCTTATGGAGATGCAGTGGCAGCACTGCAGCTACATCCACTCTGCCGAGTACTTCCACGGCCCCTTCGAGGCTACTCAGGATGGCGTTTTTTACTTCCTGCAGATGGGCTCCAGCGAGTGCCGTGCTATGGACGAGCGCGCCCTTGCGTTCCTTAAGACGCATACCGATACGCTGATGGTGCTCGATGCCAAGGAGTACGGTATGGAAGCCGTGCCGGCGAGTGTCCGTGCCTATCTGGACCCGGTGCTGTTCTACGCCATGAACTGCGAGCTGCGTGCTGCACGCGGCAAGGTGTTTGATCACGATCCCGATTTCCGTCGCTATATGGGTGTTGTCGAGTACTAGAAGGGGCAAAGGCCATGGCATTTAACGTTAACGCGCTCGGATTTGGCGACAACGTCGTCGATCGCTACGAGCATATCCACACCATGTATCCCGGCGGCAATGCGGTGAACTTCGCCGTTTATGCCAAGAAATGCGGTGCCGCACGCTCTGCATACATGGGCATTTTTGGCAATGACGCCGCTGCCGAGCATGTCATTGCAAGCCTCGAGGATGAGGGTATCGAGCTTGACAAGTGCGAGCAGATGATTGGCGAGAACGGAGCGGCTCGCGTGACCGTCGTTGACGGTGACCGTGTCTTCCTCGGCTCCAACGAGGGCGGTATCCGTGGCGATGCGCGCTATGTTCTCGATCGCTTTGACCTTTCGTACATGAAGCAGTTCGATGTGGTTCATTCGGGCAACTATTGCTTCACCGAGCGCGAGCTGCCCAAGTTGAAGGCTGCGGGCGTCACGGTCTCTTTTGACTTTTCGGACGACTCCACCGACGAGTACTACGAGCAGATTGCGCCCTATGTCGATTTTGCTTTCTTTAGTGCGGCGGATGCCGCGAGTGAGGACGAGATTCGCGAGCGTCTGGCATGGGTGAAGGATCTGGGTCCGCGTTTTGTGTCGGCTACGGCGGGCGCCGAGGGCTGCATTGCTTACGACGGCGAGCGTTATTACCGCCAGCTGGCTAAACCGGTAACGGACATGAAGGACACCATGGGGGCGGGCGACTCGTTCCTCACCTCGTTTTTGATGTGCTATCTCGATTCCGCCAAGCGTGGTGAGGGTGGTGCCGAGGCCATCGAGCGCGCGCTCGACTTTGCTGCCGGGTTTGCCTCGACCGTGTGCGGCATGGAAGGTTCTTGGGGCCACGGAGCACCAATCGTCGAATAGCTTAAGAAAGCGTACGGCGGTCTGGCTATGAGGCCTTGGACAGCCGATGCAAAACAATAAGCGAAACGCGAAAAGGGGGCTCGCCATGTGGTGGGTCCCCTTTTGAACATTGGAGAAGACCATGGGTATTAAAGCGTGTGCGGCTGGTTTTTGCTGTGCGGACGTCTATCAAAACATCGGCGTGTTCTATCCGACTGGTAATGGCATTGACTGGGGTATCCATCTTGCACGAATGGGCGTTTCGGTATCCGCCGTGTCGGTTGTCGGCAAGGACGAGTACGGAGACAAGATGAGAGAGGCGCTGGCCGCCGAGGGGTTTGATATCTCTCATCTGCGGGTGGAGGATGGCGACACCTCGGTGATGCTCATGGCATTGAAAGACGGCGTCGATCGCGTGCATCTCGAGGCAATCGATGGCGTAATGGAGACATATCGTCCGAATGAAGATGACCGGGCGTTTATCCTAGAGCATGACATCATTCATACCGACCTGTTTGGCAATTGTTTGGACCTCCTGCCCGAGTGGCATAATGCGGGCAAGACGGTGGTTATGGACTTCTCGGTGTTCAGCCAGGATCCCGAATATGCCTGCGAGAATCATTTTCCCTACGTTGACTACGCATTTATGTCGTTTGAAGATGACACTCCGGAGCTGCGGGACTGGGTACGTCACGCGCAGGAATTGGGGCCGCGCGTTGCGGTTGCCACGCTTGGCGAGAAGGGAAGCATTGCCTATGACGGTGAGCGCTTCTATGAGTGCGGGATCGTGCCGGCGGAGAAGGTCGTTAATACCGTGGGTGCCGGCGACTCGTATATCGCCGGGTTTACCAAGGGCGTGATCGATGGCTTGATATTCCGGCGTGTATGAAGGCGGGCGCTGAGCTGTCGTCCCGAGTGATTGGTTCGTTTGAGCCGTACTAGGGTCAAATGCCTGGAAAGGAGTACGAAATGGTTATCGACATGTTGGTCCATCCTATGCTCTACGGCGAGATCTGTACGCCGGGTGATGAGCCTGATGGATTCGGTTTTTGGTCACGAGAATTTGGTATGGGGCATATGGGCCCCATGGATTGGGATGAGCTTCAAGTCGAGATGGACGTCTGCGATGTGCAGAAGAGCGTGCTCATGCCGCTCGATGTAACCACGGCATGCGGAGGGCACTTTGGCACCAATGACCAGATTGCCATGCTGGTTGCCGCACATCCCGATCGTCTGTGGGGATTTGCGAGCGTAGACCCGCAGGTGAGCGGTGCCGCAGACGAATTGGAGCGCGCCTTTACCGAGTTGGGGGCAAAGGGGCTTTGCCTGCATCCTGCAAAGCAGGGTTTTGCCCCCGATGATGCTGTGGCCGAGCCGCTTTACGAACTGTGCGAGCGCTATAACAAGCCGGTGGTTTTCCATGCCGGTATGTCTTGGGAGCCGGGCGCAGAGCTCTCGCGCAGTAACCCGCTTGCATTTGAGCACACAATCGCAACGCATCCAAATGTGCGTTTTAGTTTGACCCATTTTGGCTGGCCCTGGGTGCGCGAGACCGTGGCGATGCTGCTCAAGTATCCCAACTGCTACGCGGACACCTCTATCACTTACATCGATTCGCCCGAGGAGATGATGCAGCGTCTTTTCACGGTCGATATGGGGCCGCTGTGGTATGAGCGCGCGCTATCGCACCAAGTGATGTTCGCCAGCAATACGCCGCGCTTCCGTGCATTCAAACTCAAGCGGGCGCTCGATACCGTGCCCATGCGCGATGATGCGCGAGAAAGGCTCTACTGGGGTAATGCCCTGCGTTTTCTTGAAGGGGATGAGTGAACATGGTGACGCTCGAGACATTGAGCTATCTATCGACTGCTCCGGACCAGTTCATCGATATTACCGAAGACGTGCACGCTGCCATCGAACGCAGCTCGGTGACGAATGGCTTGGCAGCGATTATTTTGTCGCATACGACCTGCGGAATCGTGGTAAACGAGGGGCTGCCCTGCGTGGAGACGGATCTTATGGAGACGCTTGATCGCATCGCCCCACTCGATGCCCCCTATGCGCATGCACACTTCCTGCCGAGCTATGGAGCCACCGGCAACAACTCCTGTGGGCATATCAAGAGCATGATTTGTGGAAACAGTTGCTTCTTTCCCGTCCAAGATGGCCACATCGTGTGCGGAGGTGCCCAGAACATCTATCTTGCGGAGTTTGACGGTCCGCAGAAGCGAAAAGTGTACGTCGAGGTGCTGGGGGAGTAACGTCCCTGCAATAACCCTATTAAGGAGCACGTTATGTCGTTTCTAACTTCGATGTTCAAGACCGAAAAGCCGGTTATCGGAATGCTGCACCTGCGTCCTCTGCCAGGTGATCCGTTGTATTATCCGGGTGGAATCGTATCGCAGGTCGTGGAAGCCGCCAAGCGCGATCTCGAAGCGTTGCAGCAGGGCGGTGTCGATGGCATTTTGATTACCAATGAGCTCTCGATGCCCTATGAGCAGCACGTTTCTCCCTCAACCCTTGCATCGATGGGCTATGTAATCGGGGCTCTGTCCCATGATTTGTCGACTCCTTGGGGAGCTGAGGCTATTTACGATGGTGATGCCACAATCGAGCTGTGCGCTGCCGTCGATGCGCAGTTCACGCGCTGCAATTTTTGCGGTGCCTGGGCCGGTGATCTCGGGCTGATTAACCGAGATTTCGCGCACACCATGCGTCGCAAGGCGGCGCTGCGCTTGGACGACCTCAAGCTTTTTCACTTCATCACGAGCGAGGGGGAGGTTTATCTCAACGACCGCACGACTGCGGACATTGCCGATTCACTTCTCTTTAATTGCCTACCGGATGCGATGGTCATCGGCGGTTCGGCTGCCGGTCGTGGCGCTTCGGGCGAGCTTGCCGATGAGGTCCGCGATCGTGTTGGCGAAGTGCCTGTGGTATGTGGCACCGGTTGTCGCGAAAATACCGTGGCTGACGTATTTGCTCACTACGATGGCGCGTTTGTCGGCACGTGCTTAAAGCGCGACGGAAAGCTGGATGCCCCGGTTGATGTTGAGCGGGTGGTTCGTTTTATGGCTGCCGCTCGTACGGCGCGAGGGGAGTAGGCACCTATGGCGCTCTATCTGGGTATTGATATTGGGACAAGCGCCTCTAAAGGCGTTTTAATCGATAATCGATGCAACATCGTTTGCCAAACCTCTTGTGGACATGAGACGGACAACCCGTGTGATGGATGGTACCAGCATGATGCTGAGGCAGTTTGGTGGGGCGATTTTTGCCGCTTGTCGCGCGAGCTGATGGTGCGATCGGGGGTTAATGCGGCGCAGATCGGATGCGTGGGCCTTTCCGCATTGGGTTGCGACTGCGTACCGGTCGATACCGAGTGCAACGCGCTGGCGCCCGCGATTTTATATGGAGTCGATGCACGTTCGAAGCCGCAGATTGACGAGCTTCTTTCCGAATATGGGCCAGATCGCGCACGCGAGCTTTTCGGGCACGATCCCTGTTCGTCAGATATTGCTCCAAAGATCTTGTGGTTTAAGGAGAATATGCCCGAGGTGCACGAACGCGCTGCGAAGTTCCTGACGGCGTCATCGTTTCTGTGCGCGAAGTTGACGGGGCGTTTTACGGTGGACCGTTATTTGGCGGAGGATTTTCTTCCCCTATACGATCGCTACACTTGGAAGGTTGATGCTCGGGAATGTGCTCGTTTCTGCCGGCCTGACCAGATGGCGGAGGTAATGTCGGCTACCGATATTGCCGGGGTGATTACGCAGTGTGCGGCTGAGGCGACGGGGCTCGCGGCAGGGACACCTGTCTTAGTGGGAACGGGCGACTCTGGTGCCGAGGCCATTTCGACGGGTGTATTTCGTCCCGGCGATATGATGGTTCAGTTGGGGAGCACGGCGTATTTCATCTACCTAGCTGATCATATGGTCGATGATGCCCGCCTGTGGCCAGGGACGTTTATCATTCCCGGAACTTACGGGATCTGCGCGGGGACCAATACGGCGGGTGCGCTCACATCGTGGTTGCGCCAAGAGCTGTATCGCGACGCCGTGGAGGCCGAGGGCCACGGTGGCCCCGATGCATATTCGGTTATGGCGCATGATGCCGCCGATGTGGCGCCGGGTGCCGATGGGCTCGTGTGTCTGCCGTACTTTGCGGGGGAGCGTACTCCGCTCAACGATCCCGAGGCGCGTGGCGTCTTCTTTGGCCTGACCGGAAGGCATACGCGAGCCCATATGGTTCGCGCCGCCTTGGAAGGCGTCGCGTATACCGTTGCATCCCATGTCGACATTATCGAGCGAGAGCATGGACTGCCAATTGGGCGCATTATGCTTGTCGGAGGTGGAACTAAGAATCCAGTTTGGATGCAGGCTATCGCGACGTATGCGGGCGCGAGGTCTCGGTTGCCAAGGTTACGGTGGGCGCATGCTTCGGTGATGCCATCATGGCAGCTCTCGCAGGTGGCGCCTATGCATCATGGGATGAACTCGCCCAAGTCCTTGGCGTTGCGCAAACAATCGTGCCCGATATGGCTGCCCACGAGTTATATGCGTCGCGTCGTCATATCTTTGACGAATTGTATGCACGCAACTGTGATCTCATGCACGAATTGGTGTAATGCTGCCGAATTGTACTGCCTTCCAATAGGGACTGCGTTGTGTGATTCGCATGTCCTTGGCATTTTTTGCCCACAGGGGTTAGCGAAGGTCAAATACAGAGTGCGCATTTGCTAAAACTGCCGATTCGATGCGCTTTATGTCACAGTTTTTGAGTGAGGCGATGTGTTCCGAGGTCCTTGTGAGCGATCTGATGAGCGACTGCGCGCTTGTTTCTGTGTTTGGCTCGGCCGGCGCATCGGTCTCGAGCAGTAGACGGTCGAGTGGAATCTGTCGGGCATATTCACGTCCACGTTTAGACGCAAGCATGCGTTCGTTGACGGAAAAATTACAGCTCGCATTACGCGCGCGGACGAGTTCGTCCGAAGTGCCGCTAAACCAGTGGAAGATGATAACGGGGGAGTCGGAGTTTGGGATGAGTAGTCCATGCGATTCGAGGACGTCCAGTACGGCTCCCGCTGAACGAACGGCGTGAATTGATATCACGCGCCCGGTAAGAGGATGCTGCACGAGTGTATCGCAGAGCCGGTTAAGTGCCTGTATTTGTAGCAGCTCACTTCCAGCAAAGCGCGCGGAAAAGTCGAGTCCGACTTCGCCGATATAGCGCTCTTGGGCAGCAACTTCGCAAAGCAGATTGACTTCGGCAGGACCGCAGCGGCCGTCGGCGAGCCACCAGGGATGGAGGCCGGCGCCCGCGATAATGTTTGGGTGGCGGCTGGCCCGCTTTTTTGCTGCCGCGAAGTCGCGTGGGTCGACCCCGCAGTCAAAGAGCCCCAGACCCAACGCCGCCAGACTCGCTGGCTGCAGACTCGGGCTGGAGCATCAATCAAGATGACCAATGACGTGTCCAAAGAATCGCGGTTCCAATCGACCAGGACG
>ENA-OQCF01000167-OQCF01000167.1-human-gut-metagenome-genome-assembly--contig:-NODE-167-length-24809-cov-7.629001_pt1 | contig 24809 bp, 29 predicted proteins | sample MGYA00242756_ERZ504573 | MGnify/ENA primary metagenome ERZ504573 (study PRJEB26092, sample SAMD00036240) | human gut metagenome | host: Homo sapiens | study: EMG produced TPA metagenomics assembly of... | reverse complement strand
CTCTTCCCGGATGACTTCTCCGCCATCGGCGGCATCCAGACATCCGTGAGGAAGGACTTCTGATTCCGCGGGATATTTCGGTGGCCGGCTATGACGGCAACCTGATCTCGCAGATCATGTCCCCGCAGCTGACCACCTACCGGCAGGACACCGAAGCGCTGGGCCGCGCCGCGGCAGAGCTGCTTATCGAGCAGATAGAATCCCCGCGCACGGCATTGCCGGAGCAGAAGCTGATCTCCGGCAGCCTGCTGAAAGGGCAGTCCGTCGATGTCCCCAATCCATAGGTTCAAACCCGCGAGGATGCGGGTCACAATATCTGATTCATACATGAGTTCTTTTTTAAAAGGAGGAAAAGACATTATGAAAAAGGCAATGAGTTTATTGACCGCCACTGCAATGGCAGCCACCTTGCTGGCAGGCTGCGGCGGAGGCGCCGCAAGCTCGTCCGCAGCCCCTGCCGCTGATTCGACCTCTACCGAAGCCAGCAGCACGGCCGCAGAGCCTGCTGCCGATGCAGCCGCAGAGGAGGGCAAGGTCCTGAACATCTGGTGCTGGAACGATGAATTCCAGTCCCGCTTCAACGACTATTACCCCGGCGTCAAGGAGATCGCCGCCGACAAGTCCACCACGACGCTGAATAACGGTGTCACCGTAAAGTGGACCATCAACCCCAACGATAACAACAACTACCAGAATAAGCTGGACGAGGCCCTGCTCAAGCAGGACAGCGCCGCTGCCGATGACAAGATCGACATCTTCCTGATCGAGGCAGACTACGCGCTGAAGTATGTGGATTCCGAGTATACGCTGGATGTCAAGAAGGATGTCGGCCTGACCGATGATGACCTCAAGGATCAGTACCAGTACACCAAGGACATCGTTACCGTGGATGGCGTCCAGAAGGGCACCACATGGCAGGCAACCCCGGGCTTGTTTGCCTACCGCCGCTCCATCGCCAAGGATGTGCTGGGCACCGATGATCCGACCGAGGTTCAGGCCGCGCTGAGCGATTGGGATAAGTTCAACGATGTGGCTGAGAAGGCCGCTGCCAAGGGCTACAAGATGCTCTCCGGCTACGATGATTCCTACCGCACCTTTTCCAACAATGTGTCCGCCGGTTGGGTGGACGGCACAACCGTCAAGGTCGACCCCAACATTATGAACTGGGTCGATCAGACCAAGACCTACACCGATAACGGCTACAACAACAAGACCAGCCTGTGGAGCGACCAGTGGGCCGCCGATCAGGGCCCTGCCGGCAAGGTTTTCGGCTTCTTCTACTCCACTTGGGGCATCAACTTCACCCTGCTGGGCAACTCTCTGGCCACGCCTGAGTCTGAGGGAGGCAAGCAGGAAGTCGGCAACGGTATCTTCGGCGATTACGCAGTCTGTCAGGGTCCTCAGCCGTATTACTGGGGCGGCACTTGGATCTGCGCAGCAGCCGGCACCGACAACATCCCCACGATCAAGGATGTCATGTACTCTCTGACCTGTGATGCCGACATCATGACCAAGATCACCGAGGATACGCAGGACTACACCAACTGCAAGAGCGCTATGGATTCCATCGCAGCTGACCCGAACTTCGGCTCCGCATTCCTCGGCGGCCAGAACCACATTGCCCTCTTTGCAGAGGTTGCACCTACCATTGATATGTCCAACGCCGGTCCGTATGATCAGGGCTGCAACGAGACCTTCCAGAGCTGCTTCAAGGATTACTTTGACGGCACGGTCGATCTTGAGACCGCGAAGAAGAACTTTGAGGATCAGATCAAGGTCAAGTATCCTGAGCTGAGCAGCGTCGAATGGCCCGCATAAATACCTGCGCGACCTTAAGGCAACACCGCACAATTCCGGCCTGACGGCTAAGCACCGCTCCGGCGGCTGCGGCACCTCGCTCGCCGTATCGGCACTTAGAATTATGCGGTATTACCTTGAACAAAACGAACTGAACCGCAAACGCCATGCCAGGGGCGGGGAGAGACGCCCGCCCCTGGTTTTGTTTTTATCAGATTTTGAAAGGCTCTGCCCCCAGCAGGGCAATGCCCACACAGCTAAGGAGGGCGAGACCTATGAAAACAAAAAGCAAGGGCATGAGCTACGCCAAATGGGGCTATATATTTCTGGCGCCGTTCTTTATTACCTTTTTCATCTTCCAGTTCTGGCCGCTGGCAACGACCATCTACTATTCCTTCTTTGAATATTTCCGCAGTGGCTTAAAGATTATCGGCCCCACCTTTGTAGGGCTGAAAAACTATGCCGCCATGATCAAAGAGGTGCCGAAGTATTTCAGCAATACCATGATCATGTGGCTGATGGGCTTTATCCCGCAGATCATTGTATCGCTGGTGCTGGCGGCGTGGTTTACCGATCTTCGGTTGAAACTGCGGTTTCAGGGCTTCTTCAAGACGGTCATCTATATGCCCAACCTTATCATGGCATCGGCGTTCGCCATGCTGTTCTTTACCCTGTTTTCAAACTCGGAAACAGGGCCGATCAACTCGATCCTGCTCAAGCTCGGCATCGTGGCCGAGCCGGTGCGCTGGCTTTCCAATGTCTGGACAGCGCGCGGTCTGGTTGGGCTGATGAACTTCCTGATGTGGTTCGGCAATACGACCATCATTCTGATGGCTGCATCATGGGTGTGGATCCCGGCCTGTATGAGGCTGCCCAGCTGGACGGTGCATCCTCGACCACAATGTTCTGGCGCATCACGATCCCGCTGATCCGCCCGCTGCTCGTCTACACGCTGATCACCAGCCTCATCGGCGGCCTGCAGATGTTTGATGTGCCGCAAGTTTTGACCAACGGAAAGGGCGACCCGAACGGCTCGACCAACACCATTATCATGTACCTGAACCAGCACCTGTACAGCAAAAACTACGGCACAGCCGGCGCTATCTCGGTGCTGATGTTCCTGCTCTGCGCGGTGCTTTGCGTCATCATCTACTTTACCCTCACGCAGGAGGATGACGGCCTGACCCGTGAGCAGCGCAAGGCTGAGAAAGCCCGCATCAAGCAGCCAAAGCGGCCGCTAAGCATCACTAAGGAAGGAGCGTGAACGGTATGCCGAACGAGACCAAAACTGCAGCCACCACTACCGCAAAGGCAAGCAAAATTCACGACCCTATGCTGACACTGCAGCGTGCAGTGGCCTATATCGTGCTGTTTGTCCTCTGCTTTATCTGCCTGTTCTTCTTCTATGTGCTGATCGTCAACGCCACGCACAACAACTTTACCATCCAGCAGGGGTTTGACCCGCTGCCCCGCGGCAGCTTTGGCGTTAACTTCTTCAACACCACCCATGATGCCAATGTGCCGATCCTGACCGGTCTGCGCAACAGCCTGATCGTGTCGGCTGCCTGTGCGGCGCTGTCGGTCTATTTCAGCGCACTGACGGCCTACGCCATCTATGCGTATGACTTCAAGCTGCGCAAGCTGGCCTTTACCGTCATTCTGCTCATCATGACGATGCCCACACAGGTTTCGGCGCTCGGCTTTTTGAACCTGATGGACTCGATGAAGCTGACCAACACCCTCTGGCCGCTGATTCTGCCGAGCATCGCCGCACCGACAGTGTTCTTCTTCATGAAGCAGTATATGGATTCGAGCCTGCCGCGCGACATTATTGATGCGGCGCGCATTGACGGCTCGGGGGAGTTCCACACCTTCAACACGGTCATTCTGCCGATACTGAAGCCCGCCATGGCGGTACAGGCAATATTCAGCTTTGTGGGCGCATGGAACAACTACTTTATCCCGGCGCTGATCATCAACGATGCCAAGTGGAAAACGGTGCCCATTCTGGTTGCACAGCTGCGCAGCGCGGACTTTTTGAAGTTCGATATGGGCAAGGTGTATATGATGATTACCATTGCGATTCTGCCGTTATGATCGTCTATCTGCTGCTCTCCAAGTACATTGTCCGGGGCGTTGCATTGGGCAGCGTGAAAGGGTAAAAAAGTTTTATAGACCGTAAAAAGCGGGCGAACAGAAATGTTCGCCCGCTTCAGTTTGTCGAAAAAGCCCTTTTTCGGGTAGAAATGTAGGGCGCGTGTCTATCTCCGCGCTAAGAGCCGCCGCTGTGCGGCGGTTGCGCTCCGAAACGCGCCTGCGGGCGCAGTGACCGCGCCGCACCGCTGGCTGCGCGCAGCGCATAAAATCGCGCCGGACGGCGCGCGGTTTCACGGTATATCGTACTATTGGATAGGCTCCATGCGCGTCTTGATAATCTCGCTGATTTTCTCGCGTCGCTGTCGGGTTCGGTCAGCCCAACGATCTGCCCGTCATCCGCCATGCCGAAAATAAGCGCGCCGCCCAGTGTGTTCGCAAAAGCGCTCATGCTCTTGCACCAGCTTTTGCGCGAACTATCGGTGCTTTAATTATACAACTTGGCAGGGTCGGTTTGCAATCGTAAGTTGTACTCTCCCGTGGTAAGTTGTACGCATGGCCGTAAGACCATAGCGGGATGAATCCAATTTTTTGTAGTTTTACGGATAGGATACGATAGTATATTAGTATTTTATTTATTTAATTATTTATTTGTGCAGGATTTACCTGTACAGGGAAATCCCGTTCAGGTAAATGCCTTTGAGGTAAAATAAAAAATCCCCGGAAAACGGGGAATTTGGGGCAATATTTGGCTGGGAGGGCACCGCTCCGACGCGGTGTGAATGCGCCTAAACAAGGGCGTTTCTCGCGGTGACAGGGGCGGTGTGCAGGGATGGTGTAGAGTTGGCTTGCGTACAACTTCTTGCTAGAGAGTAAAATTTCATCACCAGTTCGTTGGGCTTTTCACTTGCGTGAACCCTGTGATATGAGTATCCACTTTTCTCAATGGAACCAAAGCTGCGCATTTATTTGAGCGGCGCAAGTCAGAATTCGTCTTGCAGATTTGCCCCCAAAACTGCCCCCAAAAGGGGTTGGAACGGGTCAGCACCGTATAGCACTCTTTTGTACACATGGGACAAAACCCGTTCTGAGCTTGGTACACAATACCACCAAACCCAACAAAACAGCACCCTAACGCACAAACTTTGAATTTCTCATAACCCGGAGGTCGCAGGTTCAAGTCCTGTCTCCGCAACCAACAAAGAACGGTAAGACGTAAAGTTTTACCGTTCTTTTTCTTTTGCAGGCCGCAAAAAAAGAAAAGTGGTAACAAAGTGGCAACTCATTTGTTACCATCTCCGAAAATAACGTTGCTCAGGGTGTCCCCCGCCCTGATTTTGGCAGAGTCGATGATGTGGGCGTAACGCTCGGATACGGTGGCGGATTTGTCACCGATAAAGGCAGCTGTTGTCACAATGTCTGTGCCGTTCGCTACAAGGATGGATGCCACCGCATGGCGGAAGGCGTGGGGGTTCAGGTGGGGAAAATTCGGATTTCCTTTTGCAGCCTGTCCCCCATGCGGTTCAGATACTGTGTAATGTTGTCCGGATTCATAGGTCCACCGTACTCATTGGTAAACAGGTAGCCGCTTTCCTGCCAGAGATCCCCCATACCATTCCGGCTGTTCGTCGCGCCACTTTAGGTAGCGGCGCAGGATTTCGTCCATCTGCGGGGTAATCGGCAGCTGACGCGGCTTGCGCTTTTTGGGGTAGGGCTTCTCGTACACACCGTTCTTTGGGTCGTACATGACGCAGGAACAGATGGTGATGGTCTTGCCCCTCAGGTCTACGGCACTCAGCTTGATGCCCGCGCACTCCCCGCGCCGGATGCCGTAGAGCATCAGCACGTGGATCAGCGTGTACCACTTGACGCTCTCGTTCTCCAAAGCCTGACGGATCAGTGTTAGATCGGCGGGCTGGTAGTAGTTCGGCATCGGCGGGTCTGCCACAGGCGGCGTGGCATCGCGGCAGGGGTTGAACGCAATCAGATGCTTGCGGATGGCGTGTTCCATAATGGTGGAAATCACATGGTGGTGTTCCAGCACCGTTTTGCGGGAAAGTCCGCCGCCGGTTTTCTTGTTCTGCCCCGGCTTGAGCAGCATGGCGTAGAAATCGTCCAGCATATCGCCGGTGATTTCGTCCACGGGCGTCTTGCCTAAGTACGGATTGATGCGGGAATCCAGCATATCCTGATATCGTGCGAGGGTGCTTTTCTCCTTGCCGGTGCGCTCCTTAATTTCCATAACCTTAGCGGCAAAATCCTCGAACGATATACATTTCGGTTCGGCGGCTTTTGCCGCTTCTTCTTTTTCATGGGCTGTGATAAGCTCGCACTCCTCCTCAAAATGGACGGTTTCGCGCTGGATCAGCGTTTCGATCTGCCGCGCGTTCAATTCAGGCGGAACACGGACAGTTTTGATAAAGGGCGGAAGCTGCTTGCCAAATTCATCCCTCCCGTGAAAAACGTGGATACGAAAAGAAATAAGGTTTCCGGCCTTATTGTAGCGTTTCTCAACCGATGCCATGGTTCGGTTCGTTTTCGTCAATGGTAAGCCCGAAATAGCGTTCTACATCGTCCAGCGCCACCAGATACTTTGACCCGGCTTTACGGCTAGGAATTTCCTTGTGCAGCACCAACTGACGGATGTTGTGTGCGCTGATGGCACAGCCGGGATCACGTTTGCGCAGTTCATCGGCTGCGCCTTGAATGGTACGGATACGGTTCATAAGAGAGGTCCTTTCTCGCGTTTTACAGATGCGAAAGCTGTTTCAGAAGTTTTGGCATATTGGATTATCAAGGTGCTATGCAAATGTACTTTTAAGTTACACATGCTATATCTGAATTATATAGTACTTTTAAGTTACTGTCAATCGTTTTTGCAAAAATATTTTAAGGAAAACACAAGAAAATTCTCGCTCTTGTATAGATAGCAAAAGTTTGTTATAATGAGGTTGTTCCTTAAAAGTACAGAACCGAGGCGGAGGGTAAAGGTATGTCAATGCGTTGGACAACTGTGAGTGATAGAGATTTTACGTTGATGCGTGATGAATTCGGAAACTACTCTCACTCTGCAGATAAGACACCGATCAGTTTTCAAGAACAGAAGAAGATTTTGGGCAACCGTATCAAACGGTTGCGCCTTTACCGAGAAATGACGCAGGAGGAAGCCGCAGAAAAAACAGGAATCAATGCGACCCTGTGGCGGCATTATGAATATGGTCTGAAAATGCCCCGGCAGGAGAATTTGGAAAAAATCGCACAAACGTTAGATGTTCCGATGCAAATGCTGTTTCCTATCGACACCTGCACCCCGGAGGGAATTGCCACGCTGCTGCTGAATATGCAGCTGCAATTTGGCAGTATGGAAATCGTCGAGGTTGACGGCAGCATCAGCTTGAAATTCCCCAAAAATGAATTTTCGAAAACCGCAACAGATACGCTCCATACAGTTAAGCAACTGCTGGACAAAATCACTTGGGATGATGGTGTTGATTTGACAGCAGAACGCTTTCTATGCAGCCGTTATGCGGTTCCTAGAGAAATGGGCGCAGAAATTAAAGAAAAACGTGAGCTATGGAAAGAAATTCTGGACGGACGTATGGACGAAAGTTCTATACCTGAAGGTGAAAGCTGGTTGTATCTGGAAGATACTGCAGGCTCTATAGAGGAAGCCACCTATCGCCTGAAAAATATGGCGCTGCTGGATTATATTACAGAATGTTATAAAACAAAAAAAGAAGTTAATAAAACAATAAGCACCACCAAGTTAAACTTAGTGGTGCTTATTTGCTTTCTGCAGTTCAGACCGTTCTGGGCATCCCCGGCGCTTTTTATAACCTGTGTTTCAGTTCTTCTACAATGCTTACGCTGGCTGTGGAGCCGATGCGGGATACGCCCAGCTCGATCATGCGCAAAGCGGTATCCAAAGTGCGGATGCCGCCGGCCGCCTTGATTTTTACCTCATCGCCGACGCATTTTTTCATCAGCGACACATCCTCAAAGGTTGCGCCGCCGGTGCCAAAGCCCGTAGACGTCTTTATGAAATCCGGGCGAACCTCCCGCGCGATGGAGCACAGTGCGCGCTTTTCCTCCTCGGTCAGGTAGCAGTTCTCAAAAATAACCTTCGAGATCACCCCTGCACCGCGGCATTCCTCTACAATACCGGCCATCTCATGCTCAATAAAATCGTAGTTTTTTTCTTTCAGCTGCGTAATGTTGATAACATAATCGATCTCATCCGCGCCATTGGTGATTGCATCTACGGTTTCGTATTTCTTGACCTTGGGCGTACTCTGCCCCAAGGGGAAACCAACCGCTGCTCCTACATGGACCGATGTTCCCGCCAACAGCTCCTTGCACAGGGAAACCGGAGCCGGGTTGATGGCCACCATGGCAAAGCCGTACTCACGGGCCTCTGCACAGAGCTTTTCAAAATCCTTGCGCTGCGCATAGGCGCGCAGCTGGGTGTGGTCAAAATAAGCTGCCAGTTCGGCAGGCGTAATAGGATTCATAACAAAACATTCCTTTCGTTTCGTGTGCGGTATCGCCTTATAAAAACGACGCCGTCTTGCCCGGGTCAACAAAGCCCTCGCCGTAAACCTCGCCGGTTTCCGTCACCATGACCATACAGCCGGGGTCAATGCGGTAGGCCGCCATCCGGATGCGGTACACCTGCGGTCTGGCACAGACGCAGAGCAGCATCTGCCGCTCCGTACCGGTGTATGTGCCACTGCTTTGACCATTGTTGAGCCGCGCTCGCATTGGCGGGAAATTTCGTCCGCAATTTCCTGCCCCTTGGTAGTGATGATCGTCAGCATTTTGCCGGCATTGCTGCCGTACATGATTTTGTCGATAACCAGCGAGGTAACCGCCGTTGTGACAAGACCGTACAAAACGGCATCGACAGAGCCAAACACAGGCCAACCTAACAGGATGACCACAAGGTCTATCGCACCGGTCACAACACCGACCGACAGATGCGGGCGCAGCACTTTGATCGACATCGTCAAGAAATCGGTGCCGCCGCTGGACGAACCCCGCATATACAAAAGCGCCAACGCGCCGCCCCATGTGATACCCGCAAACAGGGCCGCCAGCAACGGATCGCCGCCGTAGCCGGGCTGGTCTGCAAAGGCAACATCCTGAAAAAAGGTACACCACAGCATACTGATGACGGTTTTCCCCAGAAAGGCGCGTCCCACAAAGCGGAAACCAAGCAGAACCAGGGGCACATTCAGCACCAGCGTTGTGATGCCGATGGGAAACCCCCACAGATAGTTGCCCAGCAAAGCAAGACCCGACAGCCCGCCGGGTGCAAAGTCCGCGCCCTTGGCAAAATAACAGATGCTCAAGGCGTACAGAAACCCCGCAGCCAGGTTATACAGCTGATCCGTTACAAGGGTCTGCGTTTTTTCTTTCATCATAGAACACTGCCCCTTTTGGAAAACGAGGAGCCTTTCTTGCGGGAAAGCGTTCCTCGTTTTATAATTTATCCAATCAGTTTTAATTTTTGGAGTGCATGGCGATGCCGTCATTTTCCACGGTGTCTGTGACCATATCGGCACAGGCACACACCTGCGGCAGGGCATTGCCCATTGCCACGCCGATACCGGCCAGCTGCAGCATTTCCAAATCGTTGTCGGCATCTCCAAAGGCAATGGTTTCCTCCGTGGTGATACCGATTGCCGCACACAGGCACGGATACCGTTTTCCTTGCCGCCGGATCGGCTCATCAGATCCACCACGGCATCTCCCCAGCGCTTTGTCCGGCAATGGGGCATCTGCCGCAGCAGTTCTTCTTCCTCATCCTCGTTCACGAAGGGGATGACCTGATATATGCGGCGGTTTTCCAAATCGGAAATGTCCCGCACAGCCGGCACGGCGGTGCCGATTTTTGCCTGCTCGACCTCCATGCGGGAGTCCACACAGTTGGCGTACATCCTGTCTTTTTCAAGAAAAATGCAGCTGCGGTTCTTTTTCTGTAAGAACTGTTTCAATGCCGACAGATCCCCGGCAGGAATGGGCGTTTCCCGCACGATCTGCCCCTGCAGCTCGCAGAGCTGGCCGTTCATATAAACAGCACCGTCAACCGTGATGCCGGGCAGCATGTTTTCTTCCTCGATTTCCAGCGTGTGGCGGCCGGTACACAGAAACACCTGCACACCGCTGCGCTGTAAAGCCTGTAACGCAGGGGCTACGCCGGGCGGCATCCGATGCCGCCCACGGTAATCAGGGTGCCGTCCACATCAAAGAAGGCTGCGCGTATCCTTTTTCCGCCGCACGCCGCCAGCGCAGGCAGTTCGGCAAGGCTGTCGATATGCAGCTGCGCTGCCCGCTGGTCAAACGGGAATCTTTCGTCCCGCAAGGCAGCCACAACGCCGCCTGCCGCCGTACCCGCCTGCACACCGTAGGTGGAGTCCTCCACGATCAGACATTCCTCCGGCTTGCGTCTGAGCTTGTCCATGGTGAAGCGGTAAATTTCAGGGTCCGGCTTACTGCGGGTAAATTCGTGACCGCTGACGATACAGTCAAACAGTTCCCGAATCTCGCATTGGTCCAGAACCTGCTCAATACATTCCCGGCTGCTGCTGCTTGCAAGAGCCACCTGCAGCCCCATCCGCTTTAATTCATGCAGCAGCGGGCGAACCTCTTTGCGCAGAATATCCGGGTAATACACCCGGCAGTCGGCGTTCATGGCGTCCATTTCCTGCCGGAATACGGCATCGTCGGTGCGGCGGCAAAGCTTTGCCATAAAGGGCATATATTCCTGCCCGGAAATGCCCACCAACGGGTACATGCTTTCCACGGTGATCCACGGGTAGGACGGTTTCAGCTGCGTATACTGATGGTGCAGGTAGACCGGTTCACTGTCGATCAGCACGCCGTCCATATCAAAGATGACTGCCTTGATCGGCTTCATGGCGTTTCTCCCTTCAGATACCGTCCTCGTCCTCCTGCGGCTGGGCGGGAACCTCCAGCACAAACTTGCCGATGTTTTCGTGCCCGGTCTGCATAATGTCGGCGGCCAGTGCATCCGCATCGGGACATTCATCGCCGGTGATGTTGCGCATGCACAGATCCATCAGCATACTGCTGTTCAGCCCGGAGATCACACGCACCTTGGGGCGGGTCATGGAAAGCCCTGCTGCGCGGTTATACGGCGTGCCGCCGGCAATGTCTGCCAGCACCAGAACTGCCTCGCAGTCTGCATAGCTGTCGATTGCCTCCGCCAGCTGCTTTTCAAACACTTCCACATCCATGCCGTCTGCAAAATCCACGGCCTTTAGTTCCGCATCACTGCCTGCCAGCATTTTTACATTGGCAGCCATACCGGCGGCAAAGCCGCCATGCCCGGTCACAACTACACCTACCATAGCAAACTACACTCCTTTAGCAAAATCGGGCGCACAGTCCCGGCTTATTGGTTGACAACTTCAAATTCAAATTTCTGGGTAACACCGTCCAGATATTCTTTACTGAGGTCGATCGGGCGGTCGTTTTGGTCCATGACTGTGTTTTCGACATACAGTACGGGGGAACCGCGATGTACGCCGAACAGGTTGGCAAACTCGGCGTTGGCTGTCTGCGCCATCAGAACACGGCGCGACTTAATAATTCTCTCGTGGTAGACGGTTTCAAAGACATCATACAGCGAACGCCGGGCGAAGTCGTAGGCATCAATACCGGGAAACACAGATTCCGGCACATAGTTTTCCACAAGAACAAAGGCTTACCGCTGACATAGCGCATACGCACAAGATGATAGCAGCGATCCCCGCGTTCCAGCTTGAGCCGTGAAAACAGTTCCGGGGTATAGCTTACCCACTCTGCACGCAGCACCTCGGTACGGTGCTCCAGATTCAAAACCCCCATCTCGGCGGCAAAGCTCAGCTGCTTGTTCAGAAAGCGCCCGCGGGTATCGGGGCTGCGCACAAAAGTACCGCGACCCTGCATACGCTCCACAAAGCCCTCTTCAATCAGCATATTGTAAGCCTGCCGTGCAACAGGGCGCGAAATGCCGAACTGGGCGCACAACTCCTCCTCTGTCGGCAATTTTGTCCCTGCCGACAGTTTCCCACTGGTGATAGCCTCCAGCAACGCCTTCCGCAGCTGCTCGTACAGGGGGACTGCGCTGGTTTTGTCAAGCTGTATTCTGTTCAGTTCGATCATGATAGGAAATCTCCTTCTTGTTATTCAATGCTGTTCCGGGAGATTTCCGCTTTACAGCCAAAGCCGCCCTGTGCCATACAGTTGCGTGCCGAGACCTGCTGCCCGGCAGCCAGTGCAGCCAGAAGCGCCTGCTCCGGCATGGGCTTTGCCTTTTGCCACCCCGCAGTATACAGCGAGCAGAGGAAGGCAGCAAGGAAAGAATCTCCTGCCCCCATTGTATCACTTGCCTCTACCATTTGGGTAGTCTTTTCCACGATTTTCCCCTGTACGGACAACATTTGCCCGGCTGCGCCCATTGTGGCCAGAACATGCACCACGCCCCGGCGGTGCAGCGGCGCGCACAATTCCGCAAAAGCAGCCTTGTCCATCGGCTTGCAGGAAAGCATCGCCAGATCTATACCGTGGCAAACCTCGTCATAGTAGGCATCGGTGCGGTACTTTTCCTTTTCGCCGAAGTCATAGGCAAACACAGCGGGCAGCGCCTGCACAGCCGCCATCTGTTCGGGCATTTTGGCGTTGCAGCTGCTGACGATCAGATCGGCGGTTTTCAGTTCGTCCAGCTCCTGCGCAGTGATCTGCAGCGGGCCGGTCCAGCTTTCCCCGGTGATCACCTCAAGGAAGCTGCGCTCGCCGTTGACTACATCATAGCTGCACACCTTGGTGGTACGCCCCTGCAAAATGGGGCAATGGCTGATGTCCACGCCGTTTTCTTGGAGTGCTTTCTCCACAATATGTGCCATATTGTCATCGCCGAGGGAGCCGAGATACTCGGCCTGTGCCCCCAGCCGCGCAGCATGAACTGCGACATTTACCGCATTGCCGCCGGGGAAGCACTCCTGTGTATTGTGGTAATAGTCTATTACGTTATCCCCTAATGCAATCAGTTTCATACTCAATAGCTCTCTTTTCTGTAATAGCGGCGGATATCCAGAGAATGATCCGTGATGACCTCAATGTTCTTGCTGATGCGCTGCAGAACAGCCGCCATGACAACGGGGCTGAGCAGCGGACGGAACTCCTCGCTGATGCCGGGCAGTGCATACTCCTTCGTGTCAAAGCAGGTCAGCTTTTTGGTATGGCGGGCGGCAAACTCCTTTACGCGCTCGTCCTGCGCACGGGTGGGGCCCTCAGTCAGCAGCAGCGTGGTGCAGACATCGTCCTCCAGCAGCTCCAGCGTGCCGTGGAAAAATTCCGGGCTGGAAACGCTCTTGGTGCGAATCCACTGGCTTTCCTCCAGCACGCACATGCTGTAGCTGTAGGCGGTGGGCCACAGATCGCCGCTGCCAATCCAGATGTTATACGGCTCCTTGCAGTAATCCTGCGCATATTTCAGGCACTTGGCATCTGCCTGCTTGCGTACCTGCGCCAGCGCAAAGGCAAGGTTCTTCAGCTCATCCGCAAAGCGGGGGTAGGCATCAAAGTTGCCGCTGCGGTACAGGATGCGGCCGATCAGGAGATAAAATACCAGCTCCTGCGGGCGGCCCTCGCCGTAGACGATGGTGTCATCGCAGATGGATTCCAGCGTGGAGTTTTCCTTGCCGACGGCGGCAAACAGGCGCACGCCCTGCTCTTTCAGCCAGTTGGCTGCCTTTACGGTCTCGGCGGTGTCGCCGGACTTCGAGGTCAGGAACGCCACGGTCTTATCGGTGATGCGGTTGCAGTCACCGGTCATCAGGTTGGCGGACAGTACATTTTCGACCGGCAGGCGGGACATATGGCGGATGTAGAAGGCGAACGGGTCAAGCATCGCCTGAGAACCGCCGCTGCTGGTGAACAGCAGCAGGTCAAACCCGTTATCCACAATCGAATCGGCGATAGCCTCGATCTTGGCGCGCTGGTCGTAGATCCTGGCACCGTTGGCAATGATCTGGTTTTCGTCAAAGTTTACCATGCTCATAGGTACAATAGCCTCCATTTGTAATTATGTCATGACAATACAGCATATAAAAAATGCGGCTCGCGGGGGAATGCTGAACCGGCGCGAGCCGCCGCAGTAAAACTTACATGATGCCCAGGAAGGACAGCGCAACCGACAAAGCAATGACCAGCAGGATCAGCTTCATGGTGTTGACATTCTTCTTCTTGAACAGCCAGTAGAGCAGGAACACAAAGCCCAGCGGCAGAATGTTGGGCATGATGGAATCAAAGATGCCCTGCACGGAAACGCTGGAGATGACAAGCGTTTCGGGGAAAGCAAAGGATACATAGCTGGGGATCAGTCCGCCGACAACCATAACGCCCAGAATACCGGCAGCCTTGCTGATATAAGCGGCGTTATCGCCGATGAACTTGATGGAGCTTACACCGGCATTGTAGCCCAGACGCACGAACCAGATGCGGCTGAAGATAGCGGTCAGTGCCCAGAACAGAATGTAGAAGATGGGGCCCAGAACATTGTTCTGCGTTGCCAGAGAGCAGCAGATAGAGGCAATGATGGGCATGGCGGTGTACCACCAGATAGCATCGCCCAAACCTGCCAAAGGTCCGAACAGACCGGTTTTCAGGCTGTGGATCATCTCACGATTCTGGCCTGCCTCCTCCATGGAGACGATCAGGCCCTGCAGGATCGCGGCCATATGCGGCTCGGTGTTGATGAAGTCGAGGTTGTTTGCCATCGCGGCGGCCATTTCCTCATTGTTGTCGCCGTGAATCTTACGGAAGCACTTGGTCATGCCGTAGCAGAAGCCTACGGCCTGCATACGCTCAAAGCTGAAGCAGCACTGCTCCGCCATAGAACGGACGGCCATTTCGTTGAGGTCTTTTTTGGTAATCTTATTAGATGCCATCTTCAAAATCTCCTTCCTGGGCGGCAGTTGCAGCGGATGCAGCCGTCAGCTTGGCAGTCTCCGTATCGCGGGTGAAATTGACATAAGCGATGCAGCCCGCAATAACAGCAATGGGCAGGATGTTCTGGCAGTTGGTAATGACCATGATGACAAAACCAGCAAGCAGATAGGCTGCGTTTTCCTTCTTGAGCATAACGACCAGCAGCAGGGCAAGGCCGACAGCCGGCATCAGACCACCGGCAACTTCAAAGCCGTGGACAAGCCATGCCGGGAAGGCGGCCACAAAAGCGGAAATACCGCTCTGCAATGCGTAGGTGGACAGGAACGCGGCAAGGGCAAACATGGCGGCATACAGAATCCAGCCGGTATACATGACCTTGGCAATGCCTTTTTCGTCACCGGCGGCAGCGCATTTGTCAACCTTCGGCAGGAAGCCGGCGTAGAAGGTGTTGGTGCCGGTGTTGATCCACTGGCCGATCAGTGCGAACGGAACCGCAAGACCCAGCGCCGTGTTGACATCGCAGCCGGTGGTGTACGCCAGCACGGTGGTCATCAGACCGGCAAACAAGGGGTCCGGCGGCACGGTGCCGCCAACGGTCAGCAGACCCAGGTAGGAAAGCTCCGCAACGGCACCTGCCTGCATACCGAGCCGTACATCACCGAGGATGATGCCGGTGAAAAACGCTACGACCAGCGGGCGGAACCACATAAAGGTTTCCATGTGTTTGTCGATCGCGCAGATGAAAACGAGCAGCGCAATCAGCAAACCTTGCACGAGTGTGATTTGCATAGATTTTCTCTCCTCTTTATAAAATATATTTTTTGCTCTGCAGACCGCCTGCAGAGGCGGAACCATGGGTTACTTATCGAAGTCCAGCTTGTGGTCGCCGGGTGCGATTTGGATGTAGACATCCACACCCTTGGCACGGATGGCGCGAAGGTCTTCCTTGTCCTTCTCGTCCATATAAACATGTACATCACCGGTCACTTCCTTGCCGGGGGCAACATGCATATTGCCGATGCACAGCTTATCAATGGGAACGCCGCCCTCGACCAGCTTGCGGGCACTCTGCGGGTTGCGTACGACCAGGAAGATGTGCTGGCTGGCGGATGCCTTGTGAATGACTGCAATGGTCTTGTCCAGCGTAAAGAACCGGATGCCGCAGCCGGAACTTTTCGCGGTGGCAGCCATCAGGCTTTGCTGCAGCGGGTCAGCAGCTGCCAGATCATCCGCCACAACAATAAGGTTGACACCTTGTAAGGCGGTGGTCCACGCCACACCGACTTGCCCGTGCACTAAGCGATTGTCGATTCTTGTCATCAAAATATCAGGCATAAGTTTTTCCTCCTTGTAAAATGCTGCAAAGATTTTTAGATTTTTTCTTAATTTTTAGAAATTTTCTCTAAAATCTTTGTAATATTGTAATGACAATATACCAAAGCTGTGGTATAATGTCAATAGAGTTCGGGGACTTCCCGAAGATTTTAACGTTTTACACAAAGTAAGCGTTAGAAATTTAGACAAAACGTGAAGGAGACTGCTTTATGGAACACAAAAAGACTATGCTGGACTACATTGCCGACTGCCCGGAGTTTATCCGCAACAATGTCGCCGACAGCGCCGCGCTGACAAAGCCCCTTGTGGATGAGTATGTAAGCGGCGGCTACAAGAACATCTGGATCGTTGCGTGCGGTTCTTCCTCCAACGGTTCACTCTGTGCGCGGCAGTTTATCCGCCGCCATCTGAAGTGCGAGGTCAAGATCGTCACCCCGTTTCATTTTGTATCCAGCGAGAATGATTTCAGCGAGACCGATATGGTCGTTGTCGTCAGCCAAAGCGGCTACAGCCTGAACGCGCTGGACGCCATCAAGGTCATTGAGGCAAAGGGCCGCCGCTGCATCGGCCTGACCGGCGATGTCAACAGCGATCTGGGCAAGGTGTGCGATGTTGTCGCCAACTACGGTGTCGGGCGCGAAACAGTCGCTTATGTCACCCGCGGTGTCACCACGCTGGCACTCTTCTTTATGCTGTTCGCCGTGGAGGCTGCTGTCCGTCTGGGCATCAAGACCACTGCCGAGGGCGAGGCTGTCAAGCAGCAGCTGCTGAAAGCCGCCGACATCAACGCCGCCGTACAGGCACAGACCCCTTCCTTTATTAAAGAACACTACCGTCAGCTGTCCGGCATGACCAACGCCTATGTCTGCGGTGTGGGTGCCAACCTCGGCACCGCAAGCGAGGGCGCACTGAAATTCGGCGAGACCGTCAGCATCCCCACCGCTGCCTATGAGGTCGAGGAGTACATCCACGGCCCCAACATCCAGATGACCCCCCGCTACAGCGTATTTCTGATCGACGGCGGCGAGGGCACGGAGCGCATCCACCGCATTTTTGAGGGTACCAAAATTGTGACGGATAACGCTTTCCTGCTGACGCGCTGCGCCGATTACAAGGACGAGCACAATGTTATGTATGTGCCTATGGATGTGCCGGAGGAAATCACCCCGCTGTGCTGGCTGCCCTTCTTCCAGATGACTGCCTGCCGGCTGACGGATGATCTGGACCGCTGGAACAAGCACCCGCTGCAGCGCGCGATGGAGAAGTTTGTTTCCTCCAAGAGCGCCAACTATGTCAACAGTCCCTTCAGTGAAGACACGCCGGGTCGTGCGTAAGAACGATGGCGTGGATATCTGCTGTATTTTTCTGCCTGGGTGCTGCGGACACCTTGTTAGGTGATCGGCTGGGGTTGGGTAGTGCCTTCCGGCAGGGCTTTGCCGCGTGGTGGATCTGCTGCTGCTCATGACCGGTTTTATGGCACTGGCACCGTGGCTTGGGACCCATCTGGCGCCTGTTATCACGCCGGTGTTTTCCGCCGTGGGGTGTGACCCTTCCCTGTTTGCCTCACTGTTTTTGAGCTGCGATGCAGGCGGTGCCGTGCTGGCCGCGCAGATCGCGCAGGAACCGCCGCCGGGCTGTATAATGGTTTGATCGTGGCGGCCTTTCTCGGTGCCACGATCAACGGTACGATTCCGCTGGCGCTGGGTGGGCTGACAGGCACCAAACGAGCCGCTGCCGTTCGCGGATTGTTTCTCGGCTTTCTGATCCTGCCGGTGGGCTGCCTGCTCACCGGGGTGCTGTGCGGCATCCCCTTGTCGGTTCTGCTGCACAACACATGGCCTGTTCTGGCAGTAGCGGTCCTGTTGCTGCTGCTTTTCAAATCCGGCAGCAATGCGATCGGCCCAATCTTCAACGGCATCTCTCTGGCGGTGCGCGGCCTGACCTTGTTCGGCTTCTGCATCTCCGTTTTGCAGGAAACGACCGGTATTGTGTTGCTGGAGGGGTTGACCCCCTTGGCGGAAATCTACCCGGTCATAGGCAGTATCGGCGCGTTTCTTGCCGGGATCCTGCCGTTTTTCGCCTTTGTACAGCGGCTGTTGAGCGCACCGCTGGCCAAGCTGGCCGCACGGCTGCAGCTGGAGCCTGCCTCCATCACCGGTCTGGTCGTGACGTCCGCCAACTGCATCCCCACGTTGCTGAGTCTTGATACGCTGGAGGAACGCGGCATCACACTGAACACGGCCTATGCCGTAGTAGCTGCTTACAGCGTCGGCGATTTTCTGGCATTTACCCTGCAATTCAGCCCCGCACACGCCCTGCCGATGATGGCAGGCCGCCTTTTAAGCGGCTTGCTGGCAGTGGTGCTCTGCCTGAAAACAACACCCAAAACCACCTGAGTAAACACCCCCAACTGGCAGCTAAAGCCCGTTGGGGGTGTTGGTGTTTTCCTATAGCGTTCCCTGTGAGCCGCACGCATGTCTATAATGCGAGAATTGTGCGGCGATGCCTTAGAAAATTTCCCGCTTCACTGTCAGATACCCGTTTTTGATTGATTATCAACTTCCCAATGCCCGCTGAAGCCGCGACCAATGTAGTGAACATTATCCAGTTTCTTTATACGCCGCAGAATGGTTCGGGTGCTTACGCCCAGCATCATGCCCATTTTTTCGGTGCTGATTTTATTGTTCCGCTTGATGAGCGCGATGATTTTTGCATCCAAATCGTCTTGAGCGACATCTTGACTGACATCTTGGGTGACATCTTGACTGACACCTTGAGGGACACTGTAATTCAAGTTCGGCATAACGACCGTAAACTGGTAGCGGTCAGAACGGAATGTGGGACGCTTATCCTCGGTGTAGTTGATTTGCGCTTTGTAGCCGTTCAGAATTTTCCCAAAGCCGCTGCCCTTGCGCTCCATATAGCCCAGACGGTTGAACACATCGGCCAGTACCGGGTTGCGCCGGGTGGACGGCACGGTAAGCGGATCACGGTCTTGGATCATCGACCCGTCCGGCATACCGCCCGGCGAGTAAATCTCTAAGCGGTCATCGTAAATGTCAATGTGGACCTCGCTGCCGTAGACGAGATAATCGCGGTGCGCCAGCGCGTTGACAAGCGCCTCGTGGTAGCTGCGCTCAACGTATTCGGGCAGTTCCTCCCGCGAGTTGGGCGTCTTGCGCCACATCATGCGGGCGTTGCGCTTGATGAATGCCTCGCCGTTTTCAATCAACGAAAGCACACTCCCGGAATACTCGGCATCGTCCAGCGCGTCCATCGTGCCGCCGCTTTTGTCCAGCCCGTTCCAGCGTGTGCAGAACAGGCGCGACCAGCGAATGGGGCTTTCATCGGCAATCAGGCGCCGGCATTTGTCAAAAAGCCGCCCTCGTCTGCCAGCCCGAAGGAAACAAGATCTTTGTTGTCAAAGCTGTTTCCCGTCCACTTCTTATAGCGCTCCCGCAGCTTGGAAAAGGCGTAGTCCTCCACCCTGTAAGGTGTCACCTGAGAATCGTAGGATGTGTTTCTGCCGCGCAGGACAAGGCGTTTCAACTCGGTGGCGGATGCCTTGACGCTCTCATTTCCGATGCGTACAAACGCCTCTAAGGTGCCGTCGCCGGAGTAATAGTAGGGCGTTTCCTCGCCTTTGAACACATCAAGAATCAGCAGCACTTTGCCGTCTTCGGTCCTGTGAAACCGCAGCCGAAACTCCGGGATAGGCTCCATGCGCGTCTTGATAATCTCGCTGATTTTCTCAGCATCGCTGTCGGGTTCGGTCAGCCCAACGATCTGTCCGTCATCCGCCATGCCGAAAATCAGCGCGCCGCCCAGCGTGTTCGCAAAAGCACTGACGCTCTTGCACCAGCTTTTGGGCTTTTTTACCTCAAGCGCCGCTTTCTTGTCATATTCGGTTGTTTCACCGATCAGGTTCTCCATATTCATCTGTTCCGACCACCTTTTGCGCGAAATATCGGTGCTTTCAGTATAATATAAAGTCGGGCGTTTTTTCAAATAATCTTTTGAAATCAAAGTTCATACGCGCAGAAATCCCATATCTTTTCCAGAAGCTGATGCGTTTCTTTCCACTGCTCCTCTGTAATTTTCCCGGTTGCGTTTGCAAGATGGGCAATCTGGTTCAGGTTATTTCCCACCGCAGACAACTCCTTTATGAGCTTGATGTAGGTAGCATTCGGGCGCGGGCGAATCTCGTAACCGACAAGCAGCTTCCGAATGACAGGCTCCATTTTTAAGCCGGATGTTTCGCTCATCTCGCGCAGTTTGGCGTACTCTTTGTCGGTGAGCCGCACGGTGATTTTCTTGGTTCTGTATATCATAGTGTCAATATTCCTTCGAATCAAAAGTCACAAAATGAGGGACGGGGTTTCAGGGGGGGCCCCTGACAAGTGGGCGTTTTGCCGTCATGACGCAAGATGCCGTGCTGCGGGGCTGTTCCCGCATTTCCATGCGGGAACAGCCCTCTGAAAAAGAGTTAAATATAAATTAACTCACAGCACACGATTTCCTCGCTTGCGCCTGCAAAGCTTGCATCTGCGCCGCCCATTCCAGAGGGTGATGCCGTTTCAGATTCTCGGTGACGCCGCGCTGTTCTGCAAGCCGGTATACCAGCGCGCTGACCTGATTGTGCGCCTCGCTGTCGATGCCGGCAAGGTGCTGTGCCAGCGTACCGTCCAGCAGCATTTGGTCGCGTTCAAAGGGGCGATGCTCGTCAAGAAAACGCGCCCGCATCGCACCGTATTTGCCCAACGGCGGTGTACTGCCCGTGGGCAGGGCAAACGACGGAATCAGGTATCCGTTTACGTTAGTGTAATCCGTAGACATTTTTGACCTCCTTGTATGGCGCGGTAATACCGCTGATGGTGTTGAGCTTGTAAGTGGCAAAGCTTGTCCACAAAAGCGATTTCATGTACTGCGGCAGGTTTTTGACCTTCCGCGTGGTGATTGCCTGCAAAAAGGTATCCAGTACGTCCTCCACATACGGCTCCAATCCGTCCTCCTCGCAGCCGTTGCTGGCGCAGCTGATTTTAGCCAGCACCTTGTCAGCAGTGACAAGCGCACCGCGATACGACTGTGTGCCGGTGGCACAGCACATCTCGGTAAGGCAGGTGTTGAGCAGCCCAAATGCGCTTTGGCGGGCGTCATCGGTGACGTCGTTTGCTTGATACGGATGCTGCTGACGGAAGGCGTATCCGGTCAGGTAGTGGATCGCCGTCTGCATAAGGGCGGGCTTAGCCATATACGCCAGCGGAATGGACTTGTGCTTTGTCAGTGCGGGCAGAACTATGTTTTCCAAAGCGTTTTCATCCATCTCTCCCCAGCTTTCAGGCGGCTCTGCCGCAGGAGAGATTGATAGATTCGTATTTATGAGTTTTTCTTTATGATTTAGTTTTATATTACCGCCCCGGTTTCCGCCGCAGTGGTTTCCACTATGGTGGTTACCACCGGGGTGGTAATTGGGGTGGTGGTCGGCGGCTGCTTTTTCAGCAGGCTGTTCGGCGGTTTCGGTTTGGTTTCGTGTCAGATTGGTGCTTTTCACATCGCCGTTGCGGTCGTGGTAGAAAAGGTAGGCACCGTCCCATCCGCTGTTGTCGGGGCGCAGTTCATACTGATAGACGAAGCGCCCCTTTTCACCGGGATACACATGGATGAGCAAATACCCCTTGCTTTTCAATTCGTTCCATGCCGTGTTGAAGGCGTATTCTCCCTCCGGCACGCGCTCCATAAGGCTGCCTTTGGTGAGGGTAATGTTCTCCATTGTGATATAGCTTTGGATGCGTGTATACAGCCCCAATGCGCCGCTGCTGAGGTTCCAGTCGCGGGCGACACTGTTCTGCACCACAGTAAAACCGGGCTTGGGGATAAAAGTGCCGTTATTGGCTGCTTGATTTTTCATTTTCCCTCCAAATGGTAGAAGAGTTTGATAATCCCAATATGCCGAATTCTTCCGAAACAGAGGGTAACAGACAAAAATTAGGAGCTGTTCTTAATTTTAGAAAGTGGTAACTAAGGTGGTAACAGATAGAGGCAAATTTACGGCAAAACCACGCATAAAGTACCTTTAAGGTACATAAGAAACGCAAAAATCAAAGAAAAGCGTATCTTTAAGGTACAGAAACAGATCGGTATGCGCTCATAACCCGGAGGTCGCAGGTTCAAGTCCTGTCTCCACAACCAACAAAAGCTCGTTGAAACGATAAGTTTCAACGAGCTTTTTTCTACATCATGGAAAAAGTGGTAACAAGCTGGTCACTTTGACCCCAAAATGACCCTCAAAACAGCAAAACGACTGCGCCGGACGGCTGAGATTTTCAACCGCCCGGGCGCTTTTTGTGGATAAATCTTGCGGAGTTGGCAGGTAAATATAGGATCGGTCAGCGTAGTCAGCTAGCCTTGACAAGTATCAACGCGCTGTTGTCCGGCACGACGATCTGTTCCTGTTTGGTGGGAATGGGTGGGTTTTTGTACTGGCGCAGGGCTTTTTCGATTTGCTGCTTGACTTCCAGCAGGGCAGCGTCCAGCGTGGCTGCTTGTGCGGTAACTTTGGGGAAGTCAGGAACATGGGCGGTGTAGCCGTCTGGGGATAAGGTGCAGAGTACAGGGTACGAGAAACACAAAATCAGAATGACGCAGATGACGCTAAATCGAGGATATGGTATAGGGATATCTCCAAAGCAGCGTCACAAGCGTCATCTGCGTCACTATCGTCACCGCAAGAACTATGCCGGGGGGGCTGGGGGACACCCCAGAAATGCGCTTGTGGATATCCAAACGCCATGTTTGAGGAAAAGCTGGAGCGCTCCGGCATACACTGCGCGGGCGGCAGCAGCGATCTGCTGGACGCCGCCCGCCAAACACCCGACTACGCCACGCTGGAGGTGCTGGCGAAGCATATCCATATGAACCGTTCCACTTCAGCAGCTATTTCAAGAAGCAGGTCGGGCAAAACTTCAAGGATTACCTGAACCGCGTGCGGATGGAAGACGCGCTGGAGCTGCTGTTAAACAGCGATAAGCACAGCTACGAAATTGCCGAGGAGGTCGGCTTCAAGGACTACCGCTATTTTAACGAGGTGTTCAGCCGCTACTACGGCAAGACCCCCGCTGCCTACCGCAAGAGCTTTAAGGAGCCAAACAATGGATAACGAGCGCACACAGTGGGCAGCCCGGATGCTGACCCTGCCGGAGCCGTTGCAAAGCCGCCTGATGCCCGCCGTATCGGCACTTAGAATCATGCGGTATCGTCCCAAGATACTGACAGAGGGTACTACGATTGTGTTATGACCTCAAGTTGAGGAATATATCCAAAATAGCAAAACGATTGATATTCCGCAAGAACCGCTTTATTTCAAAGACTGTATGAAATACGCCTGAGAACAATCATCCTTTTGCTTACAAGATGAAGGTTCGGCGCGAAAGAATTCTCCTTACAGCAGGCTTTTATAGGCCTCCAGATAGCGCAGACCCAGTGTGCGCAGCGCCTCTGTGGTAAAGTGCAGACCGTCCGGTCGGGCGGTCAGTCCATCTGCCGATACCACAGCACACCGTGGCAGCTGTGTCGCCCATTCCGGGAGTCGGCGGTTGAATGTGTGCAGAAGTTCTGCAGGCATGCCGTGAAAGCCGTTTTCCGGCCAGCCCAGTTCGCCGACTACAATGGGCAGATCTCCCAGTTCATTCCGGAACGCCCGCATCATACGCAGGAACTGCTCCGGGTAGGCTTCCAGCCGCTCCGGGGCAAGGCAGTCGCTCTCGCCCTGATGCCACAGGATGGCAGTCAGGGTGGAGGTGCGCTGTGCCAGCCTTGACTGAAACACGGCATGGTCGAACAGAACTTCTCCCGGTTGCCACTGCGAGATGCGGGTTCCGCCGTCTGCACAGGGGATCAGACCGATTTTTGCTCCGGTCTCTTTTTGCAGCTGTGCAGCAAAGCTGGCGGCAAGGTTCGCTCCGCTGCGGGGACAGCTTCCTTCGGTCACTGCCCGGTCCACGTTGATCGGCTCGCTCATTTTCTGCCAGCGCCCCATCCGCAGCATAAAGCAGTCCGGTGCTGTAAGGGCGTTCTCTTTTGAAAGATCCCCTCGCCCGGCCATATTGGACTGTCCCACCAGAAGAAATGAGCGGATTCCGTCCTCCGCCTTGTGCAAACCATCGTCGATCCAAAGTGACATAAAAACATACCTCCATGTCTCGTTGCTTAAGCCGTAAGGCGAGAATTGTGCGGTGTTGCCTTAGTTTCCCCTGAGGTCGGCGACCTCGCGGGCCAGCTGCTGCAGGCGGGACAAGCGTTGGTCAAAAAACAGGCGTGCCCCCGCGCACAGACGGTTTGACCCGGGGGCTGTGCCGACAAAGGGCTCGCGCTCACGGCGGCAGCCGCCACGGCAAAGGGCAAGGTACGGACAGGCGCGGCAGGACTCTGGCAAAGGTATCGAAAGGCGGCGAAATTCTGCTCCCAGCAGCGAATTTGCCATCTTAAAAAAACGATGCATCGTTTATATTTCCCCAAAGCGCCATTCGTCCAGCACATAAAAAATCGCCAGGGGTAGACGGCTTGCCATCGGCCTCAATTACATAATAGTGACCGCAACGCCCTGACATACCGCAGCTTTCGGGCGGTTG
>ENA-OQCF01000166-OQCF01000166.1-human-gut-metagenome-genome-assembly--contig:-NODE-166-length-24935-cov-7.913496_pt1 | contig 24935 bp, 30 predicted proteins | sample MGYA00242756_ERZ504573 | MGnify/ENA primary metagenome ERZ504573 (study PRJEB26092, sample SAMD00036240) | human gut metagenome | host: Homo sapiens | study: EMG produced TPA metagenomics assembly of... | reverse complement strand
CTCACGGCGCTGGAAGTGCTCGCCGTCGCCCTCGGAGGCACCTCGGCGCGAGCAGGGGCCTCGGGCTTGTCAAGACGATCGAGCGAGATCTTGCCGCGATCGTCGACCTCGATGACGACGACCTTGACCTCGTCGCCCACATTGAGGACGTCCTCGACCTTCTCCACGCGACCCTTGGCGACGCGGGAGATGTGCAGCAGGCCGTCCTTGCCGGGCAGCAGGTTGACGAAGGCGCCGAAGGGCTGGATGGAGACCACGCGACCGGTGTACTCCTCGCCCGGCTCGGGAACCTTGATGATGAGCTTGATGCGCTCGACGGCCTGGTCGACGGACTCGCCGGTGCCGCCGACAAAGACGGTGCCGTCCTCCTGGATGTCGACCGAAGCGCCGGTCTCGTCCTGGATACCGCGGATGACCTTGCCGCCGGAGCCAATGACGTCGCGAATCTTATCGGTAGGAACCTGGATGGAGACGATGCGCGGAGCGGTGCTGCGTGTGGTGTGGCGCGGCTCGGGAATCACATCGAGCATCTTCTGCAGGATGAAGGCGCGACCCTCCTTGGCCTGCTGCAGGGCGCGGGCCAGGATGTCGAAGGTAAGGCCGGTGGTCTTGTTGTCCATCTGCAGGGCGGTGATGCCCTCGGTGGTGCCGGTGACCTTAAAGTCCATGTCGCCCAGGAAGTCCTCGAGACCCTGGATGTCGGACAGGACCACGGTCTTGCCCTCCTCCTGGATCAGACCCATGGCGATACCGGAGACCGGGCGCTTAATGGGCACGCCGCCGTCCATAAGGGCGAGCGTGGAGCCGCAGGTCGAAGCCATCGAAGAGGAGCCGTTGGACTCCATGACCTCGGAGACCACGCGGATGGCGTAGGGGAACTCGTTCTCGTCGGGGAGCACCGGGAGCAGGGCGCGCTCGGCAAGGTTGCCGTGGCCGATCTCGCGGCGCTTGGGGCTGCCCATGCGGCCGGTCTCGCCGGTGCAGAACGGCGGGAAGTTATAGTGGTGCATGTAGCGCTTGCCCTCGGTGGGCTCGATGGTATCAAGACGCTGGCCCTCGTTGAGCATGCCGAGCGACAGGACGGAGAGCACCTGGGTCTGGCCGCGCTGGAACAGGCCGGAGCCGTGAACGAGCGGCAGGTAGTTGTCCTTCACCATGATGGGACGGATCTCATCGGCGGCACGGCCGTCGACGCGCTCACCGGTCTCGACGACCATGGTGCGCATGGCCTTCTTCTCGAGCTTCTTGAGCGCCACAGGGATCTCGCGCTCCCAAGCGGCCTGCTCCTCCTCGGTGAACTCGGCACGGATGGACTCCTTCAGAGCCTCGACCTTGCCGATACGGGAGAGCTTGTCGGCGTCGCGAAGGGCGGCTGCCATCTCGTCGTAGTGAGCGAAGATGCGCTCCTGGACCTCCTCGACGGGTTGGTCGAGCGGGTACTCCTTCTTGACGATGGGGCCGTTGACCTGCTCCCACTCGGCGACGAACTCGTGTTGAGCCTGGCAGAAGGCAGCAAGGGCTTCCTGGCCAAACTTCATGGCGGCGAGCATATCATCCTCGGAGATCTCCTCGGCGCGGCCTCGACCATCGAGATATAGTCGGCAGAGCCGCCCAGCTCCAGGTCCAGATCCGAGTTCTCGCGCTCCTCGTAGGTGGGGTTGACGATAAACTCGCCGGTCTCCACGTTACGGCCGATGCGCACGCAGGCAAGCGGGCCCTCGAAGGGCACGCCGCCGAGCGTCATGGCCAGGGAAGCACCCATACGTTGATGACGTCGAAGGGGTTGACCTGGTCGGCGACGAGCGAGGTGGCGACGATGTGCACCTCGTTGCGGAAGCCGTCCGGGAAGCTCGGGCGAATCGGGCGGTCGATCATGCGTGCGGTGAGCGTGGCCTTCTCGCTGGGACGGCCCTCACGCTTGAGGTAACCACCCGGGATGCGGCCGGCTGCGTACATCTTCTCATTGAAGTCGACGGTCAGCGGGAAGAAGTCGTAGTTCTTGCGCTCCTTGGAGACGACCACGGTGTCGAGCATCGTGGTGTCGCCCTGCTTGACCAGGCACGCGCCGGTGGCCTGCTTGGCAAGCTCGCCCGACTCAAAGGTGTAGGTCTTGCCGTACAGCTCAAAGGTCTTGGATACGAGTGTCATTGTTCTCCTTTACCCCACAGGCCCCTTGCCTGCGGGCTTCTCATGTGACGCGGGCCCCCTGCCCCCGCCACGCTTCAGAGCGTGATTGTTCGCGCCCTTACACAAAAAGAGCGCCCCGCTGCGCAGGACGCTCTTAGCATGTACAAATCCTTACTGGATGTTGTCGCGGATGCCAGAGCCTTGATGAGCTCACGGTACTCGACGATGTCGTTCTTCTTGATGTAGGAGAGAAGACGACGACGACGGCCGACGAGCATGAGCAGGCCACGACGGGTGTGGAAGTCCTTCTGGTGGGACTTCATGTGCTCGGTCAGCTCCTTGATGCGCTCGGACAGGATGGCGACCTGAACCTTGGGGTTGCGGTGTCGACCGGGGTGTTACCGAACTGGGCATCAGCTCAGCCTTGCGCTCTTTGGAAACAGTCATTGTTTCACCTTTCGTTTCTTGTCGCCCGCGGGCGACATTATTCGCCTCGGACTGGGAAGCCGCCGGTGGAGCGAGCATCCAAGGTCGAGGTACCAACAGGTCGGTATGTTACCACAAGCGGCCCGCGCCTGCGCATCATCACCGACCCAACATGAATTCCATCGCACGGAGGCGCTGATCGGTGTGCGTCGCAGCCCAAACATGCGAAAGCCCCAATAAAAAGGCAGCGGTATGGGGATCGATCCTCTCGGCCATGAGTGCATCGAAGGTCATGGACATGAGGCGCGCAGCCACGCGACTTCACCGGTCGACACCAGCTCGGCACCCGGAACGCTCGACGCGCACGACCCGCACATGAGCCCGCCCGCCCGGGGCGAAAAATACGACAGCATGGGGTCTCCGCACAGCACGCAGGCCGAAAAATCGGGTCGATAGCCAACGTGCGACAGCAGCTTAAAGACATATGCCGCCACAAGTAGATCCATATGCGCCGTGTCGAGCCCGCTGCCCACCAGGGCAAGCGCTCGCTGCGTTATGGCAAAGGTAAACGGGTCCTCGGCGTCCTCGAACGAGCACACACGAGCGACCTCGGCGATTGCGCTTGCGGCGCAGGTCGTCTCGTAATCGGGCGTAGCGCCGAGCGGCGCCTCCATAAGCTCGGCCTGGGAAACCACATCGAGCGACCGTCCATGCGCGAGCAGCATATCGACAGTACAGAACAGCTCGCAGCGCGCCGCCAGGCGCCACCGGGTTTGCGGGCGCTTTGCCACGGCGCGAACCTGCCGACCCCGCTCGTCAAGCATCGTCAAGATCAGGTCCGTCTCTTTGAGCTTCGTCTTATCGAGGACGAGCACCTTCGTGCGATATGTCCGGGAGCCTGCCATGCGCGCCGCGCGCCCTTAGTCCTCGGCGTTGTAGCCAAAGCGACGAATCTGGGCCTCGTCGTCACGCCAGCCGGCCTTGACCTTCACGTCCAGCTCCAAAAAGACCTGCGTGCCAAAGATGCGCTCAAGATCGCGACGGGCGTCGATACCGATATGCTTAATCATCTCGCCGCCCTTGCCGATGATGATGCCCTTTTGGCCCTCGCGCTCGACGTAAATGGTGGCGTGCACGCGCAGCACCTTCTTGGTCTGCTCGAGCGCATCGCAGATTACGCCAACGGAGTGCGGAATCTCATCACGCGTGCGGCGCAAAACCTTCTCGCGCACAAACTCGGCAACGAGGGTCTCATCGGAAGCGTCGGTACCCATGCCCTCGGGGAACCAACGCGGACCCTCGGGCAAAAAGTGCACAACGGTCTCGATGAAGGCATCGACGTTGAAGTTCTTGACGGACGACGTCACGATCTCGTCGTCATATTCCATGAGCTCGTGGGCGGCCTTAAGCTGCTCCATGACCTGTGCGGGGTCGGCCTCATCGGCCTTGGTGAGCACCAGGACCTTCTTGGAACGGGCATTCTTGACGCGCTCGGCAACCCAGGCGTCTCCCCTGCCGATCGGTTTGGTGGCATCAATCAAAAACGCGACGACGTCGACATCGTTCAGTTCGAACAACGCGCTCTTGTTGAGCTCGGACCCCAGGCCGTCCTTGGCTTGTGGATACCCGGGGTATCGACAAAGACCAGCTGGTAGCCGGGACGGTTGACGACGGCGCGCATGCGGCGGCGGGTCGTCTGGGCCACCGGCGAGGTGATGGCGACCTTTTTGCCATAGCAGGCGTTGAGCAGCGTGGACTTGCCGGCGTTGGGGCGGCCGACCAGCGCCACGAAGCCGCTGCGGAAACCGGGCTCAACGTCGCCAAAGCCCGCGAAGCTGTCGCCCTCGTCGCACAGGGCGTCGAGTTCCTCGTCGCTCATGCCCTCAAACGGATCGAACTCCTCGACATCCTCATAGGCATCGTTCGCTTCGGCATCCACCGCATCCAGGGACTCGTCGTCCAGAGTTTCATCGATAGGCTGCATAGTGTCGGACATGAAAATCCCTTTCTAAATAAAGTCGAGCGCGTGGGCAAATACCAGCAAGCCAACAATCGCGGCGGTGATGGAAAGTACGTATACGGAGCGGCGGCGATATCCTTCGCACGCTTTGCCAGCGGATGAAGTTCCTGGGTCGCCAGGTCGACGATCGCCTCCATGGCGGTATTGCACAGCTCGCCGTGAATCACCAGGCCGCAGCAAATGATAATCGTGGCCCACTCGGCAATGTCGAGGCCGACAATGCAGCCGGCAACGACGGTACAAACGCCCGCCACGAGCATGACCTTAATGTTGCGCTCGGTCTTAACGGCGGTGACGAAGCCGTCCATGGCGTAGGAGAACGACTTTAAGAAGGAAGGATGGTCCTTGTTCGATCCGGGAATCATAGACGGCTCCTAGTCGTGGGCGTGGTTGGTGATGGGGCCGACGTGGACCAGCTTGGGGTCCTCACCGCGCTCAAGCGCCAGATCGCGCAGGATGGCGTCCTCGCGGGCCTCCATGACCTCGGCCTCGTCGTCCTCAATATGGTCATACCCCAGCAGGTGCAGCATGCCATGCACGAGCATCAGACGGCACTCGTCGGCAGGGCTATTGCCAAAGCCGGGGGCCTGGCGGGCAATGACCTGCGGGGCCAGGATGATATCGCCGAGCTCGAGCGTCTCGTCTGCGGGAATATCCTCGTCAAAGGCCGAGTCGCACTCAAACGAGAGGACATCGGTGGTGCGGTCGATACCGCGCCACTCGTGGTTGAGCTCGTGCATCTCGTCATCATCGACATATGAAAGGGAAATCTCGACTTCACGCTCAACGCCCTCGGCGGCAAGCACGACCTCGCAGATGTGCTCTACCTCCTGCGCGTCGAGCAGCGTATCGAGCTCGGCATCGTTGCTGATCAATACACTCAACGGGACTCCTTTCGGTCGTGCACGCGTTTCTCGCGCACATCATCATAAGCATCGTACGCCTCGACGATACGCCCCACCAAGGCATGGCGCACCACGTCGGCACGCTCGAGGTGAGAAAATGCGACATCGTCGACACGGCCTAAAATCTGCTCGACGTCGGCAAGACCGCCGCGACGACCCACCAGGTCGCGCTGACTCAGGTCGCCGGTAATCACAAACTTGGAGTTAAAGCCCAGGCGCGTCAGGAACATCTTCATCTGCTCGGGCGTGGTATTTTGGGCCTCGTCGAGCACCACGAAGGCGTCGCTCAGCGTGCGGCCGCGCATGTAGGCAAGCGGGGCGATCTCGATCACACCGCGCTCCATAAGCTCATCGGTGCGTTCGCGATCCATCATGTCAAAAAGAGCATCGTAGAGCGGACGCATATAGGGATCGATCTTTTCCTCGAGGGTACCGGGCAAAAAGCCCAGGTTCTCCCCCGCCTCGACAACCGGACGCGTCAAGATCAGACGACCCACCTCATGACGCTTGAGCGCGGCAACGGCGAGCGCCATGCCAGATAGGTCTTACCGGTACCGGCAGGACCCAGGCCAAACGTGATGGTATGCGAGCGGATGGCATCCACATAGCGCTTTTGGCCGAGCGTCTTGGGACGAATGACACGACCGCGATACGAAAGCAGCACATCATCGCGAAGCGACGTAGCCTCGTGCTCACCGTCGCGCAAGACGGCCAGGCAGCGAGAGACATCGTCGGCAGACAGCGTGCGTCCGGCGGCCGCCTCACGAAAAGCATGCTCGAAAAAGCGCGCCACGAGCTCGACCTCGTCCGGGTCACCGCTCACGGCGATGCTGTCGCCACGGGCGACCACGTGGGCGCGAACCAAGCTCTCCAGCGCACGAAGGACGCCGTCGCCGGCACCCAAAACGCGCGAGGGATCAATTCCCTCGGGAACGGTAAGTCTAATCTTCGAGGCTTCCATGAACCTCCCTGCGTGCATGGACCAAGCCGGAATCATCGACTCCGATGATAGCAACATCGAGCAGGCACGGGGCTGTGAGTCCACAGGTATCGTCAAGACGGGCATGATGGAACGAACCGAGCGTCAGGTTGTCGCCATACTCAAGCACGGCACGCTCGACGGTTCCCACGCGACGGCGAGCGTCGGCAATGGCGAGTTCCTGCGCCGCGGCCTCATGCGGCGGCTACGCTCGGCCATAACCTCGGGCGGCACCTGGTCGGGCATATCGGCTGCAAGGGTACCAGGACGCTTGCTGTAGCGGAACACATGCATACGCGAAAAGCCCACGCGGCGGCACAGAGCCAGCGACTCCTCAAACTCCTCGTCCGTCTCACCGGGAAAACCGACGATGACATCGCACGAAAGAGACACCTGGGGCAAGTTGGTGCGAATCATGCGCACCGTCTCCTCAAAGGCCTCGGCGCTATAGGGACGGCCCATGCGATGCAGTGTCCTTGTGCAGCCGGACTGCACGGGCAGGTGTAAAAACGGGGCGATGCGCTTCGGATAGCGTGCCATGACCTTAAGCAGGGACTCGGAGATATCCATGGGCTCGACCGAGGAAATGCGCACATGCGGAATGGACGTGCGCTCCATGATCGCCTCGAGCAGCTCATCGATCTCGACGTGTTCATCAGTCGCGCTCTTGCCATCGTAGGCGCCCAGGTTCACACCCGTCAGCACTACCTCGGGCACGCCGGCCTCCTGTGCCTCGCGAACTTGCTCGAGCACGAACTCGACCGGCACGGAGCGCTCGGGGCCGCGGGCCTTCCACACAATGCAATAGGTGCAACGATGGTTGCAGCCGTCCTGGATCTTCACGCCCAGACGCGAGCGACCGAGTGCGTCGACAACCTCGCCGTCGCTGCAGGCGGGAACGTCATCGGACTCAACGCCCAGCACCTCGCAGACGCGTTCGGCGACATCGATCTTGGACGGCTCGGCGATCACGCGGTCCGAAAGCTCCAATAGCTCCTCGGGGTGCAAATTGACCACGCATCCGGTAACAACCACATAGGGCTCGTTTGGATAAGCCAGCGCATGGCGGACGGCCTTACGGGTCTTGGCCTCGGCCTCGCCCGTAACGGCACAGGTGTTAATGACGATCAGCTCTGCATCCTGAGGCTCCACCATTGCAAAACCCAGGCGCATTAGATCGGCAGTGATACGGTCGGACTCAACCGGTTGACGCGGCAGCCAAGGTTGACGACGGAAATATGGGGTGCGAGCAAACGGGCTCCTTAATCGAGGATATCGTCGAGGGCGCTCTTGATACGATCGGTTACCGACTTCTTACCGGAAGCGACGTCGTCGCCCATCTCGTCGGCAAAGGCGCGAAGCAGCTCGCGCTGCTTGTTGGAAAGGTTCGTGGGGACGACCACGCGCATCTGCACGATCAGACGACCGCGTGAACCGCCACCGCCGATACGCGGCATGCCGTAATTGTTGACGCTCACGGTGTCACCGTACTGTGTGCCGGCGGGGACGCACAGTTTGACGACCTCGTCGGGCATAATGCCCTCGACCTCGATCTCGCAACCGAGCGCGGCCTGCGCAATCGAGATATCGCTCACCAGATACAGGTCGTCACCGTTGCGCTTAAAACGCTCGTGGTCGGCGACGCGCACGTTGACGATCAGGTCGCCCGAGGGCTCACCGCGAAGGCCCGCCTCGCCAAAGCCGCTCACGCGCAGCTGGCGACCGGTCGAAACACCGGCGGGAATATCGATGTCGATCTTTTCGTGCGAAGGCGTGCGGCCCTGACCGTCGCAGGTCTCGCAGGGATGGTCGATGACCGTGCCCTCGCCATGGCAGTCGGGACAAGGCGAAGAGGACTGAACCTGGCCCAGGAACGAGCGCTGGACCGTCGTGACATAGCCCGTGCCGTGGCAGCGGCTGCACTGCTTTTCCTGTGCGCCCTCGGCCCTACCGGTGCCGTTGCAATCCTCGCAGGGAGCAAGGCGGTCATAGCTGATCGTCTTTTTGCACCCGAGCGCCGCCTCCTCAAGGGTCACCGAAAGGGAGATGGCCATATCGCGGCCGCGACGACGCTCGCGGCGATTTCGGGCGCCACCGCCAGCACCGCCGCCAAAGAACGACGAGAAGAGGTCGTCCATGCCCATGCCGCCAAAGATATCGTTGATATCGACGTAGCCCGAGCCGCCAGGGCCGTCCGCGGTGCCGTAACGGTCGTAGTTAGCACGCATCTGCTCGTCGGAAAGAACGGAATATGCCTCGTTGAGCTCCTTGAACTTGGCCTCGGCCTCGGGGTCGTCCGAAACGTCCGGGTGTACGGTACGGGCCTTCTTTAGAAACGCGCGCTTAATCGTCCGCGCGTCGGCATCCTTGTCGACGCCAAGTACCTCGTAGTAATCCCTATTTTCCGACACGACCGAATCCTTCCGACTTTCATTATTGTCACAGTGCGTCCTATACCCAAGCTGGGCCGGCCGCAAACAGAGGGTTTGATGTTATTGCATTGCGTAGGGCGAAAGCATGGCACGCTGCGAGCAGCTCGCAAACCAAACCGACACGAGCGCAAACATAAATCCGTTGGCAAAACCGTTGACAAACTGCATCGCGCCGCGCTTCCACCACAGCAGCTGCGGTGAAGCACGCCGTCCGAGAGCACCATGAACAGGCCCATGGCAAACGGAATGAAGCACATCACGGCAAAGGCCGAGAACACGCCCGAGATGGCCGACAGCACCAAAAACGGCGCCACGATGCCCATCAGGTAAAAACCGGTACGAGCTTTGCCTTCCAGGCGCTCGGCCTCAACATGGGCGCGACCGACCAGGTCGCGCCCGCGGCACCGTTGGTGCAGCATGACCCATGCCGCTAATGCGGACCTCGTCGCCGTCATGCGTGCCGGCAGGAAACTCAATCGTCTGCTCGGAGGTTACGCGAGTACGACCGCTGCCGCCGCAATCGGGGCAGGGGTCGGCGACGACCTTACCGGAACCGCCGCACTCGGGGCAGACCGACTGAAACGTGCCGGCACCGAACAGGAAGGACAGGTCGACATCGATGTGGCCGCGACCGCCGCAGCTCGGACAGGTATGTGCATGCTCGGACGAGACAGAACCCGAGCCTCCGCAGTGACCACAGGTATCGAAGCGCGTATAGCGGACGGTCTTGCGGGCACCGCCCTTGGCCTCCTTGGCGTCGAGCTTAATATCGACGACAACGTTGGCGCCGTTCTCGGGATTATAGGCAGCCTGCCCGCGACGCGGCTGGCCCCAGGCGCCACCAAAGGGAAAGCCGCCCTCAAAGGGATTGCCATAGCCTGCGCTGCCGGCGTAGCCGCCGCCATAGGGAGAAGCCGTAGGAGCGCCGGCGAAGGGATTGCCCGAACGCATGGCGTCGTAGCGCGCACGCTTCTGCTCGTCCGAAAGCACAGCGTAGGCCTCGGAAACCTCTTTAAACTTTTCCTCGGCATCCGGTTCTTTGTTGACGTCCGGATGGAGCTTGCGGGCCTTTTGCTGGAAGGCCTTCTGTATATCACGCGAGGTGGCGTCCTTGGAGACACCCAGAATCTCGTAGTAATCTTTTTCGTTCATCGTCGCCATGCGCGGCAACCTCCTGCTCACAGCAGCGTATATATTGCGGTAATTCTACCCGAGCGGCCTAGGCTAGACCCCAAAACAGCTCGAACAGCACATTTCCATCGAGCCAGCCCAAGTGGGTGGGCGCTAAGTGGGCGCGGGCACGACCTGCGATAACGTCTTTCAAGGTGACGCGCTCCGTATGTCCCTCGACATCATCGGGTACCCAGATGGCAAGGCCCAACTCGAGTGCACGGTCGCAGGCCGCCGCCAACTCGTCTGCAGCGATCACGCTTGCCGAGCGAGCCAACAGATCGGGCCCAATGCCACGCGTCATGCGGCAAGCGAGCATCAAATCCTCGGCCGCCGCCTCGCGCTGCGACAAATACTCGGCATCAAACTTCGTCGCGGTGTCGTCGCGTTGCACCAGACGCACGCGATACGCATCGCCGCGAGCGGGCACGTCGGGAAACAGCCCGGCCAGGCGATCGAAATCCTCGGCGTCGAGCATACCGGCGGCAGAGCGACCCAAACCCAGATAGCCCCGTCCGGTCCAATAGGCTATGTTGTGGGCGCACTCATGTCCGTCGAGCGCGTAGCTTGCCACCTCATACGGGTGATAACCGGCCGCACCCAGACGCTCACGCGCCGCGTCCATGCACGCAGCCTGAAAAGCTTCGTCGGGCTCGAGCGACTCGTCTTGACACGCCATGCGGTAGAGCGGCGTGCCCTCCTCGAGCGTGAGCGGGTACACCGACACATGATGCGGCGCCGCCGCCAGCACGCCATCGAGCGTGCGTTTCCAACTCGCTGCGGTCTGCCCGGGAAGACCGCACATAAGGTCGCACGACACGTCAAGCCCAGCGTCCTTGACCGTCGCGATGGCAGCGAGCGCCCGATCGGCATCGTGAATGCGGCCAATCGCAGCAAGCTCGGCGTTGTCGAGGGTTTGGACTCCCAGAGAAATGCGCGTGACGCCCACCCCGGCAAGCGCCGCGGCAAGCTGCGAAGTCAGCGACTCGGGATTGGCCTCGCAGGTAAACTCAACGGGCTTGCACCACGCAGAGATACGCCGGGCAAGTTCTACCAGACACTCACCTGCCAGCGACGGCGTGCCGCCGCCTACATAGACGGTGCAGACTTGCGCAAGCGCCCCGGCGTCGCCAAAGGCATCGAGGCGCGCATACAACTGCTCAAAATAGGCATCGAGCGCAGCGCTCAGGTCGCACGGAGCAAAACGGCGCGAGTCAAAGTCGCAGTATCGACACTTTTGGGCGCAAAACGGCACGTGGACGTACAGCGCGGTAACGGCCACCGTTAGGCCTCCAGCGGATGAGCGGGCACCGACTCGCCGGCGGCAAGCGCGGCCTCGCAGGCCACCACATCGCGCTCGATATCATCGACCAATGCCATGAACTCCTCGTATGTGGAGCAGCGCACCACCTGCGCGCGCCAGGCCGCAGCATGAGGCATCCCCTTTAGATACCAGCTTGCGTACGTACGGGCACGCGACATGAGCGGCAACAGCTCGTGCGTGAGCGTCAGGTGCTCGCGCAGGGCATCCAGGCGCTCGACCGAGCTACGTACCGGTACCGGCGTGCCATCGAGCGCAAGGGCGCGGGCATCGCCGAACACCCAGGGATTGCCATAGATACCGCGCGCGATGAACACGGCGCTGGCGCCGGAGTTGCGCAGATGCTCCGCGGCATCCTCGGCGCAGAACACGTCGCCCGAACCGATAACGGGAATCTCGACGCGTCGGCCACCTCATCGACGACTGACCAATCGGCCTGGCCCGTATAGAGCTGCGTGGCACAGCGACCATGTACCGCCACCGCAGCGGCCCCTGCCCCCTCGAGCATCTGGCAAACGTCGCGGCATTGCGGTCTTCGGCGTAAAAGCCTTGCGGATTTTTACGGTCACGGGCACGTGCGCCGCGCTACCGCCGCCTCGACAATCTGCTCGGCCAGCTCAGGCGTGCGCATAAGTGCCGAGCCCTCGCCCTTGGTAACGACCTTGCGAGCCGGGCAGGCCATGTTGATGTCGATCAGCGACAGGCGATCGCCAACACGCTCCTCAACGGCGGCGACGGCGCTCGCAAACTGATCGGGCTTGGAACCAAAGAGCTGTACGCAGATCTGCTGCTCCTCGTCGGCCGGTAGCACCAGGCGCCACGTCTTATTGCTGGCATAGGCAAGACCCGCCACGCTCACCATCTCGCTGTAGGCAAGATGGGCACCGCGGCGGCGGCACATGATGCGGTAGCGGGGTCGGTCACGCCAGCCATGGGAGCCATAAGGAACGGCTGCTCGGCATAGGCACCCAGCAGCCGCGTACTGTATTCAGAAAGCGCCATGGGACCTACTCGTCCACCTTGAGGATCGCCATAAAGGCCTCCTGCGGGACCTCGACCGAACCGATGGCCTTCATGCGCTTCTTGCCCTCTTTCTGTTTCTCGAGCAGCTTGCGCTTACGCGAGATATCGCCGCCATAGCACTTGGCCAAAACGTCCTTGCGGCGCGCCTTAACGGTAGAGCGGGCGATAATCTTGTTGCCGATAGCGCCCTGGATGGGCACCTCGAACAGCTGGCGCGGAATGATTTCCTTGAGTTTGTCGCACAGCCCGCGGGCCAGGCCATAGGCCTTGTCCTTGTGCACGATAAACGAAAGCGCGTCCACTTCATCACCCGAAAGCAGGATATCGAGCTTGACGAGCTCGGAGGGACGATACTCGTTGAACTCATAGTCGAGCGAGGCATAGCCCTTGGTGCGGCTCTTGAGCTGGTCAAAGAAGTCCAAGATGAGCTCGGCGAGGGGCATATCAAAGCGCATCTCGACCGATTTGCTCGTGAGATGGATCATGTCGGTTGTAATTCCGCGGTGCTCGATAGCGAGCTGCATGACGGCACCCGTATACTCGGGCGGCAGATAATCTTGGCCTTGAGGTAAGGCTCCTCAATGCGCTCGATGCGCGTGGCCTCGGGCAGATCCTGCGGGCTGCGAACATCAATCATCTCGCCGTCAGTCTTGTAGAGTGATAGTCCACCGAAGGCTCGTGGCAATCAGGTCCAGGTTGAACTCGCGCTCCAAGCGCTCCTTGACGACCTCCATATGCAGCAGGCCCAAGAAGCCAACGCGGAAACCAAAGCCGAGCGCCACCGAGGTCTCGGGCTCCCACACCAACGACGGGTCGTTGACATGCAGCTTATCGAGAGCGTCGCGCAGGTTCTCGTAATCCTTGTTGTCGATCGGGAACAGGCCCGTATAGACCATGGGCTTGGCCTCGCGATAGCCGGGAAGCGGCTCGGGGCAGGGATTCGACGCCCACGTGAGGGTATCGCCCACGTGCACGGCCTCGGGGTCCTTCAGGCCCGTGACCACGTAGCCCACCTCGCCGACCGTCAGCGCGTCGACCGGCGTCTCGGCAGGACGCTTGACGCCCACGCCGTCGACCAAAAAGTCACCTTCTGCCTGCATCATACGAACGGTATCGCCCTTTTTAATGGAGCCGTCAAAAACACGGACCGTGGCAACGACGCCGCGGTACTCATCAAAATACGAGTCCAGGATGAGCGCCTTGAGCGGCGCGTTTGCATCGCCCTTGGGCGGTGAAATCAAAAAGACGATGGACTCCAACAGGTCGTGGATACCCTCGCCGGTCTTGCCTGATACGCATACGGCATCGTCGGCGGGAATCGCCAGGTCATCCTCGATCTCGGTCTTGACCTCATCGGGGTGTGCCGACGGCAGGTCGATCTTGTTGATGGCGGGCACGATATCCAGGTTGGCGTTCATGGCGAGCGTCGCGTTGGAGACGGTCTGCGCCTCGACGCCCTGCGTGGCGTCGACGACGAGCACCGCGCCCTCGCAGGCGGCCAGCGAACGCGAGACCTCGTAGGTAAAGTCCACGTGGCCCGGCGTATCGATCAGGTTGAACTGATACGTCTCGCCATCGTCGGCGTCATAGGAAACGCGAACGGCATTGGACTTGATCGTAATGCCGCGCTCGCGCTCAATATCCATGGTGTCGAGCAGCTGCGACTCCATGTCGCGCTCGTCGACGGTATGGGTGAGTTCGAGGATACGGTCACTGATCGTGGACTTGCCATGGTCGATGTGCGCTACGATCGAGAAGTTACGGATGTGGGAAATGTCAATTGAAGTATTCATGCGGACTATCTTACCCGAGCGGTACAAAAAATGGAGCCTGTTCCATAAAACAGGCTCCATTTATGCGCGTAATCTGTGTGGTGTGAAATTTACAACTTAGGCGTTGATGCTGTTCACGAGCTTGGCAAGACCGGACTTGCGGTTGGAAGCCTGGTTCTTGTGGATAACATGCTTGGCGGCAGCCATGTCGAGACGCTTGGTGACGGTCTTGAGGGCAGCCTGGGCCTTCTCGGCGTCGCCCTCGGCGACGGCGGACTGGACGTGCTTGGTCAGCGTCTTGAGCTCGGACTTGACAGCCTTGTTACGCATGCGAGCTGCCTCATTGGTGCGGATACGCTTCTTCTGAGACTTGATGTTTGCCACTTCTGGAGTTCCTTTCGAGTTCCTTGCAAAAAATGTATGACACCTCTGAGACACGGTGAGGTCATGCAAGCGCCTACTATAGCACGCTCCCCCTCAAAGGGATAGAACGAATTTGTCAAATAGGCAGGTATCATCACGATTTTCTCAAGATGTTCGTAATCCAGAGCAAAAGCGCGGTCTCCGAATCAGCCGAACCCTTCAGTGCGAGCTCCACATCGACGGCACCCTCGAGCGCGGAAACGAGCTCGGTCATCGAAAAACGACGTGCCCAGGTCAGGTGATTCTTGACCTGCCAGGCCTGAAGCTTGAGCGTCGCGGCAAGCTCACGACCCTGCCCACGCGCATCGAGCGCTTGGCAACGATAAGCTCGCGAATACGCCCGCACAGCAATGTGTAAGTCCACACGTAGCTCTTGGCGGGCAGTAGATTGAAGAGCTCAAGCGAGCGGCGCATATCGCGGGCCGACACTGCGTTGAGAAAGTCCCAGGCTGAACTTCGGCCGTGCGCACGATCCAGCGCTCCACATCGGCAAGCTCAATTTGCGGCGCCTCGACCATCTGGGCAAGCTTGGCCAAGTCGTTATCGAGCATGCGGGTGTTCTCGCCCGAGCGCGAGACGAGCTCCTCGGCAGCAGCTGTCGAGATGGACTTACCGCGCTGCGTCGCCATCTGCTGAACGCGGCGCGGCAGTTCCCAGCGCTTGGTACCCGAACAATCGACGATAGCCTTCTTGTCGATCTTGGCGATTGCCTTATACAGGCGCGTATTCTTGGCAAGTGAGTCGGCAATAATGAGACAGACCGTCGTGGGGCTGGGACTTGCGAGGTACTCGACAAGCGGTTCCGAGACCGCCTTGGCAAGCTTGGAGCAGCCGTCGAGGATCACCAGGCGAAACTCGCTGCCCATGGGAAAGGTATTGAGCGAGCCGATGATCGACTCAATATCGGGATCTTTCGTCATGTCACGTTCATCGAGGTTGAACTCAACCATACCCGACTTTTCCAAGCGAGCTTTCATACGCGAGACGGCGTGGTCGCGCTTGACCCCATCGGTACCGACGATCAGATATGCCGGCAGCAGACCGGTTTCGGACATTGCGCTCCCCTCCCGCAGGATCTCGTGTTCGTACCGTGCCATTCTAGCCCACGGGTTGGTCCCGCGCCAACGGCAGCATCACGGTCGCTGACATCGCATGGCAAAACCGGTTGCGGTCGGCGAGACGGTAATGTCTCCTTGTTCGATAGTGCATGCGAACGCGCCGCCCGCATCGCGAACGGCATCGATACAGGCATCGGATGGATGGCCGTAGCGGTTGCCCTCGCCCGCACTCGCGATAGAGAGCTCGGCTTAAGCGTTTCCAGCAGCTCTGTGTCGACGGAAACTTTTGAGCCGTGATGTCCCAGCTTAAGCACATCGATATCGCCCACCTCCTGTACAAACTCGCGCTCCTGATCGAGTTCGGCATCACCAGTGAGGAGCATACGCAGGCTCTTGCCTTCCCGAGCATAGGAGAGCAGCAAGACAAGCGAGTCCTCATTGCCCTCGCCATCCACTGTGTCAAACGGCCACATCACACGAGCCGAAATGCGCCGATATCGACCGTGTCTCCGCGGGCCACCTGCCGATACGTTACGCCGGGGCGATTTAGGACCTCAGAAGGCGCGCCGTCCAGCGCATCCGCTGCAACCGCAATGGATCCAACCGAAAACTGATCGAGCACATCGGGAAGACCACCCCAATGGTCTTCATCCAATGCGTCACGAAGACGGCGTCGATATGGTGGACATTGTTGCGAACCAACGCCGACACCACGCGGTCATCGAGCCCACAGTCGACGAGCGCCACAGCGCTGCCTTGGCGAACCAGAATCGCATCGGCCTGACCAACATCGAGAACCGTTACCGAAGGCGGCACACATCGATCCCAATAGACATACGGAACCCCCGCAGCAAGCATCAAACATAGCAGCCCCACTGCCATGGGCCGCACGCGGGGGCGTGGCCACCAGACCAAGAGGACCGCCAGCGCAAACGGCACCACGTATACCAAGAGCGTATCGGGCGGCACGCTAACGGATGCGCCCGGAACGGCGGCAAAGAGCTGTTCAAAGAACAGAGCGCAGCGAGCGACAATCATGGGCACCACGAGCGCCCCGTGACGCAGCAGCGGCACAAGCGAGCAGGGCACCAACACAACCGATACAGCGAGCAGCATGCTTATCACCGGACCGATCACGGCATTTGCAAGCGGGGCAATGAGTGAAAACGTCCCAAATGCGGGAATGGTTACGGGAAGTGTCGCCAGCTGCGAGCACAGCGTGACGGACAAAATACTGGCGAGGCCCGGTGGCACACTCAGCTCGCCCAAGGCGTAGGTAGCGTAGGGGCAAAAACAAAGGATGGCAAAGACACTGGCGCACGATAGCTGAAAACCCATCTCGAACAGTACTGTCGGCCGGAGCAACACAAAGATTACCATGGTCAAAAATAGAGCCGAGAGGCCATGCCGACGACGCCCGGCGCCGTTGGCGACAAGCGACGCCGCCACCATAGAGCACGCGCGCACGGCCGAGGGCGAAGCGCCAGTAAAAACGGCATAGGCAGCGAGGGCCAGCACCAACAGCCCCCGCTGAAGCCCACGAGAGAGACGCGTCTTTTGCAGGGCACTCTCAATCACAAACCCCACGATGGCAAGATGACTGCCCGAAACGGCGATGAGATGTGCGGTGCCCGTTACCGAAAACCATTCGCCCGCAGGCTGGGCGCGCAGCTCGGACGAGCGCCCACAGACAACGCCGGCGATGAGCGAGCGCGCTGGGTCGGTCGCGGGCGCGATAACGGCAAGGAGCTCGTTTCGAAGCCAAGACAACGGGCCTGGAGGGCCCTCGTCGATCGATACCAACCGGACGACTTTAGCCTTTCGAAGCTCGCCCCGAAGCACGCGTGAGCGCCCATACGCATCATTCTCAAAGCGCGAAATTCGACCGATAGCACGTACATGCGAACCGGCGCCAAGCTCACGATCACACGACAGCCGTACCTGACCCAAACGCTTTTCGCCCGCATACGCATCACAGGTATAGGAGTACGCACCGTCATTGATGGACGGGTCGCCACACACAACAAACTCGAGACTGCTCGCAGCCCGATTATCCAACGCCCTCGAAGCGCGCAGCGCCCCTATCGCCCAACCCGCGGACACTACCGCTCCCGCCACGAGGCCGAGGGCCGCGGCATACAGCCATCGCCTCCACCGCACAAGGCGCATGCAGGACCGAGCCAATACGATGCACCCTGCTGCCGCAACGGGAATGGCCATAAGCAATGTGACGGGCGCCGCCCGCTCTCCCAGCAGCGCATCGGCCGCCATGTTAAGCACTAACCCACAGCTCGCACACAAGCCGGCACAAAGGGCTATCGTCCACGGCATCAATGGGCGCGGTGGCATCACATGCTCGCGCTCGGTCGCACTCATACGCAGATGCAATCTTTAATTTTGGCGAGTTTCTTCTCACCGATCCCCGATACGCGCATAAGGTCATCGACCGAGGCAAAGGCCCCGTTTTGCGTCCGTTCGTCGATAATTGACTGGGCCATAGAAGGCCCGATGCCCGAAAGCGTCTGCAGCTCCGCCGCACTTGCCGTATTGATATTCACAAGTCCCGACGAAGACCCTGTACCAGGGGTCGTGGAAGCACTGCTTTCGGCGCCGCCGACGGCCGCAGCCGTTTGTTGCTCCCCTACCGTCGGCACATAGATCTTTTGACCATCGGTGATCTTGGACGCACGGTTAAGACCCGTCACATCCGCCTCGGCCGTAAGCCCTCCGGCGGCATCAATCGCCTGGGACACCCGTGCTCCATCTTTAAGCCGGTACACGCCAGGCTTCACAACGGCGCCATCAACATCGACGTACACCTCGGCAGCAGAGGAGCTCTTGGCAGACGGCTCATCGGCATCGTCAGGAGAGGCATCCCCGGCCCCGCGCACATCCGAGGCGCTCGCCTCATCACTACGCTCAAACGATACGTCGCTGGAGTGACCACCAAAACCTGCCATCGCCAAGCCGCTCGCGGCGGCAATGACAACCAGGATCGCCACGACCATCGCCTTATGGCCGAGCAGCTTTTCTGCCCAGCGGTCCATCCGTTTAACCCGTTCGTGTTGCTCGCGCTGCGCCATAGCAAACACCTCCCAACACCATCGTGTCAGGAAACGAGCGCCGCAGCCTCCGCACGTCCACACCGGTTATCGCGGTCAAACCAAAAGCTGACCAAAACCTTGCGAGAAAATATCCATTTATTCAAGCACACGTCGACAAATGAACCGTTTATCGCCTAATGCCCAGATAGAAAAAGACCGACGATGCAAAAACACCGCCGGTCTATACACAACATTATTCGTAATCTTGGTAAATCTCACGTGGAGCGAGCTCAGAATGCTTGCGTTTTAAGGTCTTAGGGGCCTTATACGTGTTGCTCTCAAAGTCGATGTACTCAGTCTGTTTGAGCAAACGCTCAATCATCTCCTCGTGGTCGAACAGCTCCCAGGCCTCGTGCACGGCATCGAGTTTGGCGTGTGTCTCGGGACGACGCGGCATAAACAGCGTGCAGCAGTCGGGAGCAGCCTCGGTCGAGATACCGAACGTACCGATCTCCTCAGCGCGTGCAATGATCTCCTGCTTGTCCGAACCGATCAGCGGGCGGAACACGGGGATCTTGACGGCCTCGTTGACGGCCATAATGTTCTCGAGCGTCTGGGATGCAACCTGACCGAGCGATTCGCCGGTCACAATAGCCTTGGCGCCCTCGATATGCGCAATGCGCTCAGCAACCGAATACATAATGCGGCGATACATGATCACCCGCAGGTTGCTGGGGCAGGTCACCGAGATCTCACGCTGACAATCGCCAAACGGCACCACGTACAGGCGGCCGATCTGGACACCCGGCTCAAGCGCACGGATGATGTCCTGCACCAAATATTCGCTCGTATCAGGCGTCTGAGGACGACCGGAGAAATGTACCGGCACGCACACCGCGCCGCGACGCGCGAGCATCCAGGTCGCCACCGGCGAATCGATACCCGAGGAAAGCAGCGTCACAACCTTGCCGGCAGACCCCACCGGAAGACCACCCACGCCGCGCTCAGAGCGCGCATACACATAGACGCTACCCTGGACCACCAGCACGTGCACCATCGCGTCGGGATCGTGCATCTGGACCTTTTTATCGGGAAACGCCTCGCACAGTACCTCGCCAACCTGTCGATTGATATCAATCGAGGTGAGCTCGTAGTCGGTGTTAGAGCGCTTGGCGTGCACCTTAAACGAATCGAAGGAACCAAACTCGCGCAGCGCCTTCACGGCGGCGGCGCAGTACTCCTGCGGGTCGCGGTTGGTGTGGTACGCCAGGGACACACGGGCAACACCGGGGACGGTGCGGATAACGCGCGCCGCATCGTCGGCCTGATGCTCGTTAAAGGTCACGAGGATATAACCGGAAATTCGAGACACGGCATTCACGGAAAAGGCGGCCAAGGCCGCCTTGATGTTATCCATGAGGATATGCTCAAAATGTGCGCGGTTCTTGCCCTTCAGTCCAACCTCGTGATAGTGGACCAGGCAGACGCGAGCTGCCATTTAGGCTTCAGCAACCTTGTGACCGAGCGCCTTCTCGTAACGGGCCTCGTCGTAGGAGATGTCGCCGTCGACAATCTCGTCCATAGCCATCGAGATGGTATCGGCGCCGGAAAGCGCAATGGTGATGTCATCGACATCCTGGACGGCGAGCACGCGGTTGTGCTGACCACGCAGCATGCTGTTAATGTCGCAGGCGCGCTTGGAGGCAAGCGAGGCGAGCAGGAAGCGGTTGTGATCGGTCTTCTCCAGAAGATCGTCAATGCAAGGCTTTACAACGGACACGGACCTCAGATCCTTTCATGCATATCGAGAACGCGAACGAGCTCATCGGTCGCGCGGTCGAGATCGTCATTCACCACGACGTCGTCGTAGCGGTCGGCAAGGGCAAGTTCATCGGCGGCGTTTGCCATACGCAGCTCAATCGTCTCGGGCGTCTCGGTACCGCGACCGACCAGGCGATCGCGAAGCACCTCGAGCGAAGGCGGCTTGATAAAGATCAACACGGCCTCGGGGAAACGCTCCTTGACCTGCAGGGCACCCTGAACATCGATCTCCAAGATCAGAGACGAGCCAGAGGCGAGCTTGGATGTGACCTCGCTCACCAACGTGCCGTAACAGTTGCCGTGGACCTCGGCCCACTCAACAAACTCACCGTTTGCCACGCGGCGGTCGAACTCCTCGCGCGTCAGGAAAAAGTAGTTGACGCCGTCGACCTCACCTTTGCGTGGTGCTCGCGTGGTAGCCGAAACCGTCAGGCCCAGGTTCGAGCGACGCTCGCGCACACGAGTGACGAGCGTGCCCTTGCCTGCACCTGACGGTCCAGAAATCACAAAGAGCTTTGAATCCTGAGCGCTCACTTATTTGGTCAGCTGCTCGAGGAGCTGCTCGCGCTGACGGACACCGAGGCCCTGGACGCGACGGGTAGCGGAGATGCCGAGCTCCTCCATGATCTTGGCGGCCTTGGCCTTGCCATAACCGGGGAGAGACTCGATGAGGGTGGAAACCTTCATGCGGGAAGCGATGGGGTCATCGGAGTTGAGCACGGACTCGAGGGACTTCTCGCCCTTCTTGATCTGCTCGCGAAGCTCAGCGCGGGCGTGACGTGCGGCGGCAGCCTTCTCAAGAGCCTGCTTGCGCTGCTCGTCGGTAAGCTGAGGGAGTGCCATTCGAACCTCCAAATAGTTGGGTTATATCTGATGCAATAATTGGCATTTTAGCACGTCAAACGCACTAAATGCCCAATCGACGGCACCATAGGTTAGACGATACCTGCGAAAAGTGCAATATACGGAGGTTAAAGTTGAGCCCCTGACCTGCGATTCCACACAAAGGATGGGAAAGTTTTCGCAGGCACAGGGGCTAATTTGTGCTAATGAGACCCAAAAGTGGTGACTTGAGGGAATCTTTTAGGCGACGTTTTCGACCAGCTCGGCAACGATAGCGTCAAAGGCGGCAACCGGGTCGTCGGCACCGGTGATGGGTCGGCCCACCACGATATGGCTCGCGCCGCGCTCGATAGCCTGAGAAGCGTCGCCACACGGGACTGGTCACCAAGGGCGGCACCCACCGGACGAACGCCCGGAGTCACGATCAACGCGTCGGGGCCGAGCAGCTCGCGCATGTCATGGGCCTCCATCGGCGAGCACACGATGCCGTCGATACCGTTGGCCTGGGCAAGCTTTGCCAGGCGGGCGGCCTCCTCGGCACGGGTGACTCGACGCCGATCTCAGCCAGCGAATCCTGTTCATGCTCGTGAGCACGGTGATGGCGACGAGCTTGGCGCGGTCCTCGCGCGCCTCCTCGGCACCCTCACGGCACGCAGCGAGCATAGCACCAGAACCCAGGCCGTGGACCGAGAGCAGGTCGGCACCGGCAAGCGAGGCCGAACGGGCGGCACCGCGCACCTGATGCGGAATGTCATGGAACTTGAGGTCGAGGAAGACCTTAAAGCCCAGATCCTTGAACGTCTTGACGATCTCGGGGCCCTCGGCGTAATAGAGCGTCATGCCGACCTTAAGCCAAGCGGCATGACCAGAAAGCTCGTGGGCGAGCTCGAGTGCACGCTCACGGTCGCAGTCGAGGGCGACGATAACGCGGTCGCGGGCATCGTTTTCTAGCATTCGAAAGCACCTACCAGCTCATTGATGTCCTTCACGCCCTGGGACTCCGCCCAGGCCTCGAGCTCGTGCGCGATCTTAATCGATGCGCACGGATCGACAAAGTTGGCCATGCCGACCGACACGCAGGTGGCGCCAGCCAGGATAAACTCCGCCGCATCTTCGCCCGTCATGACGCCGCCGACACCGTTGATGGGGATATCGACGGCCTGAGCGACCTCCCAGACCATGCGAACGGCGATGTGGTGGCACAGCGGGCCCGAAAGGCCGCCCTTGGGCTTGGCCACGCGGGACTTGCGGGTATGAACGTCGATGGCCATGCCCTGGATGGAGTTGATGACCGAAAGGCCGTCGGCTCCCGCGGCCTCGAGAGCCTTGGCAATCTCGGCGACGTTAACCGGCGCCATCTTCACGAACAGCGGCTTATCGGTCACCTTACGGCAGGCAGCCATAACGGCAGAGGCGCCTCGGGCGAGGAGCCCATGGCGGCACCGCCGGCGGCAATATTGGGGCAGCTGACGTTGATCTCGTAGCCGGCAGCCCAGGGGCACAGCTCGACATACATCTCGAGCGCGCGCACAAACTCGTCAACGGAGTGACCGGCGACCTGGCAGATGACCTGGCAACCGTCCTTGGAGAGCTGCTCGAGCCACGGACCGGACTCACGGGCGAAGGCAGCCACGCCGGGGTTCTGAAGGCCCACGGAGTTGATCATGCCGCCCGGGATCTCGGCCATGCGAGGCGCGGGGTTGCCGGGCCAGGGCTCGGCAGCACAACCCTTGGTGGTGATGGCACCCAGCTGGGAGACATCAAAGAAGTTCTGGAACTGCCATCCGTAGCCAAAGGTACCGGCTGCGGTGTTGATGGGGTTCTGCATCTTGACGCCGCCGAAGTCGACGGCCATGTTCACGGTACCCACTAGAAGACCACCACCTTGGAAGCATCGAACACTGGGCCGCACATGCAGGCGCCCTTCATACCGTCGACCGTCTCGACATTGCAGGTGTTGCAGGCACCAAAGCCACAGCTCATCATGCGCTCGAGCGAAACCTCGCAGTACGCACCGGCCTCGGCGGCAGCGGCGGCGACCTTCTTCATCATGACGGCGGGACCGCAGCTGGCCACGTAGTCGTAGCCGCCCTCGCCGAGCAGCTCGGCGGCAGGATCGGTGCAAAAACCGTGCGTGCCAAGCGAACCGTCATCGGTGCACACGTTGACCGTATCGCACAACGAGCGGAACTCGTCGATGCCCACGGCCTTGGACGCGGTGCCAAAGCCCAGGCACACATCGACGGCCACACCCTGCTCGGCAAGCATGCCGGCAAGGCACAGCACGGGCGGAACACCGATGCCGCCCGCAACGAGCAGCGCCTTCCTGGTGCCCTCGGGCACAAGCCAGCCGCGGCCGCCAGGGCCCAGCAGATTAGAGGTGGAACCGGGGGCCATCTGCGACAGACGACGGGTGTCGTCGCCCACGACGGCGTACCACAGCTCGACGGTGCCGGCCTGGGCGTCGGCGCGATAGAAGCTCAGGGGCACGCGAAGCAGCGAGGACGCATCGCCGGGCACGGCAATGTTCACAAACTGACCGGGCTTGAGCGCACTTGCAAGCTTGGGGGCCGAGATGACGAGCGAGAAGATGCCGTCGGCGATCTCCTGGTTCGAGACGACCTCGAAGTCGTGCATGCGTGCAGTGGAAGGTGTGGGCATAGACGCTCCAATCCCCCATGCGGTTGCATGGTCCAAACGAACAGAAAGCGCGGCACCGCAAGGGCACCGCGCACAAAAGCGATAAGGCTATGCTAGCAGATGCAGCCGTCGGCGAGCGTCTGCTTGCCGCCGACAAACACATCGGTGGCACGACCGGTGAGCGTGCGGCTGGCGAAACCGGAGTTCTCGGCGCGCGACTCGTAACCGTCCTCGCCGACCGTCCAGGTGGCGGACGCGTCGAACACGGTCAGATCGGCAACGGAGCCCGCCTTGACCTGAACCTGGTCGAGGCCCAGGATCTCACGCGGCTTGATGGCCATGAGCTCGACCATGCGGCCCATGCTCATCTTGCCCGTGTTGACCAGCTCGGTAAGTACAAGCGACAGCGAGGTCTCGAGGCCGATCATGCCAAAGGGCGCAAGCTCGAACTCGCGGGCCTTCTCCCACGGGGTGTGGGGAGCGTGGTCGGTGACGATAACGTCGACGGTACCGTCGATGACGCCCTGACGGATAGCCTCGGCATCCTCCTCGGTACGCAGCGGCGGGTTGACCTTGAGCGAGGTGTTGTAGGTCTCGTCCAGGTCGTTCTCGGTCAGGAACATGTGGTGCGGGGTGGCCTCGCAGGTAACCTGAACGCCAGCGGCCTTACCGGCACGCACGATCTCCAGGCCGTGGGCAGTGGAGATGTGCTGGATGTGCAGCTTGGCACCGGTCAGCTTGGCGATCTCGATGTCGCGAGCAATCTGGAGCTCCTCGCCGGCAGCAGGCCAGCCCTCGAGAGCCAGACGGGTCGAGACCTTGCCCTCGTTGATCTGGCCGTGGCCGACCAGGTCCTCGTCCTGGCAGTGCTCATAATGACCTTGCCGAACATCTTGCCGTAGTCCATGCAGCGACGGAGCATGCCCGCACC
>ENA-OQCF01000165-OQCF01000165.1-human-gut-metagenome-genome-assembly--contig:-NODE-165-length-25088-cov-2.814310_pt1 | contig 25088 bp, 31 predicted proteins | sample MGYA00242756_ERZ504573 | MGnify/ENA primary metagenome ERZ504573 (study PRJEB26092, sample SAMD00036240) | human gut metagenome | host: Homo sapiens | study: EMG produced TPA metagenomics assembly of... | reverse complement strand
TCCGAATATGTTCCGGATGACAGTACCGATAATGCTGAGGCCAATGAGCAGAATGGCAATTATGATGATGAATAAAATCCTAAAATATGAAACATGGGCTAATGTCTTTTTATGTGTTCGTTTTCTGCGAACTTCAATACAACAACCGTGCCAAAGATTTGTTTTATTTACTTTTCCTTGTAATAAGCGAAAGTAGTATATACCACACGATAATTGCAGCAAAGCTGCAGATTCCCAAGAAGATGAGGAACGGAATGCAGACAAGCAGGAAAATGAAGCTTGTTTTATTGTCTTTCCATGACAGATTCTTGAATTTGAGTGAGAACATTGGAATCTCCGATACAAGTAGCCATGAGAAAAGGCAGACCAGCAGCAACAGATAAACCGGATGGAAGCTGCCGCTCACCAGCCAGTCGTGAGCGCCCGTCACCAATGAAGCCAGAACAAGGCGTTTGCCGGGACGGGAAGTCCTACGAAAGAGCTCGTCTGGCGGGTATCGTTGTTGAACTTGGCAAGCCGCAGTGCAGAGAATACGGACAAAAGAAATGCGAGATAGGGGAAAACGCCGGCCAAGCTTTCCATTGCGCCCGAATAGTCCATTTCCTTGAACAAGGAAAATACAATCAGGGAAGGGGCCACTCCGAAACTGACATCATCTGCCAGAGAATCCAAATCCTTGCCGATAATGGAGTGTGCGTCCAGTGCACGTGCCATCATGCCATCGAAGAAATCGAATACGGCACTGAAGATAATGAAAGCGAGTGCCCATTCATATCTGGCTTCGAATGCCATGACACAAGCAATACACCCGGAGAATAGGTTCAGGCAGGTCAGAGTATTTGGAATATGGCGGGTAATGCAGTTTGCCATTGTTGTTCTTTTATTATTTAAGTTTGGCTATCACAGTCTGATTGCCGGTAGTCAGTTGTCCTAGTTTAACGAATACTTCGGTGCCCAACGGTAGAAAGACATCCACGCGGGAGCCGAATTTGATGAAACCCATATGTTCGTCAATATAGCATTCCTCGCCCGGTTCGGCATAGGTCACGATGCGGCGCGCCATGGCTCCGGCTATCTGTCGTGCCATAATCTCCACGCCTTCCGGAGTTTCTATTACTACGGTGGAACGCTCGTTGTCGGTGCTGGCTTTGGGCAGCCAGGCTTTCATGAACTTCCCGTTTTTGTGCCATACCTTCTTTACCGTACCATCTACCGGATACCAGTTGGCGTGTACATTAACCAGACTCATGAATATAGATACCATGATACGGCGGTCGTGGAAGTATTCGTTTTCCTCCACTTCTTCCACCACTACGATTTTACCGTCGGCAGGAGCTACCACGACTTCTCCGTTTCTTGTCCGAACAAACGGATGGGGCAGCGGAAGAAGTTCACGAGTATGCCATATACTATGAGGCTGATGACCGCTACTACGTAAAAAGGAACTTTGCATTCCAATCCGAAGTAAAGGGCAGTGTTGACAGCCAGAATCAGAACCAGGCTGCCTGCCAATGTATGTGTTCCTTCACGGTGTATGCGTATCTTTTTTAATCTTTTTAATCGACCCATGTATATCGTATTTGCTAATTTAGATAGAAATTATCTGCAAAAATAGGCTTATTTTGAAAATCTAACAAGGATTTGGAGAGAGAAATGTGCATGTTGATAACTTTTTGGGAAATATTTTTGTTAGCTGTGATAGAGGTTGTAATTTTAGGCTCTCAATAGAAAGGATATATATGCAAGATTTTGTTCATTTACATGTCCATACCCAATACTCTCTTCTGGATGGTCAGGCAAGTGTCAGCAGGCTGGTTGACAAGGCCATGAAGGATGGTATGAAAGGCATTGCCGTGACCGACCATGGAAATATGTTCGGTATCAAGGAGTTCACCAACTATGTCAACAAGAAGAACGAGCGGGCCAAAGGGGAGATAAAGGACCTCAAGAAAAGGATTGCCGGTATTGAAAGCGGTGAGATAGAGTGTGAAGACAAGGAAGCGGAGATTGCCGATTGTCGTGCCAAGATGGCAGAAGCGGAAAGCAAGCTGTTCAAGCCGATTGTAGGCTGTGAAATGTATGTGGCCCGCCGAACCATGGATAAGAAGGAGGGGAAGCCGGACCAGAGTGGCTATCACCTGATTGTGCTGGCAAAGAATGAGAAGGGGTATCACAATCTGATAAAACTTGTATCGCATGCCTGGACAAGGGGATACTATATGCGTCCGCGTACAGACCGCAGTGAACTGGAAAAGTACCATGAGGGGCTGATTGTCTGCTCGGCTTGTATCGGTGGCGAGGTTCCTAAGAAGATTATCAATGACCAGCTGGAAGAGGCAGAAGAAGCTGTACGCTGGTATAAGAATCTGTTTGGCGATGATTACTATCTGGAGCTTCAGCGCCATAAAGCCACTGTTCCCCGTGCCAACCACGAAGCCTATCCGCTTCAGCAGAAGCGAATGCCAAGTTGCTGGAGCTTGCCCGGAAATATGACATTAAGGTTATCTGCTCCAATGACGTCCACTTTGTGGATGAAGAGAATGCAGAAGCGCACGACCGCCTGATTTGTCTGAGCACGGGTAAAGATCTGGATGACCCTACCCGAATGCTTTATACCAAGCAGGAATGGATGAAGACAAAGGCTGAGATGAACGCCTTGTTTGAGGATGTTCCCGAAGCCTTGTCCAATACCTTGGAGATTTTGGACAAGGTGGAATATTATTCCATCGACCACGCTCCTATTATGCCTACGTTTGCTATTCCGGAAGATTTCGGAACGGAAGAGGGCTATCGGCAGAAATATACCGAAAAGGATTTGTTTGATGAGTTTACCCAGGATGAAAACGGCAAGGTGGTGCTGGATGAGGATGCCGCCAATGCCAAGATAAAGCGTCTGGGGGGCTACGACAAGCTGTACCGTATCAAGCTGGAAGCCGACTATCTGGCAAAATTGGCATTCGACGGTGCCAAGAAACTGTACGGTGATCCCTTGTCCGACGAGGTGAAGGAACGTCTGGTCTTTGAGCTGTACATCATGAAGACGATGGGTTTCCCGGGATACTTCTTGATTGTGCAGGACTTTATCAATGCCGCCCGCACACAGCTGGGCGTTTCGGTAGGACCGGGACGTGGTTCGGCTGCCGGCTCGGCGGTGGCCTATTGCTTGGGCATCACGAAAATAGACCCGATTCAATACGACCTTCTGTTCGAGCGTTTCCTGAATCCCGACCGTATCTCTTTGCCTGATATCGATGTGGACTTCGATGATGACGGACGTGGAGAAGTGCTCCGCTGGGTGACGGAGAAATACGGGCAAGAGAAGGTGGCGCACATCATTACATACGGCACAATGGCGACCAAGATGGCCATCAAGGACGTGGCGCGCGTACAGAAACTGCCTTTGAGCGAATCGGACCGTCTGTGCAAGCTCGTGCCGGATAAGATTCCCGACAAGAAACTCAACCTGCCGAATGCTATCGCGTACGTACCCGAATTGCAGGCTGCGGAAGCTTCACCCGATCCCCTGGTGCGCGATACGATGAAATACGCCAAGATGCTGGAAGGTAATGTGCGCGGTACGGGTGTGCATGCCTGCGGTACTATTATTTGTCGTGACGACATCACGGATTGGGTACCCGTCAGCACGGCGGATGATAAGGAGACGGGCGAGAAGATGCTCGTTACCCAATACGAAGGTTCCGTCATCGAAGATACGGGACTTATCAAGATGGACTTCCTCGGACTGAAAACCTTGTCCATCATTAAGGAAGCCGTTGCCAATGTACGTCTGCACCGCGGCTTGGAACTCGACATCGACAAGATATCCATTTCTGACCCTGCTACCTATAAACTCTATTGCGACGGCCGCACCATCGGTACGTTCCAGTTTGAATCGGCCGGTATGCAGAAGTATCTGCGCGAGTTGCAACCTAGCACTTTCGAGGATTTGATTGCCATGAATGCCCTCTACCGTCCGGGTCCTATGGATTATATCCCCGACTTCATCGACCGTAAGTGGGGACGCAAGCCCATCGAGTATGACATCCCCATCATGGAGAAGTATCTGAAGGATACCTACGGCATTACGGTCTACCAGGAGCAGGTCATGCTTCTGTCGCGTTTGCTGGCAGACTTCACCCGTGGTGAGTCCGATGCCTTGCGTAAGGCGATGGGTAAGAAACTGCGTGACAAGCTGGACCACATGAAGCCGAAATTCATTTCGGGTGGACAAAAGAACGGCCACGACCCGAAGGTGCTCGAGAAAATCTGGGCCGACTGGGAAAAGTTTGCATCCTATGCCTTCAATAAGTCACATGCCACTTGCTATTCGTGGGTGGCCTATCAGACGGCTTTCCTCAAGGCCAATTATCCGGCCGAATACATGGCGGCGGTCATGAGCCGAAGTTTGGCGAATATTACCGATATAACCAAACTGATGGATGAATGCAAGGTAATGGGTATCAATACATTGGGACCGGATGTAAATGAAAGTAACCTGAAGTTCACCGTGAACAAGAAGGCAATATCCGTTTTGGCCTTGGTGCGGTGAAAGGGGTAGGCGAGGGTGCTGTGCAGAGCATCGTGGAGGAACGCGAGAAGAATGGTCCTTTCAAAGGTATATTTGATTTTGTGCAGCGTGTCAATCTGACAGCCTGCAACAAGAAGAACCTGGAATGTCTTGCTTTGGCAGGCGGGTTCGACAGCTTCCCGGAGCTGAAGCGAGAGCAGTATTTTGCCGTAACTCCAAGAACGAGGTCTTCCTCGAAACCTTGGTGCGTTATGGTAACCGTTATCAGGCCGATCAGGCTGCGGCTGCAAACTCCCTGTTCGGTGGTGAGAATGTGGTGGATATCGCCACTCCGGAAATACCGGTAGCGGAACGTTGGAGCGACCTCGACCGTTTGAACCGGGAGCGCGATTTGGTAGGTATCTATCTGTCCGCACACCCGTTGGATGAGTATTCCGTAGTTCTGGAGCATGTTTGCAACACTCACATGGCAGAGCTGGAAGATAAGACGGCACTTGTGGGACGCGAAATAACAATGGGTGGCATCGTGACCGCCGTGCGTCGCGGTATCAGCAAAAATGGAAATCCTTACGGCATAGCAAGATTGAAGACTATTCCGGTTCGGCAGAGCTTCCTTTCTTCGGAAATGATTGGGTGACCTATCAGGGGTATTTGGGTGAGCGTACCTTCTTGTTCATCAAAGCCCGTTGCCAGCCCAAGCAATGGCGGCAGGATGAGTTGGAGCTGAAGATAACCTCCATGGAACTGTTGCCTGACGTCAAGGAGAAACTGATTGAGAAGATAACCATTCTCATTCCGCTGAGTGTGCTGAACAAGGCTTTGATAACTGAACTGGCGGAACTGACCAAGGAACGTCCGGGCAGTACGGAGCTTTATTTCAAAGTCAGAGATGAGGATAGCAAGATGACGGTCGATTTGATTTCCCGTCCCGTGAAGCTTTCCGTGGGGCGTGAACTGATTACTTATTTAAAAGAGCGTCCGGATCTTGAGTTCAGGATTAATTAGTTATCTTTGTTGGAAAACGAAGATAGGCTGCATCTCAGCATAAAAAATGAACTAGTTCATTTTGTTTTGCATTCGGTTTGCACTATCTTTGCTTCGAAAGCGAAGGTTGATAAAACGCAATTGACAGTAAATTAATAATTATAGTTGACATTTAATATTAAAAGAAATGGCTTTAGAATTACAGACAGCAATTTTCAAGAAATCCTGGCAGAGGGAAAGCCGGTCGTTATGGATTTCTGGGCACCTTGGTGCGGCCCTTGTAAGATGGTGGGACCAATCATCGATGAATTGGCTACTGAATATGAAGGAAAGGTAATCATTGGCAAATGTGACGTGGATGAGAACGGCGACGTGGCTGCCGAATATGGTATACGCAACATCCCTACAGTCTTGTTCTTCAAGAATGGAGAGCTGGTGGACAAGCAAGTAGGTTCTGCTCCGAAATCTGCTTACGTGGCCAAGATAGAAGCGATATTATAAGGTACTATTTGACGATTTACTATTTACGATTTACCCTTTCGGTATCATAGCGCAGCCAAATAGTAAATCGTAAATCGTCAAATAGTCAATAACATTAACCCTTTAAGCAATAGTAAGTATGGGAATGGAAGACGATTTTTTGCAGAATGATGTCGATGATGAAAAGACCATCGAGTACATCAAGAATTATTTGCCGCAGGAGTTGAAAGAGAAGTTCTCTGACGACGAGTTCTATTATTTTCTCGATTTGATTGACGAGTACTATTCCGAGAGCGGCATCCTTGATGCGCAGCCGGATGCGGATGGGTACATCGAGATTGATTTGGGGAAAATCGTGGACTATATTGTCAAGGAAGCCCATAAGGATGAGATGGGTGACTATGATCCGGAAGAAATCCTTTTCATCGTACAAGGTGAGATGGAATATACGGAATCTTTGGACGAAGAATAGTCTGTATCAAAAGTATAGGAAAATCGCGGATGAGCATGGCTTCATCCGCGATTTTTTGTTTTTATGTAGCCGGTGGCGTATTCAGAAAAAAGAAGATGGACGTGCCGATGAGGATGACACCCAATACGCCGTAGAACAGGCGGGCTTGTCGCCGCCCTACATTTTGTACGATAAACTGGGTGTTTCGGGCAGTAAAGAACCAGTTCCAGTCCAATATGGCTGCCAGCAAGGCGGTGATGCCCGCGACGGCAAAAATTCCTTGAACGAAGTATTGGCTCATCAGAAATAAAAATTAAGAATTAAAAATTAAAGTGGGGGAAAAGCATGCCTTATTCAAAGTTCTCTAACGTGACTTTCCGCTCTCCGTTCTCCACTTCTTCGATGGTGACCTTGATGGTATTACCCGGCAAGAGCTCCTCTACCAGTCCGGCCATTCTATGAAGCAGAGGGCGCCGCTGTAGAAGTAATCTTCGTACCCCATGTCATACACTTCTTCCAGTTTCTTGATGCGGTAGAAGTCAAAATGGTAAATCAGTTCGCCGGCAGTGTCGGAACGGTATTCGTTGACAATGGCGAAAGTAGGGGAGGTGATGACGTCGGAAACGCCCAACTCCTCGCAAACGGCTTTGATGAAAGTCGTCTTGCCCGCCCCCATTTTTCCATAGAGGGCGAAGACGGTATTGTCGCCCATTTCAGCGATGAACTGGCGGGCGGCTTCATGAATCTGGTCTAATGACTGAATTTTGATTTCCATTGTGTTTATAGATTTCTTTAGCGTTGCAAATATAGCCAAAAACTTTTTCCCGTCTTGCAAATGGCATAGATAATGATGGAAAAGAATATGATGGATGCACCCGAGGGGACATTCAAGTAGAAAGAAATCATCAGCCGCCCAGGCAACTGAGGTAACCGATGCCGATGGAAAGCCAGATGATGCGGTGGAACCGATGCGAGAACAAGTTGGCGGTCATCTGCGGAACGGTGAGCAGCGAAATGACCAGCACGATGCCCACCATGCGCAGGCATGCCACGATGGTAAGCGCAATGAACATCATCAGTGCATATTCGAATACCTGCACCGGAATGCCTTGCGAGCGGGGCAAACTCCCGGTCGAAAGCCACGTAGATGATAGGATGGAGATACAGTGCAAAAAACAGTATCAGCAGCAGGGCAAGCCCACCCAATAGAGCGATGTCGCTCCAGGTAATCGTGAGAATGTTACCGAAGAGATAGGCGGACAAGTCGGGTGCGAATCCCGGCGAAAGGAAAGTGAACATAATGCCCAATGCCATGCCCAATGTCCAGAATACGGCAATAGCGGAGTCTTCCCGCATATCCTTTCGTTTGCTGAGCCACTCTACACCGAAAGCGGACAAGACTGCAAACAAGGCTGCCGACAGAATGGGAGAAATGCCGGTATACAATCCCAGACCGATACCGCCGAAGGAGGCATGCGTCAATCCGCCGCTGATGAACACCAGTCTCCGGGTGACGATGTATGTGCCTATCAGCCCGCAAGCAATGCTTGCCAGCAGACTGCCGATGAGGGCATGTTGGAAAAAGGTGTATTGCAGTAGCTCCATTTATTCAATTAAAAATTAAGAATTACAAATTAAAAGTTGGATGTGGAGTGTTAGGAATGGGGGGGGAGACGACGTTCGCCGATAATGAGGAATACTTCATCCTTGATATTTTCCGGCAGGGCTATGCCGCGTAATTGCAGGCTGCGCACCCATCCGGCTACGTCCGTGTCTTGCATGGTGTAGAACACGTCGCGGAACTCGTCTTCCTGCTCGGGAGTATAGGCATCGGGAGCGGTGCCGATGTATTTGTCCAGTTCCTCGTCATCGTAATATTCAATTTGTTTGCTGACGGCTGCCAGTAAGCTGTCACGTTCGCAGATTTCATGCTGTCCGCAGCATTCGGAATCCACTTCCTGCACTTCGGGCATGGCGTCCAGTTCGCCGCGGTCTATCTTCTTCTGCAGTTTCCGGTTGCGTATAATTCCGGCTGTGGCTGCCACGAGGGCAAGGGCAATCAGGCTAATAATCAATATCCACATGGGCTTCCTTTTCTTGAAAAACATGTTCCATTAATAGAACGGACAAAGATACATATTGTTTTGTACACGACAAAATAATGCTTCAGATTGCAGGTAGGTAGATTACTTCCACCCGACGCAGGCATTACTTGCTTGGAACGTACTGTAAAACTACTTTGGATACATCCTAATCTTAGAATGTATCCTTTATTTCTAAGAATAAAGGTTATATTCTTAAGAATAAAGGCTGTATTTCTAAGAATAAAAGCTTTATTCTAAGATTGCATTGCATTTTGGCAGACTTTAAATCCCGCCTTTTGCAAGTCTTCCCAGTAAGCAGGGTAAGATTTGGTAACGACCTGTGGTTCATCTATCTGTATTTGGGGCAGTACAAGGCAGGCGGGGGCAAATGCCATGGCCATACGGTGGTCTTCGTAGGTGGCGATGACGGGGTCAGCGTCTGCCGGGCAGCGTTCGCCATCCCACAACAAGATGCTGTCTTGCTCGGAGCGCACGACGTAACCCAGTTTACGCAGTTCTGTAATGAGGGCGGTGATACGGTCGGTCTCCTTTATTTTGAGGCTTTGCAGTCCGGTGAAGCGGAAAGGGATGTCCATCAAGCAGCAGGTGACAACAAAGGTCTGCGCCAGGTCCGGGATGTCCACCATGTCTTCGTCGAGACGGGTGGCGGGAGTACCCTTCCGGGTCAGTTTTACTCCCCGGTCTGTATATTCGGTATGGACGCCGAGGCGGGTAAAGACTTCCGCGCCGCGGCTGTCGCCTTGATAGCTGTGGGCGAAGAGACCGAGCAGTTCGATTTCTGCCGTGTGCGCTTCTTCCTTCGTGCTGTCTTCACTTTCTTTTGCGCTACTTCTGTCTCCCCCTTTTATTTTTTCATTTTTAATTCCTTCTATTGCCATCATCTGATACCAGTAAGAGGCGGCGCTCCAATCGCTTTCTACGGTGAAAGGGGTATCCGTGTATCCGCCGGGGCTGACGGTGATGCAATCTTCGGAGACCCAGTCGGCTTGGGCGCCGAAGTCGCGCATCAGTTGCAGGGTCAGGTTGATGTAGGGGCGGGAGATGATGTCACCCGTCAAGTGCAGGCGCAGGCCTTTGGGAAGGACGGTACCAATCATCAGCAGGGCGGATATGTATTGTGAGCTGACATTGCCGGCGAGGGATATTTCGCTGCCGGTCAGTTCTGTTCCGGTGATGCGCAAGGGAGGGAACCCTTCGTTTCCGACGTATTCTATGCGGGCGCCGAGCTCTCGCAGGGCGTCTACCAGTATGCGGATGGGGCGTTGCTGCATGCGTTGCGTACCGGTGATGATTCGGGTGCCAGGAGTTACGCTGAGGTAGGCGGTGAGGAAACGCATGGCGGTGCCGGCGGCAAGGATATCTATATGTCCGGGATTTCCGTCGAGGGCGCGAGTCATCACTATGGTGTCGTCACAATCGCTCAGATTGCAGGGCAGGATATTGCCGTGGGCAAGGGAGTGGAGGATGAGTGCCCGGTTACTGATGCTTTTGGATGCCGGGAGCTGTATGGCTGCGTGCAGTGAGGCAGGAGCGGAAACGGTATATCGCATGGTCGTATTTGTTAAGTTACGGTGGTAAGGCGTTTTTTATTGTCACTGCAAAAGTAGGATAAATCTTTGGGAAATGGAAAAAAGGAAACTTGTTTTCTGTGGTTTCAATCTTTCGTTTATCTTTGCGGAAGTAAGTCCTGCTATCGGGACGGATAGATATAATTAAGCATCATTCTTATGGAAATAGATTTAACCACCCCCGCTTTGCTGTTTTCGGCCATATCGCTGATTATGCTGGCCTATACTAACCGTTTCTTGTCCTATGCCCAACTGGTGCGCACTTGAAGGAACAGTACATGGAGAACCCGTCTTCGGTGAAGGCGGCGCAGATTGCCAACCTGAGGAAGCGGCTCTACCTGACGCGTGCCATGCAGGTGGCGGGTATCGGAAGCCTGCTGCTGTGCGTGGTCAGCATGTTCTTTGTCTATATCCGTCTCCATCTGCTTTCGGCCTATATCTTCGGTTTAGCGCTGATATTGCTGATTGTTTCGCTGGCCATATCAGTGTACGAAATATATATATCGGTGAAGTCTTTGGAGATACATCTCAACGATATGCACGAGTAGCGGCTCTATGGGATGATGTTCCGTACGGGGAGCTCCAGTTCTCCCCAGTCAATCATGGCATTGAATAGTCTGACGGTAGAGAATGAAGGCAAGTCTTCCGGTCTGATGTCTTTTTCCTGCAAGATTCCTTCTTCCAGCAAGGCTGCCCGTTTGGTTCCTTTCAGCAGGGGATGTGCCGGCGTGTACCAGTGGGTGCCGTCGGAAAGGGCGATGTTGGCGATGGAGGTGTCTGTCAGCAGGCCTTGTTTCACAATCAGAATGTCGTCGCATGCGCCGCGCAGGGCAAAGAGGCGGTTCAGCGGTTCGCGTCCGGTGCTTTTGTAGGTGTAGTCGATGTGGTCTGCCTGTATCAGTGCCAGCGAATGCACGTGCCGCATGGTGTAGGGGGAGTAGCTGACATCTTCAATACCTTTCTCACCATACACTACGCGTGCCTTGACGATACCTGCCTCGCAGCCGAGAGACGACAGATGGTCACGCAGTTGTAGCGGTGTACTTTCCGGCCAGAAGTGGGCGCGGGTATCGTTCAGCCTCCGATTGTGGCGGGAAAGGTTGCAGGCTTTTCCGTGGTCGATGCGTATGGTTTCAATAAATAGGCACATATATTTTCTGTATTACTTCGTTGTATTCGCTTTCCCACCGGCTTTTGGCGGTGATGCCGCCTCCTGCCTTGAAGTGGAGCCGGCCGTTTTCCTGCTCGATGAAGCGTATCATGACTGCGCTGTCCAGCTGTCCATCGGCATAATGCCCCATGATGCCGGTGTAGAAGCCCCGTTCGTAATCTTCGGCTTCGGCAATGATTTCCACGGTTTTGGGCTTGGGGGCACCGGTGATGGAACCGGCGGGAAGCAGGCGGAAGAGGATGTCGCCGATGTGTGCGGTATAATCTTCGGGGAGGGTCCCGCATATTTCGGAGCTGGTCTGGAGGATGGGGCCTTTGTTGGTTTGCAGGCGGTCTATGTATCGGTAGGAGGTTACCTCTACGTGCTCTGATACCATACTTAGGTCGTTGCGTATCAGGTCGACGATGGTGGCGTGCTCGGCGGCCTCTTTGGCATCCTGCATCAAAAGCTGTTCCGCATCAGGCAGGGTAGCGTCGATGGTGCCTTTCATGGGGAAGGACTTTATCTTGCCCTTCTCTATGCGGACAAAGATTTCGGGGGAGAAGCAGACGAATCGGTCTTTCAGCCACAGCTTGTACAAGGCTTCGGAGTGGAGGAATATTTCGTCCATTGTCAGATTGGTGCTGACGGGCACCCGGCAGGTGAGGTTTGTCAAGTAGCTGTTGCCCGCCAGTAGATTTTGCTTCACGAGGTCAAACGAGTGTTTGTATGCGGCGGGGGAAGGGGGAGTGATGTCCCACTGAATAAGACCGGCGTATCGGGCGGCTGTTGCAGCTACCCCCACGTTGCCTGCCTTCGGGAATTGGAAAAGGCAAGTGGCGGGATTTATCTGGTCGAGGGCTCTACGTGCGACTGCTCTTGTGCGTAGTCTACGATGAAGAGGAAGGCACATTGTCCCCGGCCAGTGCGTTCATGCGGGCGATAGCTTCTGTTCGGTTGTAAGTTTTCATATATCAGTAGACTGCAGAGGATATCACCTGGATTATCAGAATGAGGAATACCATTGCAATGGGATATACCGTGGCATAGGCTACGCTCGGTATGTTGCTGTCCGTCATGGAGTCGGCGGCGGCAAGGCCGGGCGTGCTGGTCATGCCACCGGTGATGGTGCCCAGCAGGTCGAGAATGTTTATCTTGAATACGAACAGTCCGACGATGACGGCCACCAGCATGGGTACCAGCGTGATGGCGGCACCTACGCCGAACAAGAGCCAGCCGCTTTCCTGGAATGTGGCTACCAGGTTCCGTCCTGCCGAGGTTCCCACTTCGGCCAGGAAGAGCAGCAGTCCCAGCTGGCGCAGCAGTTGGTTGGCTGGGCCGGACATAGACCACAGAATGGGACCGGTCTTTCCGATGGCACTGAGGAAGAGGGCCACCATGAGGATGCCTCCCGTCAGTCCCGGTGAGAACGACAGACTGTCCGAGAAGGAGATGTTCAGCTTGCCGAAGAGCACGCCCAGCACGATACCCAGGGCGATGGGAAAGAAGTCGGTGTCGGACAGTTGCTTGTTGTCGTTGCCCAGCAGGCGTGCCACGCCTTTAATACCGTCTTTCTCGCCTACCACCATCAGCTTGTCGCCGAACTTCAGTGCCAGATCTGGCGAGGGGGAGAGGTCGATACCGCTTCGGCGGACGCGGGTGACGGTACAGCCGAAGTTCTTCATCAGGTTGAGGTCGCCCAGTTGTTTGTTTATCATGTCCTTCTTGGTGAGCAGTAGAGATTCAATCTCCTGCATGTCTACGAGTGGCAGTTCGCCTTCTTCGCGCTGGCCCACGAGGACGGCGAGCTGGTTCAAGGCCTCTTCGCTGCCCACGGCTTGTATGTAGTCTCCCTCGTGAAGTATGGTCTGGGCGGTGGGGATGGCTATCTGCTCATTGTGCTTATGGCGTGAGATGACAGCTCCGGTCATGGCGCGCGCATTGATTTGCATCAGGCTCCGGTCGAAGACGGCGGGGTTGGTTACACGGAACAGGCAGGTTGTCAGTTCCGGGAACTGGCTGCGGCGTTCCTTCTCCAGTCGGCGCGCCTCCTTGTCGAGGTCGATGCGCATAATGCGGGGCAGCAGCTTGACGAAGAGGATGACGCCGATGACACCGAAGGGATAGGCGATACCGTAGGCGATGGAGGCTAGCGGAGAGTGGGTGCTGTCGATGGCTACGGCGAGTCCCGGCGTACTGGTCAGCGCGCCGGCTATGAGACCGACCACGCTGGGTGTGTCTATATCGAAAGCGTACTTCAATCCTACGGCTGTGAGGGCGGCAGAACAGATGATGAGCAGGGTGATGACGATAAGTGTCTTGCCCTTGCTCCGGAAGGAGTCGAAGAATCCGGGACCGGCCTGGATACCGATGGTGAAGATAAACAGCACCAGTCCGAAGTTGCCTAACTCTTTGGGGATGATGACGCCGAAGTGTCCGAACAGCAGGGCAATGAAGATGACAGCGGAGACGTCGAGTGAAAGCCCTTTAATCTTGATTCTTCCCAACATGAAGCCTAAAGCCACAATAAGAAAGAGCGCGAAATAGGAGGAGTTTAACAAGTCAGCAAACATAATCAGTTAAAGAGTTAGGAGTTTATGCCACAAAGATAGTGCAAAAAAGTGAGATAGAAAAAGGCATTGTTTTCTTGTGGTATATATTAAGGAGTTAAACCACGGTTTAACTCCTTAATATATATTGGCCTATATGGCCGGTATTCCTGCGTGGGGCAGGGCGGTACTTATTTTTCGAGTTCCTTCAGCAGTTCCTCTACGGCAGCTTTCAGTTGTGTGTCTTCTCCCTTCACGATGGTCTCGGGTGAATTGGCTACCTTGATGTCCGGCTCCAGCTGCGAGTTCTCCAGATAGCTGCCGTCTGGTAGGCGGTAGCCTACGACGGGGATGCCGAATACCAATGACGGGTCTTGCAGGCGCTCCCACGACACGCTGGTCATGGTTCCCGGCACGGGCATACCTACCAGCTTGCCGATGCCGCGGTGGCTGTATACCCACGGCGTGCCGTGCGCATTGGAGTAGTTGGCCTCGCACATCACCATGATGGAGGGTTTGTTCCAGCGGCGGCTGGGCATGTCGCACGCCTCGCGGCCGCGCACCACCTGGGTGAAGTATTTCTGTCCGCTGAAAAGTATTTCTATATCCTCGTGCAAGCGTCCGCCGCCATTGAAACGGGTGTCGATGACGATGCCTTCGCGGTTGTTGTACTTGCCCAGGATGTCCGAGTAGACAGAACGGAAACTGTCGTCTCCCATAGACTCAATGTGCACGTAACCCAATCGGCCACCCGACCATCGGTCAACGTCTGCCGCGCGCTGTTTCACCCAGCGGCTGTAGAGTAAATCGCTGAACGCACCGTTCGTAATGGGGATAATGACCTCTTCCCAGTGCTCCTTGGTCTGCGGGTCGAAGAGAGAAACAAGTGTTTTCTTCCGTGCCTTGTTGTTGAGCAGCGTGTAATAGTCCGCATCGGGGGTGATTTCCACGCCGTCTATCTTTTCGATGACTGTGCCGGCTTTCACCCGGGTGTTGGCTGTGTCGAAGGGGCCTTTCTCTACTACTTCGGCAATGAGCATGCCCCGGCCGTGTAGTTCCAGTCGAAGAACAGTCCCAGACTGGCAGTAGGCTCGGACTGCCCTTTGGGATAGAAACGGCCGCCGGTGTGAGATACGTTCAGCTCGCCCAGCCATTCGCTCAGCAGTTCGGCAAAGTCATAATTGTTGTCGATATGGGGCAGGAAGCGGCGATAGGCGGCGGTCATCTTCTCCCAGTCCACTCCGTGCATATTGGTATTGTAGAATCGCTTCTGCTGCTGGCGGTACACGTGTCGAACATGTATTCGCGCTCCGCAGCCAAATCCATCTTGGCATCTACCTGGAAGGTGATGGGGGTCAGCGCATCGGATGAAGTGTCCATTTTCTGCATCTTACGGCTGCCCAGCAGGAAGAGGTTTTTACCGTCCTTGTCCAGCTGCATGTCTGCCCATCCGGCATCCATCTTGTGCAGCAGTTTGGTTTCCTTCTTGCGGAGGTTCATCTTCCAGAGGTCGTAGCCACCTTCGAAGGCTGCCAGGTAGTAGAGTGTCTCGCCATCCTTGGAGATGATGGTGCTGCCCATGTCGGAAGAGTTCGGGGTGAGGCGCACCACACGGTCTTCGATGCCTTTCAGCTCTACGACGATGTCTTTCGGCTGGTCATCTTTTTCGTCAGCATTGCTGTCTTTCTTGTCGTCTTTCTTCTTTTTATCCTTGTTTTTGCCTTGGGGGGTGTCCTTCCCGGCAGACTTCTTCTGCTCCTTCTCCAGCTCCTTGTGCAGCTCGTAGTCTTCTTTGCTCAGACAGTATTTGTCGTAGGCGTCTTGGTTGAGGAAGACGAGCATGGCGTCGTTCAGCGAGCCCCATGAGGCGTGGGCACGCATGCCGTAGCGTTCGGTGGTGAAGAGGATGGCGTTGCCGTCCAGCGCAAAGCGGGGATAGCCGCTCATGTAGCCGCTATTGGTGAGGTTGATGATGTCTTTGCCTCCCTCTGCGTTGACCAGGCCGATGTCGGAGTAGGGGTCGTGCTTGTTGCCGGTGAACTCAAGTGTAAACCACTTGCCGTCCGGCGACCATGCGTAGTCAAATCCTCCGCCGGTGCTGTACCAGGTGGAGCCGTCCGTAATCTGGCGCACCTTCTTCGTTTCCAGATTGAGCACCATCAGCCGGATGCGGTCTTCGATAAAGGCGAGTTCCTTACCGTCGGGCGAGAATTGCGGATAGGCACGTTCCACGGTGGTGGAGGGCAGCAGCACTTCTTCTTCAATCAGCGTGGCGTTCGGGAAGTTAGGGTCTTCCTTGCGGACTATCTTGGCAAGGTAGAGCTGCCAGTTGCCGCCTCGCTCGCTGGCGTAGGCCAGGGTGCGGTTGTCTGGCGCAAAGGAGAGGCCCGCTTCGCGTGCCGGTGTGTGTGTCACCTGCTTGGTAGTGGCATAGTCTGCCGAAGTGACAAAGACTTCGCCGCGCAGCGTGAAGGCAATCTGCTTTCCGTCCGGGGACACAACGGCAGAAGTGGCTCCGTCGGAAGACTGCAGGTTGGCGAATTGCGGCCGGTCATCGCGCACAATTTCTATGGCGACTTTCTTCGGGGTGGCATCCGGCTGCTGGGTATAGATTTCGCCGTCGTAACCGTAGCACAACGTCCCGCCGTCACTCATGGAGAGAAAGCGCACGGGATGTGTCTTGAAGCTGGTGATGGGCTTCACCTCTCGGGGCTGTGCCAGCGGGAAGGCATACACGTTGAATGAGCCGCCGTTTCTCTCACTCAGAAAGTAAACCGTTCTTCCATCGGGTGACAACACCGGGTTGCGGTCTTCGCCCGCGCGGTCGGTGAGGTTGGTATGGATACCCGTCTTTGCATCATACAGCCAGATGTCGCGGGTGATGGAGGAGGTGTGGTGCTTTCTCCATTCATCTTCAAATCCCTTGCGGTCTTGGTAGAGGAACTGCTGGCCCGCCTTGTCGAAGCAGACCGCTTCGGCAGGGGTGCCCAGCACTTGTTCCGTACGCCCTCCCGTTGCAGGTACTTTGTAAAGCTCGGTCATGGCCGACGTGGGGAAAAGAGCGCTGCTTGCCGGGTCCTGGATGGAGGCGGAAAACAAGATATACTTTCCGTCCGGAGTGAATGTGGAGGGTATCTCACCGGTGGAGTGGGTAGTGAGCCGTTGGGCGGTTCCGCCGTCTGCCGGCATCACGAATACGTCGAAGTTGCCGTATCTGTCGCTGGCAAAGGCAATCTGTTTGCCGTCCGGCGACCATATGGGGGTACATTCGTAGCTCTCTTGGGTAGTAAGCTGTGTGGCGGTTCCACCTTTGGCAGGCACCTTGTAGATGTCTCCTTTGTAGCAGAATGCGATTTCCGTACCGTCGGGAGAAATTTGCACATCGCGCATCCAGAGCGGCGTGGCGGCATGTCCGGCAATGGCAGTAAGGCCTAGTGCAAGGATTGCAAGGGTTTTCTTCATAAATGTGTGGGTTGATGTTAATATAGAATGTTTATAAACGTCATGATGCTGTCCACAAGGCAAGGCACGAGGTATGTCATTTCATACCTCGTGCCTTGTATATCTGTTCTTTGGCATTGTTGATGCTTTGGAACTTCTCTTCTGCGGCTTTCTTGATGTCTTCGCCCAGCGTTGCCACCCGGTCGGATGGTGTTTCAAGGCTAGGCGGCGGTAAGCGGCACGCACTTCGTCATTGGTGGCGGTAGGTTCAATTTCAAGTACTTTATAGGCCTCGTTCAGTGAGCTGCCGCCCAGGTTGAGCATGGATTCCACTTCCTTGACGGATAGTCCCATGTACATGGCCACTTCTTTCAAGGCTTCTATCTCCTCGTTGCAGACGTGTCCGTCGCTTTTGGCAATTTCTACCAAGAATACCAGCAGTTGCAAGCGTTCCTCGTATGTCAGGTTGGCGGCAATCTGCGTTCCACAGTCACGGATGGTGTTTTTAAATGCCAGTGGGTTTTGTCTGTCCATCTGCTTGCGCTGTTCGAAGAGGTTGAGCAGTATTCGTTCTCCCTCGCCCACGGCAGCCTCACCGAATGTGCTTCTCAGAAAGCGGCGGACGAATTCCATTTCACTATGCATGATGCGCCCGTCTGCACGGATAATGTACGAAGCCATCACGAGCATGGAGAAGAGGAAACTGTTCCGTTGCCCGGTATAGGTAGTGCCGCGCGTTGGTTCTTCTCCATAATAACTGCCTGCGTCATTTGAATCGGTGTCGAACAGTGAACCGAATACAAAACCTGCCAAGCTCCCAGCGGTCCTCCGGCCATGAAACCGATGATGCCGCCTATCCATTTAGCTGCTCCCATAATTTTTCTTGTTTAAAGTGCAAAAATAGAGATTTCTTACGAGAATTCCAGTAATTTGATGGGCTATTCCCACTGAAGCGAATAGCACCGTCTTCTTTTTGTACATATTCAGCATATTCATGGCAGCAAGTCTGTCATTAAGAAATACTATAAAAATTAAGGAGTTAAGTCTTAGACTTACTCTTAATGCTCAACAGTCGGGATGACAAGATTCGAACTTGCGACCACACGCCCCCCAGACGCGTACTCTACCGGGCTGAGCTACATCCCGAATTGTGGGTGCAAATGTACGGCTTTATTTTAAAATAGCAAATATTTATAGTGCTTTTTTTATTGAATGAACCTATATTTTGCAGTTTCAAGGCTTTCGGCCAACGTGCCCTACTCTCTTTTTACTTGTATGCCTGCTTCGCAAGGCAATGGCTTTGAGCGGGCAGGCATACTTTGAATGAAGTTATTGCAGGTTTAGGCTATTTCTTACGGAAGTGACAGCCGGACTTTCGGGCGTTACGGATTTCCGGGTACAATAATCGAATTCCGCAGACTTTTCGCCGCTGAATGATTTCCATTTCAGTTTCAATTTAACGGTCTTGCCTTCTGTATCAGGCAGGGCATCCAACTTGAAAGCAACCAGACCGTCCGCATACCTGCCGTAAATATCGCCCTTGGCATTGTGGCGGAATTCTACTTCATACGGGTTTTCCGGATTCTCGCTCAGCAGCAGATTGACAAAGTGCTTTGTTTGATAGTCTCCTTGCTGAGTTCTAAAGCGAAGGGTTAGATAACCGTCTTCTGCAATGGTCACCCAATCGTTCACAATTTCCACCGGGTCGGTGCCGTATACGGTATCGTTCTCTTCACCCAAATCCGGGGCGATGGGTTTGGTAAGGATACTGTCTATCCAGTTTATATGTACAGCTTGGGTGTAGATATCGCTGGGCTCGTCCACTTCCTTGTAGTTTACCAAAGCGCGGACTTCCTTTTCGCCATAGGGAGATTTCGTCATGTTGGTAGGCAGCAGAGTGGTCTTGTCATCCAATTGCAGAAAGACTGTCTGGTCTGCATCGGTCTTTACCGTTACCAGGGCATTGGGGAATCTCATGGCATAATTATCATCGTCGTCCAGGCATGATTGGAGGCTTAAGGAACTGATGGTTGCAATAGCGATTAAAATTTTCTTGTTAAAGATTGACTTTATTTTCATAGTGTACTCTTTTAAATTAAACATTCGGAATAGGCTTCACTTTTATAAAAATAGCATATTTGCGAAAACCCTGCATGCGGCATTGTTAATTAATGATAAGAGCCGGAGTAAGCTGGTGCGGAACATTATTCCCCGATACATGAAAGATATTTGTATATCAGGTGGAATATGATTATCTTTGCTGTATGAGATGCACATCTCGCGTGTGTTGAGATGTATGTCTCGAACTGCATGAGATGTGCATCTCGTGCATGTTGGGGAATAGCTGTCCGGCCGTATGGAAACTGGCTTTCTGTTGAGGGGAAGTAAACTTCGGGTGGGGTGTCGGCAGTCTGGTTGCAGTAAGAAACATTATGTTCATTGTGAAAAGAGTATGAGTATAGTCTATTTGGTTCGAAAGAAGGTTTTCCGCACGGCGGAAGGGGTGAAGCAACTCTATTATGCTGTGCAGCGTGTGTTACAGCGGCGTGGAGGTGTGACGGCAGAGCTGCTGGCGCAGCGTATGGCATCCAGAAAAGGGATGAGTTCGGGAGACGTGCAGAGTGTATTGATAGATTTGCCGAAGTTTATAGAGGAAGCGCTGATGGAGGGAGAGTCGGTGACCATTAAGGGGCTGGGTTCCTTCCATGTGGCGGTGACGAGTGACGGGTTTGAGCATCCCGACGATGTGATGCCGGGCAAGGTGCGCTTATCTCGTGTCTATTTTCGTCCGGATAAGTCGCTGGTGGCGAGGCTGAACAGCGGGATGGATTTCTACCGTTATCCGCTTAGCCGATATTTCCCTCACGATATGTTGCGGCCGGAAACGCTGCGAAAGGAGCGGGCCGAGGGAAAGACGGGAATTCCGGATGAAGACCCGGTTGGGATGGAAAATGATACGGAGGACTTTTCGGGGGAGGAGTGAGCGATGAATGTGGAAGAATTCAGAGAATACTGTCTCTCCTTGCCGGGAGTGCTATGCTCCCATGCACTCCCTATAAAAGTCGAACATCTCGAAGATAGTATCCTTGTCTGCCGTCTGGTTGAGACAGATGTTACCCACTTCTTTCAATAGGGTGAAGTTGATGACTCCGGCGGTATTCTTCTTGTCATGCTTCATCAGTTCGTACAGCTGGTCGTACTGTTTGCAGTTGAAGGAGAAGCTGCATAATTCTCTTTGACGAATTGGATGGTCTGGCGCATCTTGTCCTTCGGGAATCCGGTCTTTATATAAGAAAGGTATAGTTCGCAGACCAGCCCCCATGCCACTGCATAGCCGTGCAGCACCGGACGGTTTTCGGCAAGGGCGAGGCTTTCGAAGGCGTGTCCCACGGTGTGCCCCAGGTTCAGGGCTTTGCGGATGCCATGTTCCTGCGGGTCTTCTTCTACGATGTGTTCCTTTACCTGCACGGAACGTCCTACCATGGACTTCAGCAAGGCATAATCTATCTTCTCCGTATCGAAGGCCAGCAGTTCCGCCAGATGTTCCGGGGTACTGATGAGGCCGTGCTTCAGCATCTCCGCATAGCCGGAGAAGAAGTTATGGGCATCGAGGCTGCGCAGGAACTCGGTTTCCAGCAGCACGCAGGCGGCAGGAGCAAAGACGCCGATTTCATTCTTCAGACCGTTGAAGTTGATGCCCGTCTTGCCTCCCACGGAAGCGTCGACCATGGCGAGCAGCGTAGTGGGAACGTTGATGTAGGCGATGCCCCGCTTGAAGGTGGAAGCGGCAAAACCGCCAAGGTCGGTCACCATGCCACCGCCCAGGTTGATGAGCAGGGAGTGGCGGCTGGCCCCTTTCTCACTCAGGCTTGCCATACGGCAGCCAGCGTTTCCAGATTCTTGTGTACGTCTTCTGCACCGATAATAATTTCTTCCGCTTCTTCCAAGGCGGGGATACCGTCCAGATGCGGGCGGCAGAGGCGGTGGGTATGCTCGTCGGTAAGGATGAAAAGCTTGTCATGGGGACACTTCGCTATGGCATGCGTCAGGCTGTTTGCCAGTCCTTCGCAAAGGATTACTTCTTGTTTACTCATCTTGTTAATTACAAATTACGAATTACCAATTACTGATGTTACGGATTATGAAGGAAAGGGGGCCTTCTTCATTATATTGTGGCACAAAGATAGCTCTTTTGGCAATAAAACGTTATCTTTGTCCCGTGAAATTCTATGGGTGGCAAGGCGTTTCCGTCATCTGCCTCCCACTATTTGTAATTAGTAATTTGTAATTGATTGATAGAAATGAGAGCATTACTTCCCGTTTATTGCCGTCCGCTGGGTTATTTCATCATAGCTTTGGCGTTGTTCCTCCCTTTCATATTCCTATTGTGGGGAAAAGTGACAGATGCCAACTTGCTGTTTTACAAGGAATGCTCCAAACTCCTGATGATGATGGGGGCACTGATGATAATCTTTGCCTTGACGAAGAACGAGAATAAGGAGATAGAGCAGGTGCGCAACAAGGCCACGCGCAATGCCATCTTTCTGACCGTTCTTTTTATCTTCGGCGGTATGCTCTACCGGGTGGCGCAGGGTGACCTCCTTTCGGTCGATTCTTCTTCTTTTCTCATATTTCTTATATTGAATGTGCTTTGCTTGGAATTTGGTATAAAGAAAGCGACAGTTGATAGATTATTTAAGCGGAATAGTCGATAAACGGAGCAAATCGTCATGTGGGGCATTAAACCTTTTGCCCGGAAGTCTGTCAAATGAAACAGTGAATAAAAGGCATTGTTCATTTAAGAATAGACAAAGAATAGACACATGAAGAAAATTATCACGGGGATGGCGTTGCTGTTGGTAACAACGCTGTCTGCATTCTCACAGACCAAAAACATTACGGTATCGGGCCGTGTCGTGGAGGACACCAAGGAGCCCGCGATACAAGCTACCGTGCAGTTGCTTTTGTTGCCAGACAGTGTCCAGGCATCGGGTACGGCTACTACGGCACAAGGTTATTTCACTCTTCCCAAAGTCAGTGCGGGTAAATACGTGCTAAAGGTTTCTTATATCGGGTTCAAGAGCCGGTACATCCCTTTACATCTTTATGCCACGACAACCGCCAAGAACGTGGGTACCCTGACACTGGAAACGGATGCGGTGATGCTGGCCGAGGCTGTGGTTACGGCAGAAGCGCCGCAAGTGCAGGTGGTGGAAGATACATTGGTCTATAATTCCTCTGCTTATCGTACCCCCGAGGGAGCCATGCTCGAAGAGCTGGTGAAGAAGTTGCCCGGTGCGGAGATTGATGACGAGGGGAATGTGAAAATCAACGGTAAGGACTTGTCGAAGATTATGGTCGACGGGAAGGAGTTCTTTGGTGGAGACGTAAAGACCGGTTTGAAGAATCTGCCGGTAGATATGATAGAGAAGCTGAAAACCTACGACAAGAAGTCCGATTTGGCACGTATCACCGGTATTGACGACGGTGAGGAGGAGACGGTGCTCGACCTGACCGTAAAGAAAGGCATGAACCAGGGGTGGTTCGGTAATGCCGATGTGGCCGGAGGTACGGAAGACCGCTACATGGGACGTGTTATGCTGAACCGTCTTGTTGAAAATACTCAAGTTACTCTTATTGCTCTGCCAATACGTGAACGACCAAGGCTTTTCAGGCGGTGGCGGTCCTCCGCGCTGGCGCAGGAACAACGGACTTACTGCAACGAAAATGCTGGGTGTAAACTTCGCTACCCAGACCGATAAACTGGAACTGGGTGGTAGTGCACGCTACAACTATCAGGATGGGGACATTGCAAGCATTGGCTCTACCGAGGACTTTCTGCCGGACGGCAACTCTTACTCCAACTCGAACAGCAAGCAACGTAACAAAGCCAAGAATTTCAATGCCGATTTCCGTATGGAGTGGAAGCCGGATTCGATGACGAATATTATTTTCCGCCCCAACTTCTCGTATGGTAAAACGGACAATCTCTCCAATTCTGAGAACGGTACGTTCAATTCCGACCCTTACAGTCTGGTGAGCGACCCCAATAACTGGCTGAATCTGGAGAAGATTCTCAATCCGGACGATGACCCGTTGAGAAGTATCCGTATAAATGCCATCAATAGCGGTTCGCTGAGTGACAATAAGAGTGTGTCTACGGATGCAACCTTGCAGTTGAACAGAAAGCTGAATGACAAAGGACGCAATGTCACGTTCCGTGGAAGGTTCGGTTATACCAATACTGACAACAACCAGTATACGGAGTCGGAAACGCACTACTTCCAGTTGTTGAATGCTTTGGGAGGAGACTCCATCTTGGTACGTAACCAGTACATCACTACTCCTACCAAGAACTACAATTACAGTGCACAGCTGACTTACAGCGAACCGATAGCCCGTGCCACTTTCCTGCAATTCAGCTATCAGTTCCAGTACAAGTACAGTGAGAGTGACAAGACGACGTACGATTTGCAGGGCTTTCCGGATTGGGGATTGTCAACCCAGCTTCCCACGGGATATGAAGAGCATGCGGTGGACAGTCTGGGTAAGTATGCGGAATATCGCTACTACAACCACGATGCATCCGTGTCCTTACGCTTTATCCGCGAGAAGTATCAGCTGAGCGCAGGTATGTCGTTTCAGCCGCAACATTCTGTGTTGTCCTATAAACGTGGCGACTATATGATTGATACCACCCGCAATGTGTTCAACTTCGCTCCGAACCTGGACTTGCGCCTCCGTTTCTCCAAAGTGAGCCAGCTGCGTATAACATACCGCGGGCGTAGCAGCCAACCGAGTATGGAGAATCTGTTGCCGATTGTGGACAACTCCAATCCGCAGAATGTGCGTATCGGTAATCCGGCTTGAAGCCTTCCTTCACGCACAGCATGAGATTTTTCTATAATACGTATAATGCCGAAAAGCAACGCGGTATTATGTCGCACGTCAATTTCTCGGCAACGCAGAATAGCATCAGCAACAGCCGTGTGTACAATTCGGAAACCGGTGGATGGACTACAACTCCGAAGAATATCAACGGTAATTGGAATGCGTTCGGCTTGTTCGGCTTCAATACAGCGCTGCCCAATAAGAAGTACACCATCAGTTCTTTCTCCAATGCCAGATATCAGAACAATGTGGCTTATCTGACGTCCGGTAAGGGAGCAGATGCCGTGGAACGGAAGAATACGACCACCAACCTGACGCTGGGCGAACGTCTGAATGCCGCCTATCGTAACGACTGGTTTGAATTCGGCTTGAACGGAAGCATTTCCTATTCAATAGAGAAGGATAAACTGACGCCTGACAATAACCAGGAGCCCTATACCTTCTCCTACGGTGCCAATACGCAGATTTCCATGCCGTGGAACATGACGCTCTCTACCAACATTGCCAATCAGAGCCGTCGCGGATATACGGACAGTAGTATGAACCGTAATGAGCTTATCTGGAATGCGCAGTTGTCGCAGACTTTTCTGAAAGGAAATGCCACTGTCAGCTTCGAGATGTACGACATTCTGAAGAGGCAGAGCAACATCAGTCGTTCGCTGACTGCAAGCGGTCGCTCGGTGTACGAATATAACGGCGTGAACAGCTATTGCATGCTTCACTTCATCTATCGTCTGAATATTTTCGGCAGCAAGGCCGCACGCGACAAGATGCAGGGTCGACGTGGCTTCGGTGGTCCGGGCTTTGGTCCGGGGCATGGTCCTGGCCGTTTCGGAGGGCATAGGCCGTTCTAAAATCCTTTTCTGTATAAGGTTTGTAAAAGACACAGAGGCACAGAGCTTATTCTTTATATTATATAAGCTCTCGATGTTACAGCTTAC
>ENA-OQCF01000164-OQCF01000164.1-human-gut-metagenome-genome-assembly--contig:-NODE-164-length-25208-cov-2.476496_pt1 | contig 25208 bp, 35 predicted proteins | sample MGYA00242756_ERZ504573 | MGnify/ENA primary metagenome ERZ504573 (study PRJEB26092, sample SAMD00036240) | human gut metagenome | host: Homo sapiens | study: EMG produced TPA metagenomics assembly of... | reverse complement strand
CGGCAAAAGCATGCTGGCCAAGCGCCTGCCGGGCATCCTGCCGCCGCTCAGTTATGAGGAAGCGCTGGAAACCACCGCGATTTATTCCGTTGCCGGGCTGGTGCAGGCCGGGACCGGATTATTGCAGCAGCGACCGTTCCGCAGCCCCCACCACAGTGTCAGCGCCGCAGCCATTGCGGGCGGCGGCACAGTGCCCCGCCCCGGCGAGGTCAGCCTGGCCCACAACGGCGTACTGTTTTTGGACGAGCTGCCAGAGTTCAGCCGCGAAGCGCTGGAGGTGCTGCGCCAGCCAATCGAGGACGGGTGCATCTCCGTGAGCCGGGTACACGGCACCGCCACCTACCCCTGCCGTTTTATGCTGGTTGCCGCCATGAACCCCTGCAAGTGCGGGTATTATGGTTCCGGCGTGCGGGAATGCAGCTGCACGCCCAGTGCGATCGAGCGCTACCGGCAGCGGATTTCCGGCCCGCTGTTGGACCGCATTGACCTGCATGTAGAGGCCCGCCCCGTGGAGTACGACGCCCTTGCCGCAAAAACCGGCGGCGAGCCGAGCGCTGACATCCGTGCGCGGGTGGCCGCGGTACGCGCCATTCAGGCCCAGCGCTACAAGAGCCTTGGCTTTACCTGCAACGCCCAGCTGCCCAGCGGCATGCTGCGGCGCTACTGTCCGCTTGCGCCCGCCGCCGAAAAGCTGCTGCGCGGTGCGTTTGAACGCATGGGCTACAGCGCCCGCGCCTATGACCGCATCCTGCGCGTTGCCCGCACCATTGCCGACATGAACGGCGTGGAACAGATCGGCGCCGCAGAGCTGATGGAAGCGCTGCAATACCGGAGAATGGACAGGGCGGTAGGCAAATGAATATTTGCCAAATGAATAAGTAATAAAGAATAATTAAAAATGCAGGTGGAACGCAGTGCTACGCACGGCTCAGAAATATTAGTGTTCTATATTTGACAGAACTCTAACATTTTTGAGCGTTGTGCCAGCAACGCGGTCCACCTGCATTATTCTCTACTCTTTTTTATTATTCTTTCTATTTGACTCGTTCCTTTTCGGAACGGGCGAAATAGAACATCCACTGCTGCAAAATTCCGGCGTTGCCATAGGCTGGGAATGGGTTCTGCCCGGCGTAATGCTGGTCGATCACACGCTGGATCCACACATCCACGGGGGCACACTCCATGCGGCCATAGGCAAACAGGGCTACGCAGTTGGCCACCTTGATGCCCACGCCGTGCTGCTGCATCAAAGCTTCCAGCAGCCGGGCATCGGGCAGGGTTTCCAGCGCGGCAAGGTCCAGCGCTCCCGCTGCAACTGCCTGGGCGGCAGCCAGAACATACGGGGCGCGGTAGCCCAGCGCGCAGTCCCGCAATGCCTGCTCCCCTGCCGCGGCGAGCGCCTGCGCTGTTGGGAACGCATACAGCACATTCCCGCCCGGCTGCAGTAGCGGCGCACCGTACCGGGTACACAGCGTTTCCACGCAAGCCTGAATGGCCGGGATATTTTTGCGCTGGCTGATGATAAAGGTAACCAGCATCTCCCAGGCGTCCTGGCGCAGAATGCGGATGCCCGCCCCGGCCCGGGCCGCTGCGCAAAGGTAGACATCCTGTTTGGGCACCGCGGCGCGGATGGCCGCATAATTGCGGTTCAAATCAAAATAGCGGTGCCAGAAGCCCTGCCATTCTTCCGGGGTACAGCTAGCTGTATACGTATCACCGCTGCCGGGCTGCAGGTACAAAAGCTTATTCCCGGCCAAAAACCGCCAGCCCTGCGGCGTTTGCGCAATGCGGAACGCCTGGCCGCTGGCGGCTATTTTTTGCAGATCGAAATCATCCGGTATCGTTACGGTCATGGCTCGCGCAGCACCTCCAGCATGCGGCGGGCGCTGCCTTCCCACGAGTATTTTTGCAGTACGGCGGCGGCATCCCGGCCGGGGGTTACATGGTCCACACTGCCGTGGTTGGTGGAAAGGTCAATGTAATCAGCGTGGGAGCCGTAAATTTCCCGCATGCAGGGGGTATTGCTCACCATCACGCGTGGAGCACCGCAGGCAATGGCTTCCAGCGGGGGGATGCCGAACCCCTCATACAGCGTGGGGAACAAAAACGCCTTGCAGTTTTCCATCAGGCTTTTGGCTTCGCCGTCCGTCACATAGCCAAGGTACATCACGTTGTTCAGGTGTCCCAACCCCAGGGCAGCGGCCTCTTTAGCAAGGCTCGCCGCCGACCCGCAATTGGCAAACATAACCTGGGGTTTGCTCTGCGCAGCGCGTAGCACCCAGGGAAAGTTCTTATTTTTAAGTAGGTTGGACATTGAGAAATAATACTCGCCCTTTTTCAGCTGCGGCCACTTGCTGTACTCACCAAACAGCATGGGGTCAGGGCGCACGCGCTGCATATGCTGCCAGGCGTTATACACCACGGCGATCTTTTCGGGGTTCACATGGTAATATTTCACGATCTCGCTTTTGGAAAATTCCGAGACCGTCACGATTTTTCTGGCCTTTTTGGCAATGGCCGCATACTGCATGCAGTGCCAGACAGCGCTGGTGCGGCCGCGCAGGTCGGTATAAAAATCCGGGCGTGCTTTATAGCACACATCATGCACCACGGCAATGCCTCGTTCCCACGGTGAAACATGGGAATAACGTTGCACATGCCCAGCCAGCAGCGCCCGCTTTGTGCCAGATATCGGCCATACACCCGCTGCCAGCCCAAAATGCCGCTGGACTGCGGCAGGGTGACCACCTTGATATTGCGGTATTCGGGAACGATACAATCCGGCGGAACCGCCACTTCCAGCTCGCCGGGTTCCAGCATGGGGTCCATGGCAGCGAGTATTTCCCGCGCATAGCGCTGGATGCCGGAAAGCTGCTGCACAAAAAACGAACCGTCTACTGTATACTTGGGCATTTTCATTCTCCTTATAAACGGCACCGCGTTACTGCGTCAGGATGCCGTATTGGTATTTGCACTGCAAAATGCGCTGCACGCTTTCGTCCAGTCTCTGCTGGGGGATGGTACCATCCTGCACAGCTTCCAGCACGGCGGTATAGGCATCGGCAAGGCCGTTGGGCATCAGCAGCAGGTCTGCACCGGCCTGCAGCGCTTGACCGCCGCCTGACCGGGGGTATACACATCGGTGATGGCCTGCATCGCCAGCGAATCCGTCACGATCAAGCCCTGATAGCCCAACTCCCCGCGCAAAAGATCGGTCAGCATGACGCTGGAAAGGGAGGCCGGGGTATCGTCCCCTGTTACCTGCGGCACGGTAATGTGGGCCGCCATAATCAGCGGAGCATTGTTCACATTTTGGGCAAAGGGCACCAGCTCACAGCTGCGCAGGTCATCCAGCGTTTTGTTCAGCGTTACGGTGCCAACGTGGGTATCCTCGCTGGTATCGCCATGGCCGGGGAAATGCTTGAGGGTGCAGGCAATGCCCGCATCGGCAAACCCGGCGCACGCCCCGCCCACAAGGTCGGCGGCGGTCTGCGGTTCACTGCTGAACGCGCGGGTACCGATGACCGGGTTATCGGGGTTGGTGTTCACATCGGCCACAGGGCAAAATCCAGGTTAAAGCCGTATTCTTTTAAGTAGCCGCCAATGGTGCGGCCCATGGCGCGGGCATCTTCCGGGTTACCGGATGTTCCCACCGTCGCAGCGCTTTCGTATTGGGGCAGGTCAAACGCGGCATTGTTGGCAAGGCGCGCTACCAGGCCGCCCTCCTCATCAATGGCAGTAAAGAGCGGCGTATCGCTCGCCTGCTGCAAATCGTCCAGGAATTGGGTGATCTGCTGCGGGCTTTCCAGATTTTTGCCAAAGATCACCACGCCGCCCACCGGGTACTCCGCCAAAGTCTGGCGCATGGCATCCGTCAGTTCGGTCACGCCGTCCGCCTTGGCATCGTTGATCTGGTCCTGCGTTTGGCTCAAGTCCAGGGAATCGGGTCGAACAAGAAAGAGCTGCCCCACCTTTTGTTCCAGCGTCATCTCCTCCAGCAGCTGCTGCACGAGGTCCGGCTCCGGGGTGGGCTGTTCCGTGGGTGCTGCCTGCGTGGTTTGGGCTTGCTGTGTTGGCGCTTCGGTCGGCTGGGCCGCCTTATTGGGGAGTACATCTTTTGGGGCAGCAGAACAGGCGCACAAGACTGCCGCCAAAATGGTTGACACAAATGCCGCGAATCTTTTTTTCATGCTTACCGCCCCCTGCTGTTTGTCTAGGGTGTATCCTCTAATAAGATAAACGAAGAAGTCATCCAAATTGTTACATAAAAGGCATTTTCCCTATCCATATTTTCACAGGGAAATATCTTTGCCTTAAGTTGGCGGGCGCACAATGTGCGCCCCTGCGGTCACTATAGGGAAATGCCATTTTCCCCGCACAACGCGCCCTGCTGCATATGCTGGCCTTGCGGCGTGTTTTATTGTATTTTGATTATACCATACCTCGCGGCAGAATGGAACGGAATTTACAGGAATCAAGTGGTAAAATCCCGCATTACTCTGCAAAAAGCCCTCGGCACAGTGGTTTGGCACCGTGCCGGGGGCTTTGCATTGGTTCAGGCTTTGCTGCCGGACCGATTATTCATCATCAACGGTATTGTCATTGCCAACCGGGTCTTCGGCGGCAACATCGGCGGTTTCGGGGGTGCCTTCCTCCTCGGCTTCCAGCGCTGCCTTGTCATAGGCAAAGGCGTTCAGGCGTCAGTGCTCACTTCATACACAACGCCTGCTGCGCCGGAGCTGCGCAGGTAGCACAGGGTATCGTCCTCAGCGTCCTCGGCGTCCTCGGCGTCGTTACCGCCAAAGCTGCACTGGATGCTGGTGCCGTCCGATGCGATCAGGGTAACGATGGCATTGGGGGTATCCAGACCATACACGGCATTGGCCTGCGGTTCGGTCACGCTCCACTTGGTTTTCAGATCGCAGATGGTGCTCGCCATCTTTTTGACGATATCCTGATTCAGGTTATACTCCGCATCATCCGTCAGCGTCCAGGTGCTGTCATTCTGGGCAAAACTCAGGTTCCACCGTTGGCGGTCTGCACCACCATCTTGGTCACATCGTCCACATCTATGTCCGTAATGCTCTGGGCGGCATACAGCTGCTTTGCGGTTTTGCAGATGCCGCTCAGGGCCGAACTGTCCAGCGTATACACCGGGCCGTCTGCGCTCAGGCGGGCATACCAGTTGTTTGTGATGGAGTTCTTGCTGCCAACGGTCAGCGTCCATTCGGTATCTGCCGTTTTCAGGCTCAGCTCATAAGTCGGGGTATCAAAGCCCATGCTGCAACGTCGGCGTCATCGTTCAGTTCGCGCAGCGCGGTCAGAGCGGTCATGCTGTCGGCAACGCCTTGGGCCTTACTCTGGTCAAGGGGCAGCGCGGGGTCAGAATCCAGTGTCCAGGTATCATCCGTTTTGGTCAGGGCGGATTCCAACGTTGCGCCATCGCTGGCGTCTTTGTAGGCAATCGCGGTCACGCTGTCAGCATCCAGGCTGCACAGTGCAATGCTGGTATCCTCTTCCTCGGTGTCTGCATGGTTCAGCACACCAAGGGCAACGCCCAGCACAACCACCACGGGAACCAGCACAAAAAGGGGCAACATTTTCTTTGTGTTCATTGGCTGTTATCTCCTAAGGTTTCTGCGGCACTGGAAATATCAACGGCGGCGGCGCACCAAAGTGATGGCAATACCGGCCACGATAAAGGCCAGCGGCACCACGATGGTAAACAGCAGGCCAAGCAGCTTAATCGATCTGCCCGGCACCATCAGGGTTTCGGCACTCATGCTCTTGCTGTCGATCACCACACCCTCGCCGGTCATCCAGTTCACGGCGCTGGTCAACAGCTGGGCATTGCCGCCGGAAACCGCGCTGTTCATCTTGCTGTTCAGCATGTTGGGGCAGTTCACCCAAACCACTTTGGCGCCGGTAGCGCTGTTGCTGGCGGCAACGGCAATGTTAAAGGGGCCGTTGGGATCGTTTTCCCCCTGCTCGGCGGTGGCCTGCATGGAATAGGCCGTGCTGCTGGTGCTCAGCAGGGTGGTCAGGGTCAGATCGTCGGTGCTGTCGCCTTTCACAATACCCTGTGCCACGGGGGTAAAGACATACATGCCATCGGTCACGCCCGCGGTGATATCGTTGGAGCTCAGGCTCGGCAGCAGGTAGGTCTGCGGGTAGCCGTAAGCATAATAGTTGCTGTCGTTTTCAATCACAAGGCCTTCCTGGCGGGTCATGCCGTACTCTGCCAGCAGGGCATCCAGGTTGGGGGTGCTCACCGTCAGATCGGTGGTCACAAACAGGTGGCCGCCGTTTTCCAGATAGGTCTTGATGGCAGCGGCATCCAGGGTGGAAAGGTCCGCCTGCGGGTCGTTGATCAGCAGGGCTGCGGCATCTTCGGGCACTGTATCGGTGGTCAGCAGGTTCAGGTCCTGCATGGTAACGCCGGAATTATCCAGCGTTTCGGTAAAATCGCTTTCCAGGCTGGATTCGCCGTGGCCGGTCAGCTGGTACAGCACATAGCTGTTCTCCCGCGTGACCTTGGCAATGCCGGAGGACAGCGCGTTCTCAGCGGAGAAGCTCATTGTGTAACTGCCGGTGGTATAATAGCTGGAATAATCCGCCGTGTACATATCATTGTAGTCCACCACAGTGTGGTTATCCCCGCATACAAGGATCACGCTGGAGGAGCTTGCGTTCTGCGCGTCATACTGCTGTGCAAAGGTGGGGTACAGCGCGGGGTCGCGCTGCTGCCAGGTAAAATGGCTGCTTTCGCCCGCATAGCGGTCCAGAATTCGCGTAATGTTGGAATCCTCGTTGCCGGTTTCCGCCAGGTAATAGGCGGTCACATCGGTGTTCAGTTCCTGCAGCATGGTTTTGGTGGTATCGCTCAGGGTGAACATTTTGCCGGTGGAAATATCAAACTGGGTAAACTTGGTGGGCACCGCGCCCACCACAAGGTTGAGCAGAATTACCAGCACCAGCACCACAACGGCCAGCACGCTGGCGTAAGCACCGCTGCGCAGGCTGCGGCGGCGCGCTGCCTGCTGTGCCTGGTTAGGGGCAGGGGCATTGGCCGCGTTCTTTTTCTTAAAGTTCATCGTCGGAACCCTCCCCTCTTTAATTCCAGCGGCGGCGTTCCAGTGCCTGACCCGTCAGGAAGAGGAACAGTCCCGCCACCGATAGATAATACACAATGCCGGTCACGCTGAACATGCCGCCCACAAAATCCGTAAACGGCTGGAACAGTGCCAGCGCGCCAAGCACGCTGTTAAAGCCGGTCAGCAGCCAGGCCGGGCGCAGCTTAAACAGCAGCACCAGCACCACGCACCGCCGCAGAACACCGCGCTGCCCACCGTGACATTTTTGCAGGCCAGACCGACCAGCAGAGCCACAACCGCCAGCACCACGCAGAACACGATGAATGCCAGCATGTTGCCGCTGGTGAACAGGCTCTTGATGCCGTTCATCAGGTAGCAGATCAGCAGCGCACCAAAAGTAGCCAGGTACGCAATGATCTGGTTTTCCGTCAGGGCGGAGACAAAGGTGCCGATGGCAATGCAGGCAGCGCCCATCAAAAAAAGTACGCCAGCCAGGTGGCGTAGCGCTGGTAAGGGAGATGGTGCCAAAGGCCGTGAGCACCAGCGGCATGATGGCCGCTGCCGCCATGGGCACGGCAAACACCGCCAGCTGGGCAAAGTACTTACCCATCACGATAGAAGGGATACCCACCGGGCTGGTGAGCAGCAGCTGGTCGGTTTTATTGCGGCGTTCATCCGCAAAGCTGCGCATGGTCAGCGCCGGCAGCAAAAACAGCATGACCAGCGTGGTAGAATACAAAACGGTTGAAAAATCCGACGTGCCATACACCAGGCAGTTGGCGGAGTAATATAACCCGATAAACGCAGCATAACACCAATGACAACATAGCCGACCAGGCTGGTGAAATAGCTGCGCAGTTCCCGCTTAAAAATGGCAAACATGGCTCACTCTTCCTCCTTTTGGTCGTTTTCGGCTTCCGGTTGTTCCGGAGTATCATCCGCCGGGGCCTGCGGTTCGGCAGGCTCAGCAGACTGTTCCGGCTGTGCGGCAGCCTCTTCCGGAGCCGGTTCTTCGGTTTCTTCCGGCTGGGCTTCCTCCGGTGCAGTCTCGGTGATCTGTAGGAAGATATCCTCCAAACTCATCGTATCGCTTGTCAGGGACACAACCGGGCAGCCAGCTTCGGCCAGCGCCTTGGACAGGGCCGCGCGCAGGTCTGCGCCGGCGGTGCTGGTGGCGGTAAAGCTGACTTCATCGCCCTTTTCTGCGGTCACGCGCAGGTCGGTCAGGCCCTCCACCTTGGCGGCAGCGGCCAGAATCTGTTCTTTGGTGCCAAGTGCCGTGGCGGCAATCATGCCGCGGGCAGCCAGCTGGGCGGGCCAGCTCTTCCGGCGTGCCTGGGCGGCCACTTTACCGTGCGCAATAATCAGCACGCGGTCACAGATCGTCTGCACTTCGCTCAGGATATGGCTGGAAAGGATGACGGTGTGGGTCTCTCCCAGGTCATGGATGAGGTTGCGGATCTCGATCATCTGGCGGGGTCTAGGCCAACGGTGGTTCGTCCAGAATGATCACCTTGGGGCTGCCCAGCAGCGCAGCGGCAATGCCAACGCGCTGGCGGTAGCCTTTTGAAAGGTTGCGGATCAGCCGCTTTTCCATCTCCTGCAGCCCAGCGCGCTGCACGGCCTGCGCTACATCCTGCACGCGGTCCGCTTTTTTCTTTTTGCCTTTCAGCTCGCTGACAAACAGCAGGTATTCCTGCACGGTCATATCGGTATACAGCGGCGGAATTTCCGGCAGGTAGCCGATGCAGGCTTTGGCCTCCTTGGGCTCTTCCTGAACATCATGGCCGTCAATGGCAACGGTGCCGCCCGTGGGCGCAAGATACCCGGTGATCATGTTCATTGTGGTGGATTTGCCGGCGCCGTTGGGCCCCAGCAGGCCGTAAATACAGCCGTCCTGCACAGTGAAGCTGATATCATCGACCGCGGTATGTTTTCCGTAACGCTTGGTCAAATGCTTGACTTCGATCAATGGATGCACTCCCCTTTTCTTGGGGGCCGCCCGCCGCAGGGCAGGCGTACCCCTGAACTATCCAGAAGTATACTGCCTATTTGTGAAAATTGTGCGTCGTTTTTTTGCCAGGATGTGAAAATTGTGTGCACATGCAAAAGCACCCCTGCGCGGCTGCAGGGGTGCCAAATCAGCTTATTCTTTTGCTGCTTCGTTTCTTTTTCGGGGACAGCTTTACTTTTTCTGTTTTCTCCGCTTTGCTTCCACAATGGCGTCCGCAATGTGCATGGCAACATCATCCTTGCTTTGCAGCGGCAGCGCGGTGGAAACGCTTTCGGTAATCAGGGTTACAACGTTGGTATCCACGCCAAAACCGGCGCCGGGCACCTTGACATTGTTGGCCACAATCATATCCATGTTTTTCTTGTGCAGCTTGGCAGTAGAATTTTCGATCAGATCTTTCGTTTCCATCGAAAAGCCGCAGACAAACAACTGCTCCGGCTTGTGCTCGCCGACCCAGCCCAGAATGTCATCCGTGCGTTCCAGCTCAATTGAAAGTTCACCATCGTGCTTTTTGATCTTATCCTGCGCCACCTGGGCCGGGCGGTAGTCCGCCACAGCGGCGGCCATCACCAGGGCATCCGCATCCATGGCGTTGGCCTTGACAGCTTCAAACAGTTCTGCCGCGGTGGCAAAAGGCACCATTTTGACAAACGGAACCGGCGGCAAGTCGGAAGATGTCAGCAGCGTCACATCCGCGCCGCGCAGCATACAGGCGCGGGCCACGGCATAGCCCATTTTGCCGGTGGAATGATTTGTCAGGTAGCGCACCGGGTCCATCGGTTCGCGGGTGCCGCCAGCGGAAACCACCACTTTCATGCCCGGCATGTCTTTTTCGTGTTCCAGCTCCCGTGCCACATAGTCCACCAGAACGCCTCATCGGGCAGGCGGCCGGAGCCCGTATCGCCGCAGGCCAACAGGCCGGAACCGGAGGGAATGACGGTGAAACCGTAATGTTCCAGCGTTTTCAGGTTATCCTGGGTGATGGGGTTTTCCAGCATATGGGTGTTCATGGCGGGGGCCACCAGCTTGGGGCAGCGGGCCGCCAGGGTAACGGTGGTCAGCATGTCATCCGCCAGGCCGTGGGCCAGCTTGGCGATCACATTTGCGGTTGCCGGGGCGATCAGCATCAAATCCGCCGCGTTGGCCAGCGAAACATGGGCCACATCATACTGGAAGTTGCGGTCAAAGGTATCCACAATGCAGCGGTTGTTGGTCAGGGTTTCAAACACCAGCGGGGTGATAAACTCCGTGGCGTTTTTGGTCATCAGCACATGCACATTGGCGCCGGCTTTGGCCAGGGCATGGGCCACATTGGGCATTTTATAAGCAGCAATCCCGCCGGTAATGCCCAGCACAATGGTTTTGCCTTTCAGGTTCATGATAACACATCCTTATATTTGGCCGGGCTTCTGGCTGCCCGTATTGTTCTGCTTTTAAGTATATCCTGCCGGGGGGCAAAAGTAAAGGGAATTCAACAGTTGGCAAACGGGCTGCGAACTGCTATAATAAACTGTAATTTTACATTCTGCGCATTTTATACTTTTATAACAGGGCAACTCTGCATCATTCTAAGGCAATACCGCACAATTCTAAGTGCCGATACGGCGGGCGAGGCACGGCAGCTGCTAAGCCAAAAGCGCAGATAATACTTTGTGTATTATCGAGCATTTTGCAACGCAGATGCGTGCCGCAGCGCCGGAGCGGTGCTTAAGCCGTCAGGCGGGAATTGTGCGGTGTTGCCTATGATTACAGCGGCATATAGTCAAAATCAATGCGGCCAAGGCAACATTGGCACCGGCCACCTGCACTTTGACGGGGTCGCCCAGCATCCAGCGTTTTCCGGTCAGCGGGTCCAGAATGCTGACGCCCTCCACCACAGTGGCTTCGCCCTTGCAGAGCTGTGCGGCAGGCACAAAGCCCTCTACGGTGTTTTCCAGCGCCACAAAAATGCCGCGCGGTGTTACACCTGCCACGGTGCCGGTGTAGACTTCGCCCAGGTGGTTGTGCATATACTCGGCCTTGTACAGGTCCTCCACATCGCGCTCAATGCGCACGGCGGAAACTTCCTGGCGGCTGGACTGCTCGCTGGCGTGGGTGGCAAAACCGGTATAATCCTTGATGAGCTCCTGTTCCGGCTTGCCACCAGCATATCCGTCAGGATGCGATGGATGGCAAGGTCCGGGTAACGGCGAATGGGGCTGGTAAAGTGGGCATAGTCTGCCAGCACCAGGCCGTAATGGCCTTTCGGCTCCGGAGAGTAGCGAGCTTTCTGCATGCTGCGCAGGATACCGGTGTGGACCGGGATCTGGATGGGCTGACCGCGGGTTTCGTCCAGAATGGCAGAAAGCTCCAGCTGGGTGGGCACTTCCCCAGCAAAGTGGACGTTCAGGCCGCAGGCTTTCAGGGTGTTGCTCAGCTTTTCCATGCGCTCGGCATCGGGGGCTTCATGGATACGGTACACAAACGGCACATGATGGGTGCGGCCCGCATTGGCAGCGCACTGGTTGGCCAGCAGCATGAACTCTTCGATCATGCACTCCGACACACCGCGGGTGCGCTTGACGATATCCACGCAGCGGCCTTCCTCGTCCATGACCAACTTGGCTTCGTCGGATTCGATTTCCATCGCGCCGCGTGCTTTGCGCAGAGCCAGGCGCTTTTCGTACAGCTCGGTCATCGCGGGCAGCTGAGCCATAACGTCTTTATATTTCGTCACCAGAGCCGGGTCATTGGAGCCGTCCAACAGAGCGTTAATTTCTTTATAAACGCCCTTGACACGGCTGCGGATGACGCTCTTGACGAACTGATAGCTATGGATATTGCCGCTTTCATCCAGCTGCATCAGGCAGGAGAACGCCAGGCGCTCCTCCCCTTCATTGAGGCTGCAGATGCCGTTGGAAAGCTGGTGGGCAGCATGGGGATGACTTTATCCGCGTAATAGATGGAAGTTGCGCGCTCATAAGCTTCCTTATCCAGCGCGGTGTCCGGGCGGACATAGTGGCTGACATCCGCAATATGAACGCCCAGCTCATAGCCGCCGTTCTGGGTCTTCATCAGGCTGATGGCGTCGTCGATATCCTTGGTCTCGGCAGAGTCGATGGTAAAGATCGGCAGACCGCGCAGGTCGGCGCGGTGGGCAGCTTCGGCGGGTCGATGAGAGCGTTATCATATGCGTGAGCTTCGGCCAATACCTCCTCCGGGAATTCCTGGCGGACATCACGGCCATACAGCACAGCCTTGGCGCACTCTGCTGCGCGGTCGGAAGTGCCAAAGCGCTCGGCAACAGCGCAGCGGTGGTCCATATGGCGCTGGCCGCGGTTGGTCAGGATAGCACCGACCTTATCCCCCAGCTGTGCGCCGTTGACGCCTTTTTTATCCAGCACAATGCGCACATCACGGCAGCCGTCCGGCTCCACGGCAAGGCGGCCGTCCTCAGTCAGCACAATGGTACCGGCAAAGGTGTTGTGCGGGGTGGTCACCTCCACCACTTCACCCTCGGCGCTGCCCTCCACACGGGGATGGTCGAACAGTTTGATGATGATTTTTATCCTGCGGCATAGCACCATGCAGGGCGCGGCCGGGAATAAAGATATCGCCGGTGCCGTCATCGCGGGACGCAAAGCCGAAGCGGGCCGCCAGCTTGACCAGTGTGCAGGGAATGCCAGCGGGGGCATCGGTATTTTCCATCACGGCAAAGCCGGAACATAGGTACCGTTGCGGGCGGACAGCATACCGGTAGCTACCATGCCGGTTACGGTGTTGCGCAGGCGGGAATTATCCACCTGCAAAGCATTCTGCAGTTCACGCAGGGTCTGGGGGCGGTGCTTGCACGCCGCAAGAATATTTTTCTGTAATGGTGTCATGTTTTCTCCTTTGGGTTGGGCACAGGCAGCGGCCCATGCCTTTGTTTTTACTCCTCGTTTACGTCACCTGCCACCCGGCAGGGTCCTTCCATAGCAGGCGTGGCCTTTGGTTTCGCGGCAGCACCTGCACCATTGTGACCTTTTTATTTTTCCCATAAAAAACGACCCGCGGTATTGGGCGGGTCGTTGACGGTTCCTGAATAAGGGAAAGCGGAACGCCAACAAAATTGGCCAGACCGTTCTCCTTTCATTCAATTACAAGCGGGCGCTCAGCACACCAACCAGCAGCGTAGCTACAAAGAAAACAGCGCCGCAGATTTTGGTCACTTTGGCCAGCTTGGCATCCAGGCACGCTCGCGGCCGGCAGCCATAAAGCTGCTATCACCCATAATGGCAGCAGACAGGCCCTGCCCTTTCTGGGTCTGGGACAAAGTGAACACAACGATCAGAACCGAAACAATGATCAGCACAACGCCGAACGCGATTTCATAAGCGGTCATGGATTAACAGCAACTCCTTTTCAGGCCACAGCCAAAACGGATGTTTCGGCCTGCCCTAACTCTCATACAGGTTATAATATAACATACCAAAAAGCAAAATGCAAGAACTTTACCCTGCCTTGTGCAGAAAAAGATTGCATTGCCTTTTTTTGCTCCTTACAGACTCATCTGCTCGGTCGTGTCCTCCTGGCGGAGCAGCGCGCCGGCTGCGGGCAGGGTGCGCACGCGGTAGCGGTGCGGGTCTTTCAGTTCCAGCCCCGCCGCCAGGCGCACTTTGGCGATTCGGGCGTTCTTTTTCAGCGTTACCATGTTGATACCGGCGGTATCGCGGGTAGCCTTTTCGGGAATCAGCGCACTGCGACCAGGATCAAGCGTGGGCCACCGGTGCCGCCGCTGGTGAAGACGGCCAGCTCGGTTTCTTCCTCAATGTGCAGCATTGCGGCAAGTTCTTCCTTATCGCTATAGGCTTTCAGCAGCTTGCGGCGGTTCTGCTTGGTCATATAGCTGGCCAGCGAGATCTTTGCACACTTGCCGTTCTGGTAGAAGAACAGCATGTAACCACGGTAATCGACTGTGACCGTCATGAACAGCGGCACTTCGCCCTCTTCCATTTCCAGCTTGGAAGCGACATAATCACCCAGCACGCTGGCCTTGGTATCGGCAAATTCCGATGCGCGGGATTTGTACACCTGGGCATGGTTGGTAAAGAAGAGCAGCTCGGCGCTGTTGGTGGTCTCTTTGGTATAAACCACCTCGTCGCCGTCTTTCAGCTTCTGCTCGCCAGACATGCGCAGGCTCTGCGGGGTAATTTTTTTGAAGTAGCCTTCCCGCGTAAAGAACACCGTGACCGGGTAATCCGGGATCTCGTTCTGCTCATCGGCAGCAGAATCGTCCGGCAGGTCGTACAGAATTTCCGTTTTGCGGGGGCTGCCATACTTTTTGGCAACATCGCCCAGCTCGGTCATAATGATCTTGCGGATGCGGGCGGGGCGTTTGAGAACATCTTCCAAGTCTGCGATCGCCTTTTCCAGTTCCTCAATTTCCTCGGTGCGTTTGAGGATATACTCACGGTTGAGGTGGCGCAGCTTGATTTCCGCCACATACTCAGCCTGCACTTCGTCAATGCCAAAACCGATCATCAAGTTGGGCACAACCTCGGATTCTTCCGCAGTGTTGCGCACAATTTCAATTGCCTTATCAATATCCAGCAGGATAGCTTCCAGGCCGCGCAGCAGGTGCAGACGCTTTTGCTTGCCCTGCAGATCATAGTAGGTGCGGCGGCGCACGCATTCGGAGCGGAATGCGATCCACTCCAACAAAATCTGGCGCACGCCCAACACGCGGGGCTGGCCGCCGATCAGCACATTGAAGTTGCAGGCAAAACTGTCCTCCAGCGGGGTTGCCTTGAACAGACGCGCCATCAGCTTGTCCGGGTCCTGGCCGCGCTTGAGGTCGATGGTCAGTTTCAAGCCGTTCAGGTCGGTTTCATCACGCATATCGCTGATCTCACGGATCTTGCCCAGTTTGACCAGCTCGGTGATCTTATCCATGATGGCTTCCACCGTTGTGGTCGGCGGAATGCGGGTGATGTCAATGCAGTTGTTCTCTTTATCGTAAGCCCACTGGCGCGCACGCGGATGCTGCCGCGGCCTTTTTCCAGCACATTCTGCATCTCGGCGGCATCATACAGGATGGAACCGCCGCCGACAAAATCCGGCGCGGGCATCAGCTGGGCCAGGTCCGTCTGGTCGTCTTTCATCAGGGCGATGGTTGCATTGCAGAGCTCCACCAGGTTGAAGGAACAGATGTTGGACGCCATACCGACCGCAATGCCCAGTGTGTTGTTGGCCAGAATGGTCGGGAAGGTGACCGGCAGCATCGTCGGTTCGGTGGTGGTGCCGTCATAGTTGGGCACAAAATCCACGGTATCCTTGTCGATATCGCGGAATAGCTCCTCACACACGGGTTCCAGCTTTGCCTCGGTGTAACGAGCGGCGGCGTAAGCCATATCGCGGCTGTACGCCTTGCCAAAGTTACCCTTGGAGTCCACAAAGGGCACCAGCAGGCTTTCGTTGGAACGGCCCATACGCACCATGGTGTCGTAAATAGCGGCATCGCCGTGGGGGTTCAGGTGCATGGTGCTGCCCACGATGTTGGCGCTTTTGGTGCGGGCGCCTTTCAGCAGGCCCATGCCGTACATGGTATACAGCAGTTTGCGGTGGGCGGGCTTGAAGCCGTCAATTTCCGGCAGCGCGCGGAAACAATAACGCTCATGGCGTAAGGCATGTAGTTTGTTTCCAGCGTATCGGTAATGGGGCTTTCGATGACCTCACCGGCAGAGAGGATCCTCGACGGTTATCGGCCCAGCTGTCTCGGGCGGGTCAGGGGCTGGCTTTCTTTCTGGTTGCCTTTTTTTGCCATTTTGCTCTCTCCTCCCTGATTAAGATACATCCAAATCGTCCAGATATTCAGCGCCGTGCTCCGCAATGTGCTCCTTACGGCCCTGCAGATTATCGCCCAGGAGCAGGTCAAACACCTCCGCCGTGCGCTGAACATCGGTGGGCAGAACTTTAATTAAGCGGCGGCTTTCGGGGCTCATGGTGGTCAGCCACATCATTTCGGGGTCGTTTTCGCCCAGACCTTTGGATCGCTGGATCGTAAACTTCTGGCCGTCGATCCGCTTCATGATATCGGCCTTTTCCGGCTCGGTATAGGCAAAGTAGGTCTTATTTTGGTGTTGATCTCATACAGCGGGGATTCCGCGATATACACATACCCCTGATTGATGAGGGTGGGGGTCAGGCGGTAGAGCATCGTCAGCACCAAGGTGCGGATCTGATAACCGTCCACATCAGCATCGGTACAGATGACGATCTTGTTAAAGCGCAGGTTGTCCAGATTAAAGGTAGCCAGGTCCTTATTGTGGCTGCCGCCCAGCTCCACGCCGCAGCCCATCACGCGGATCAAGTCTGTGATAATGTCAGACTTGAAAATGCGGGCGTAATCGGCCTTCAGGCAGTTCAGGATCTTCGCCGCGGAATGGCATGATAGCTGGAACTCCGAATCGCGGCTCTGTTTGACCGCGCCCATAGCGGAATCGCCCTCCACGATGTACAGTTCGCGGCGGGTGGCATCCTTGGTGCGGCAGTCCACAAATTTCTGCACGCGGTTGGCCAGGTCCATCTGCTGGGTCATTGTTTTTTTGATGGACACACGCGCTTTTTCGGCGTGCTCGCGGCTTTGCTTATTGATTAGCACCTGCTTGCAGGCTTTTTCGGCTTCGTCCGGGTGCTCCACAAAGTAGACTTCCAGCTGGTGCTTGAGGAACTCCGTCATGGCCTGGGCCACAAACTTGTTGGTGATGGCCTTTTTGGTCTGGTTCTCGTAGCTGGTGCGGGTGGAGAAGCTGGAGGAAACCAGAATCAGGCAGTCCTGCACATCGTTGAAGGTGATGAAGCTTTCGTTTTTCTTGTACAGACCCTTATTTTTCAGCCAGTTGTTGATCTGGTTGACAAAGGCCAGGCGGACAGCGCGGTCCGGGCTGCCGCCGTGCTCCAGCCACGAAGAGTTGTGATAGTATTCCAGCGTTTGCACCGCGTTGGAAAAGCAGAACGCCACGTTCATTTTGACCTGATATTCCGGCTGATCATCACGGTCGCGGCCGATTGCGGAACCGGAGCAGAAATGCACCGGGGTCAGGGTTCCCTCACCGGCGATCTCATTGGCATAGTCCTGAATGCCATGCTCATAGAAATATTCGATTTTTTCGGCACGCTCGCCCGTGCGGTCGTTGAACACGAGAGTCACACCGTCATTGACAACGGCCTGGCGGCGCAGCATATCCTTGAAGGTATCCGCCGGAACATTGATGTCGGTAAACACATCGGTGTCCGGTTTCCAGCGGATGACGGAGCCGGTGCGGCGGCCGGTGAACGGCTCTTTTTTCAGCCCGCCGACATTCTCACCTTTTTTGAAATCCAGGTGATAGTGCATGCCATCGCGGTAAATATCCGCAGTCATCCATTCGCTGGAATACTGGGTGGCGCAAAGGCCAAGGCCGTTCAGGCCAAGGGAGAAGTCATAGTTACCGCTACCCTCGCCATATTTGCCTCCCGCGTACAGTTCGCAGAACACAAGATCCCAGTTCCAGCGTTCTTCAGCTTTATTGTAATCGACGGGGATACCGCGGCCAAAGTCCTCTACTTCCACAGAGTGATCCGGGTAAAGGGTAACGTTGATTTTGTTGCCGTGGCCGTCACGCGCTTCGTCGATGGAGTTGGATACGATCTCAAAAATGGAATGGGCACAGCCTTCCACACCGTCAGAGCCAAAGATAACGGCCGGGCGCTTGCGCACACGGTCTGCACCTTTTAAGCTCTTGATGCTTTCGTTGCCGTATTCTTCCTTCTTTTTTGCCATTCGGCAGTTCCCTCCCGTTTTTGGATGCAGGGAATCACGCTGCTGCGTACCCCTGTGCGCGCAGAATTTTACTTTTTCAGGCGCGTAAAGATAATTAAACCACAGGTTGACAGGAATTGTCAAATCCAATTTTGCGTTTTTGCTGCACAAAGTTCCCTGTTGTGGTTATTTTTTGTCTGCTTTTTTGCGTTTTGCGCGGCGGCTGGGCGGAGGCTTTTTCCTCTGCGGGCGCCGGGCGTCCCGGCTCTTCCGCACGGGGGCCGGAGCTGTGCCCTGCAGTTTCCAGGCGCGCTCCAGCACGGGTTTCAGGTACTGGCCGGTGAAGGAGTTCGGGTTCTGGGCCACCTGTTCCGGCGTACCGGTTGCCACAATGGTACCGCCGCCGCTGCCGCCCTCCGGCCCCAGGTCGATGATATAGTCGGCACGCTTGATCACATCCAGGTTATGCTCGATCACAATCACGGTGTTGCCCGCATCGGCCAGCTTATCCAGCACCTTGACCAGGCGGTGCACATCGGCAATGTGCAGGCCGGTGGTAGGCTCGTCCAGAATATAGACGGTTTTGCCGGTATCGCGGCGGGCAAGCTCGTTGGCCAGCTTGACACGCTGGCTTCGCCGCCGGAAAGTGTGGTGGCCGACTGGCCCAGCTGCACATAGCCAAGGCCGACTTCCTGCAGGGTTTGCAGTTTGCGCGCAATTTTGGGCTGGTTGGCAAAGAAATTGCAGGCTTCCTCCACCGTCATATCCAGCACATCGGAGATGTTTTTGTCTTTATATTTTACTTCCAGCGTTTCGCGGTTATAGCGCTTGCCCTTGCAGACATCGCAGGGGACGTAAATATCCGGCAGAAAGTGCATTTCGATCTGCACAATGCCGCCGCCCTCGCAGGCTTCGCAGCGGCCGCCCTTGACGTTGAAGCTGAACCGGCCGGGGCCGTAACCGCGCTGTTTGGCATCCTGGGTGTTGGAGAAGAGGGTGCGGATATCACCGAACACACCGGTGTAGGTGGCCGGGTTGGAGCGCGGGGTGCGGCCAATGGGCGACTGGTCAATGCCGATGACCTTATCGATCCATTCCATACCCTGAACTTCGTCACACTGGCCGGGGCGGCTGCGGGCGCCGTTGAGCGCTGCGGCCAGCGACTTATACAAAATTTCATTGACCAGCGTGGACTTGCCGGAACCGGAAACACCGGTCACGCAGATCATTTTGCCAAGGGGAAAATCCACGGTAATGTTTTGCAGGTTGTTTTCCCGCGCTTTGACCACCGTGAGCATTTTACCGTTACCGGAGCGGTGGGCGGTGGGAACTTCCACAAATTTGCGGCCGGAAAGGTACTCGCCGGTCACACTGCGCGGGGCATTGCAGATGTCCTCCACACTGCCGGCGGCCACGATCTCGCCGCCATGCACACCGGCACCGGGGCCGACATCCACAATATAGTCCGCCTGGCGCATGGTGTCCTCGTCGTGCTCTACTACAATCAGGGTGTTGCCCAGGTCGCGCAGGCGCTTCATGGTGGCAATCAGCTTATCGTTATCGCGCTGGTGCAGGCCGATGCTGGGTTCATCCAGCACATACAGCACGCCGGTCAGTGCGCTGCCGATCTGGGTTGCCAGGCGGATGCGCTGGCTTTCGCCGCCGGAAAGTGACGATGCGCCGCGAGACAGGGTCAAGTACCCCAGACCCACGCTCTTCAAAAAGCCCAGACGCTCTTTGACCTCTTTGAAGATGGAGCAGCGATGACTTCATCCCGCTCGGACACTTTTGCCGTCTGAATAAATTCCAGCTCCTCGTTCACGCTCATATCGCAGAACTGGGCAATGTTGATGCCGCCTACCGTGACTGCGAGACTGGTGGGCTTCAGGCGTTGGCCGTGGCAGGTGGGGCACTCCTCGCTGGACATGACAAGGGCGATTTCCTCCTTGACCCACTCGCTGCCTGTTTCACGGAAGCGGCGCTCCAGGTTGGGGATAATGCCCTCAAACGTGTTCATATAGGTGCCGGAGCCAAACATATTCTCGCGCTGCATCTCGATTTTTTCAGTTCCGGTGCCATACAGGATGGCGTGCACGGCTTCTTTGCTCATCTCCTTGATGGGGGTATCCAGCGTAAAGCCATAGCGCTTGCCCAGCGCTTTGTAATACATTTCAGAGATGGATCCCTCCGCATAATACCAGCCGCTGGCCTTGATGGCACTTTCGCGGATGGACTTGTGCGGATCCGGAATCACGCGGGCCGGGTCCACCTTCATAAAGGTGCCCAGGCCGGTGCAGGTTTCACAGGCGCCAAAGGGATTGTTAAAGCTGAACATGCGGGGGGAAAGTTCGTCAATGGAAACACCGTGCTCCGGGCAGGCATAGTTCTGGCTGAACTCCATCGGTTCGCCGCCGATAACATCAATGATGACAAGGCCGCCGGTCAGGGCAACGGCAGTCTCAATAGAATCGGCCAGGCGGCCGCGCACCGTATCATTGATGGACAGCGGTCCACAACGATTTCAACGGTATGCTTGATATTTTTTCCAGCTTGATCTCTTCGTCCAGATCATACATGTTGCCGTCAATGCGCACGCGGGCGTAACCGCCGCGGCGGGCAGCGTCCAGCTCCTTGGCCTGGGTGCCTTTGCGGCCCCGCACAACAGGGCCAGCACCTGGAAGCGGGTGCGTTCCGGCAGTTTAAGCACCTCGTCTACCATCTCGTCCACCGTTTGCTGGCTGATGACGCGTCCGCAGACCGGGCAGTGCGGAACGCCGATGCGGGCATACATCAAACGGAGATAATCATAAATTTCCGTCACGGTGCCCACGGTGGAACGCGGGTTGTGGCTAGTGGTTTTCTGGTCAATGGAAACCGCCGGGGAAAGGCCGGTGATTTCGTCCACATCGGGCTTTTCCATCTGGCCCAGGAACATGCGGGCATAGCTGGAAAGGCTTTCCATATAGCGGCGCTGGCCGTCCGCAAAGATGGTATCAAAGGCCAGGCTGGACTTGCCGGAGCCGGAAAGGCCCGTCATAACAATCAGCTTGTTGCGCGGCAGAACCAGGTTGACGTTTTTCAGGTTATGCTCCCGCGCGCCCTTGATCGTAATGCGGTTGTTGGCATCAATTTGAATGTTGCTCACTTTTTATAGCTCCTTCTCCCCTTGCCCGTTTTGCGCTGTTTTTCAGCGGCGCGGCGGGTGCTGGTATCGGCGGTAGGGTCCTCCCCGCGCTGCAGCTTTTCAATCTCATCACGCAGGAATGCGGCGTGCTCAAACTGCAGCAGGCGGGCGGCTTCTTTCATCTCGCGGGTCAGGCGGGTAATGGTCTGTTCGCGTTCAGCGCGGCTCATACGGTGCTGGCGCATCTTTTTGTTTTCTTCGCTCATGCTGATTTCCAGCCCGCCGCCGATGGCTTTCACGATAGTTTTTGGTGTAATGCCGTGTTCTTTGTTGTAGGCATCCTGGATGGCACGGCGGCGCTCGGTTTCCATGATGGCGCGCTCCATGCTGGGGGTTACTTCATCGGCGTACATCAGCACCACGCCGTTTGCGTTGCGGGCCGCGCGGCCAATGGTCTGAATCAGGCTGGTTTCGCTGCGCAGGAAGCCCTCTTTGTCGGCATCCAGAATGGCGATCAGCGAAACTTCCGGCAGGTCCAGGCCCTCGCGCAGAAGGTTGATGCCGACAATCACATCAATGGCACCGGTGCGCAGGTCCTTGATGATCTCCATGCGCTCAAAGGTATCCACCTCGTGGTGCATATACTTGGTGTGCACGCCGTGTTCTTCCAGGTAGTCGGTCAGGTCCTCGGCCATTTTGACAGTCAGGGTGGTAACTAGGGCACGCTCGCCGCGGTCGATGCGCTGCAAAATTTCGCCCAGCAGATTCTCGATCTGGCCTTCCACTGGGCGCACCATGATGACGGGGTCCAGCAGACCGGTGGGGCGGATGACCTGCTCGGCCACGCGGCTGGAATGTTCCCGTTCATAGGGGCCGGGGGTAGCGCTGACAAAGATCGTCTGGCCGACCTTGGATTCAAATTCCTCAAATTTCAGCGGGCGGTTGTCAAACGCCGAGGGCAGGCGGAAGCCATATTCCACCAGCGTTTTTTTGCGGCTGTAGTCCCCGCCGAACATGCCGCGGACCTGCGGCAGCATCACATGGCTTTCATCCACCATCAGGATAAAATCTTTGGGGAAGTAGTCCAGCAGCGTGGTGGGGGTGGAGCCGGGGGCACGGCCGGACAGCACGGCAGAGTAGTTCTCGATGCCCTTGCACATGCCAACTTCCTGTAGCATCTCCATATCGTACTGGGTGCGCTGCTGGATGCGCTGGGCTTCCAGCAGTTTGCCCTCTGCAGTAAAGGCCTGCACCTGCTGTTCCATCTCGGTCTGGATCTTGGCGAGACCTTCTTTCATTTTTTCAGGGCCGACGATATAGTGGCTGGCGGGGAAAATGGCCACATGGCGCACAATATTTTTGCGCTCGCCGGTCAGGGGATCAAACTCGGAAATGCGGTCGATTTCATCGCCGAAGAATTCGACGCGGATGGCGTATTCATCATTATAAGCAAGGTGGATATCCACAATATCGCCGTGAACGCGGAACTTATTGCGGATAAAGTTCATATCGTTGCGTTCATATTGCAGCTTGACCAGGCGGCGGCAGAGCTCGTCCCGCTCCATCTGCATACCGGGGCGCAGGCTGATGACCATGCTGCGGTAATCGATAGGGTCGCCCAAGGAATAAATGCAGGAAACCGACGCACAATGATAACATTGCGCCGCTCCGACAGTGCCGCCGTGGCCGAATGGCGCAGGCGGTCGATCTCATCATTGATGGCGCTGTCTTTTTCAATATAGGTATCGGTGGAGGGGATGTAGGCTTCCGGCTGGTAATAGTCGTAATAGGAGACAAAATATTCCACCGCATCATCGGGGAAAAATCCGCGCATCTCGGTGCAGATCTGACTGGCCAGGGTTTTGTTTGGTTCCAGAATCAGTGTGGGGCGGTTGCACTGTGCAATGATATTGGCCATCGTAAAGGTTTTGCCGGAGCCGGTAACGCCCAGCAAAGTTTGACCTTTATCCCCTGCTTTCAGGCCCTGCACCAGCGCTTCAATCGCCTGGGGCTGGTCGCCAGTCGGTTTGAACGGTGCTTTGAGGTGGAACACCTCGGTTTGATTTTCCTGTTGCTCCGGCATAGCGGACCCCCCCTGCTGTTGGTCGTTCATTTACAACTTACGTTCGTCTTATACAACTTACTGTTGTTTCATTATAGTATAGATCTTTTTAATTGTAAAGGCAATACCGCATAATTCTAAGTGCCGATACGGCGAGCGAGGTGCGGCAGCTGCTAAGCCAAAAGCGCAGATAATACTTTGTGTATTATCGAGCATTTTGCAACGCAGTTGCCGTGCCGCAGCCGCCGGAGCGGTGCTTAAGCCGTCAGGCGGGAATTGTGCGGTATTGCCTTAGGAAGTAAGAGTTAGAAGGTAGGAGTTTTTGGGATGCCTGCGGCATGATTTTGATATCAGGCCGTGGGCATTTTGTTATACATTCTTTAATTTTAGCTATGCTTTCGTCTTAAGCTGCGTGCCTTCCCCTATTTCTTAACTCCTAACTCCTAACTCAAAATTACGCTCTCTCGCTTACCAGCTTAAAGCCTTCTTCGGTCAGTTTGGCTTTAATTTGTTCAATTTGGGTGTGGTCGCGGGTTTCAAGGCCGAGCTTGAGGAAGCAGCTGGTCACGGTCATGTTGGGGTCGGCCAGGTCGTACTGCACGCTGACCACGTTGGCCCCCATGCCGGAGATGATCTCGCTCACGCGGGTCAGTTGGCCGGGCTTATCCTCCAGGGCAATCATCAGATTGGTCTTGCGGCCGCTCATGATCATGCCGCGGGTGATCACGCGGGAAAGGATGTTTACATCGATATTGCCGCCGGAGATCAGGCAGACGGTCTTTTTGCCCTCGATGGGCAGCTTGCCGAACAGCGCGGCGGCAACCGGCGTGGCACCGGCACCTTCGGCCACCAGCTTCTGGTTTTCCATCAGGGCCAGGATGGCGGCAGCAATCTCATCCTCGCTGACCGTCACGATGCCGTCCACATACTGTTCGATCATCTTAAAGGTGGTTTCGCCGGGGGTCTTTACCGCAATGCCGTCCGCAAAGGTATCCACATGGTCCAGCGTTTCATACGTATGGTCGCGGTACGCATTGTACATGCTGGCGGCACCGGCAGCCTGAACGCCGTAAATCTTGACATCGGGGCGCAGGCTCTTGATGGCAAAGGCCACACCGGCCAGCAGGCCGCCGCCGCCCACGGGCACCACAACAGCTTCCACATCGGGCAGCTGATCCAGAATTTCCAGGCCAATGGTACCCTGACCGGCAATGACCAGCTCATCATCATAGGGGTGGATGAAGGTCATGCCTGTTTCTTTCTGCAGTTCCACAGCGCGGTCATGGGCGTCATCGTAAGTGCCCTTGACCAGCTCCACCTGCGCGCCCAGGCGTTTGGTGCTTTCCACCTTCATCAGCGGCGCGCCGTCCGGCATGCAGACAACGCTCTTGATGCCCATGCTGGTGGCGGCCAGTGCCACGCCCTGTGCATGGTTGCCCGCCGAGCAGGCGATCACGCCTTTGGCGCGCTCCTCTGCGGTCAGCTGGCTGATTTTGTAATAAGCGCCACGCACCTTAAAGCTGCCGGTCACCTGCAGGTTCTCGGTTTTCAAGTACAGGTCACTCGCGCTGTTCAGCCGCGATGCCGCAATCAGATCCGTGCGGCGTGCAACGTCACGCAGAACAAACGCGGCATGGTAGATCTTATCCAGTGTAAGCATTGATGTCCCCTCTCTTTTTGCTGCCCTGCATATAAATGACAATGCAAGCGCGGTCCCCGCATATGCCGCGGAGCCGCCGTGTTCTCTGCTTCGCCTTTGAAGTCTGTGCATCATTATAGTTGAGTGCGTTTAATTTGTAAAGTGAATCATTTTCATGTGTATGGCTATCGTGGACAGAATTTGTGAAGAGTTAGAAGATGGTTAGGAATTAGAAATTAGAAAATAGGAGTTTTTGGTGGAAGCCCGGTGCGCTGCACCGGGCAAAAAAGATATTAGGCCGTTGGCCATCTGTAAGTAAGCATTATAAAATTTAAGCATTCAGAGATTAAGTTACAAGGTCAGTCAAAATATACAGATTATATATTTTAATATATATTATCCATTCGCAAATTTCACGAAACTCTTGCCATGCTCTCTACTCATTTTTTTGAGCCGCGCCACGCGCGGCGGTCCATCTTCATTATTCATTCATTATTCATTATTCTCTATTCTT